>JACCDT010657754.1_pt1 | contig 11121 bp, 16 predicted proteins | sample 7446291 | NCBI WGS metagenome assembly JACCDT01 (sample SAMN15323446, study PRJNA562643) | freshwater metagenome | isolation source: river surface water | place: USA:Blue River Watershed | collected 2017-08-17 | reverse complement strand
TGACAGCATCAGCATCAGCGATGTCGCTGCCATCAGCGTCATCAGCCGTTGCACAAATCCTCTCACACCCATTGTTGTCTGGCACACAGCAGTTTTCTCGATCATTGGTTTTTACTGGAATTCGAGCGCGACGACATTGCGGTTCCCTCTCTGGCGCTGCTGGCCGAGAAGATTCAGCAGGATAGCCAGCCTCTGTTCCTGTCCCGGCTGTGCCCAGGCCTCTCCACTGAACTGCAGCCGGCCATTCACGATCGCGCCAAGACCCGCCATCTGCAGTGGGCCGGACAGGGTGCTCAGTGTCAGTCGCGCGCGCGCTCCGTGCCAGTCGAATTGCAGACGATAAGCTCCCAAAGGTTTGACGGGTGACAAGGCCGATGCAATATCCGTCAGCTCAAGCAGCATGCGTCCATCGATATCGATGCCGTTCGCATTTCTGTGCAATTCGAGCGCGGACCATGACAGCTGCATGCGGCCTGAGGGCTGCAAGGTATTCAGCGGCGCGCCGATGGCGGCTAGTCGCTCTGCGGGTAATTGCAGACTCGCCGGGCCGAGTTGCCATGCATTCCAGCTACCGGAGATCGTCAGGGGGTTGTTCAGCGCTTCGGGATTGTCGATGTGCGCGTCGACGATACCGAGTAGTAGCAGCGGCGACAGCGTCCAGCGAAATCGACCGGGAAGCATCGGTGCGACCGGCGCAACGGGGTCGGCGGCAGCGCCGGCGAATGCAGAGCCTTGCCACACACTGCCCTGCGGATCACCGAGCGTGAGACGGCCTCCGGTCTGTTGCTCAATCAGTGGAGTCAGCCATGCCGCAGGCAAGGAGAAGAGCGCCGTCGCCGCCACGACCAGCACCGCGGCCAGCGCAATGAGCAGAGGGCGCGTCATTGCGCACGCTGGAGCGTCAGTTGCGCGTCGACTCGTCCGGGAAGATCACGCGCGATGATGTTTGCCTCAGTGACGATCAGCTGCGTGGACGACTGCATCAGCTGCAGCCACTCCGCCAGGGCGGCGAAAGGAACGTTACTGAAATTCGCAGACACGCGATTCTCACTAATCGTCAGATTCTGGGCTTGCAGTGCCTTGTCGTTCAGACTGCGCTCCAGTGCAGCACGAGACACATCCGTGGCATGCGTTCCCAACGCAGCGGGTGGGGGCGAGGCGGCGATCTCGGAGGCCATCGCGCGCATTTGCGCGAGCTGACTGCGCAGAGCCGGCAGTGTCTGCTGCCAGTGTGATCGCGCTTCAAGCGCCGGATTGATCAGCAACAACCAGACCAGCAGGATCAGCAGGATTACAGCGCCCATACCAAGGATGCGCCGCTCGCGCGTCCGGCGCGCCATCCAAAAGTCAACCACCGTTGCACCTAACTTGGCACGCATCGTCGACGATCCGCTCATCGCGCGCTCTGTACCTGCCAGCTATTCGGGTCGCTGCCCGCCGACAGTTCCAGCTGACGCTCGATCAGTATCTTGCGGACCGTATCGTGCGATGGCTTTACGCCCGGTTTGAGGCGCAACAGCAGACCTGCGTCGCGGTAGTCGATGCGAGTCACCGCGCGCGCCTCCATTCCAGTGGCTTGCTGTATCGCTGGCCATGCATCACCTAGTGCTGCGCAAAGCCATAAAAAATCGCCAGACGAAGGCTCGCCCGCTGCGCGGCTCTGCGCGATGCGTCTTTGCTTCATACGCGAGACAGGATCAGCCATCACCGCCTTGTCGTTCGCTGCATCATCGGGAAACGCCGTGCGATAGGTACGCAGCATGTCTGTCTCCAGTCGCGCGCCTTCCTGATGTAAGCGCCACCAGTCGCCGTGCAGCGCGAGCACATTCAGCAGTAACAACGCCAACGCCAGCCCCATCGGCAATCGCCAGCGCAGCCAGTCGAATGCTGGCTGATCTCGGGTGGCGACACCTGCGATCAGGTCAATCTCTGACTGCGCGGCCGCGTCGATCAGCGCGTCCCACGACGTTTTTCGCAGTTCGACAGGACCGAATGCTGCCTCTGGCATGAGGGCCGACCGTCTCGCCAGCGCCTCAGTGAAATCCGGTAATGCCTGCTCGGGCACCGACAGCTGCAGCGGACTGCCGGCGGTCATCGCAATTGCGGTGGCCAGCACACCCTCAGGCGAGGACGCTTCGCTATCGACCGTGCCCAGCGGCAAGCCTGCACCCTCGGCGTCGCCGGTGCGAATGACTAGTTCGTGCGAGGGCTGCGGCACATGAGGAAAATCGAACAACCAGGCGACGAGCTGCCCCTTCGATGGCGGCAGACAAAGCTGCAGCGGCACTGCGGACAAGCGCCGCGCGCCAAGATGGCGCACCGGCGTTACCCAGTGCTCAAGCCAAGTCCTGTCAATCACCGCCACGGTTCGTAGTCCGTCGCCGGCTGGTCCGGCTGCCAGTACGCAATCTGCCGGGTCGCCAATGATGCGATCCTCGACCAGGGCGGGCAGCGCTTGGCTGAGGCGATGCGCGGGAATCGGCGGCACGGCAATGCGCATCAGCGTGACATCGCTGGCGGAAAACAACAGCACGACGCGCTGCGAATGGCGGATGGCTTCTGACAGTGCATCGAGGCGAGCATTGCCTTGCTCGCGCACCCGGCCGCGCACGGCGAGCGCAAACGGTAATGCGAGTGAGTTGATGTCTGTCGTTGCGGACACGTCAGCGCGCGCAGGCAAGCGCAGGTAGAGCGCGGTGGTCGTACCCGGTACTGCCGTGCGTGTTGCGCTCATGTCTGGTTCAGCCACAACAGATGCGTAGCGGCACCGCTGCGCTCAACCAGACCTTGCACTTGCAGTCCGGCCTGACGAATGGCGACACGGCCATTCACGAGAAAGTAACTGCTGGCCACAGACAGCAACGCAGGGTCGATATCCGGTTTGCCCGGCAGCCGCGCGGAAATCTCGGGCAGATCACGAAAACTCGCGTTGCGCCGGTAGGTGATGAGGGTGTTCGCATCTGCCAGCGACAACTGCGGCAGCCGCGCGGCCAGCACCTCCGCCGTCGCGGTGTTCGCATTGACCGGCGTGGCGCGCGGCAGAAAAATGATGTTATTGCGAATCGCATTCAGCACGGCCGGCGTGACACCGGGCACGGCTAGCAGATCGTCTATCTGGATAAAGCCGATCATTCTCGCACTGCCTGATCCGGCATCGGCATGCCGCTGGCTCTGCGCAATCGCCTGCGCCGCCGCCCGTGCAAGCCCGGGATCTTGTCTGAAAAAACTGAGTAGCTTTTCAAATGCGGCGACTTCTTGCGGATTGATTTCGCCATGACTGGCGAGCGCGCTCAGGTTGAGTCTGGCTTGCGCATCCTGAATCACGCCGGACAGCACGGCGGTGGTCGATTCGCCGCGCAGCGCAGCCGATTCGACATAGCGATCCAGCCGGGTCTCGGACAAGGGCACTGCCCAGGGTTCTGTCAGATCATCGATTGCCGAATACTTGCTGTCCTCGCGCAGAATCAGTCTGGCCCAGTCGAGCGCGCCACGCAGCACCCATTGCTTTTGCAATTGCAGCCGCTGATTGTCGATGGAACGTACCTGTACCTGCTGCTGCCAGAACAAGCTGGCAACGAGGGTGATGGCGAGCGTGGTGAGCAGCATCGCCGTGACGACGGCGACGCCGCGCTGCTGCTTGATATGCTGATACCTCACATCGACCCCAGCATGAAAATTTTCTGCAAGGGCGCCGGCCGGTCTTCGAGCTGCAATGATACTTCGACGCCGCGCCAGAGGATCTGCGTTGAGGTGCTGCCCGCCTGCGGATTCATCAGCGCAGCGCGTGACGTCAGCGTGCTGTTGCCGGGCTCCCAACGGCGCCAGCCGCGTCCGTCATTAGTCCAGACGCGCAATGCCAGCGAGCGCACGCCTTGTTGCAGCCGAATGCCGGGCACGCTTCCGCTCTGCGCTGTCTGCCACCACACATCGAGCGCTGAGAGATCGCGCGTGGGCGGCGACTCCTCGCGCGACAAGATACCGTCGCGCACACGCCAAGTGACTAGCTGCAATGCGCCGGGCTGCGCTTCTGCCTGAACACGACGCGCAAGCGTCATCCGCGCGCCCTCAATGACCAGCGGCGCTCGCCCGTCCAGCGCATCCGCATTGACGACATTTGCACAATCGGTCTGCCACTGTGCGAGCGCAATCTGCAACCCGCGCGCCTGCTCCAGCTCGCGACTGAGTATCTCGCGGGTACGTGTGATACTGTCCAACCCGCGCCAGCCCAGCACGGCGATGAAGCCGAGTACGCTGATCGCGACCAGCAGCTCGATCAGCGTGAATCCTGTGCCTCGGGCGACCTGCGTATCACACAGCATTCGAGACGATCTGTGACAGTGTGATGATCTTGTGTGTCGGCGTGCGCTCATCAATGACCATTACCTCGACCCGCCGGAACGCGGGATTGGGTGTGGGGTTAATCTGCTCATCACAGCGCAAAGGCAGATCAGCCTGTGCACAGACAAAGCTGCGACGTCCAAGCGGCGGCCATTCTTGCGACAGCCGTATCTGCGTAAGTCGGTTTTCTGCTGACCAAGTGGCCATCATCGCGGCGCGCAAGTCCTGACTGTTTTGTGTCAGGCTGGCCACTGAGCGCAGACTGGCAGCGAGTGCGGTGCCAATGATGACCAGCGCGACGAGTACTTCGAGCAAGGTGAAGCCTGGCATCAAACCGCCCCTTCTTGCTCCTTTGCGCGAGAATAAATGTATCGAAGGGGTCATTTCACCTGAAAATTTCCCAGCCCATCGGCCCGCACAGAGATGCTTTGTTCAGCCAGCATGAGCGTGAGGACAAATGTCTTGTCAACGGGCTCGCGACCAAAACTGATACGCACCGGCAGGCGCTGGCTGGCAGCAGGTGACAAACTCAGCTGTACCGGTGCGCGGCTGAACTCGCGCTCGCGCCACATCGGATCATCGGTGAGTGCCCGCCATGTGTCGTCCTGCCGGATCAAGAAACGGTAGCGATAGTTATCGGCCTCAAATGCGACAGGCTGGTTGCGAACGATAGCTTCATCGCGCGCCATCTGTAGCAGCAGCGCAATGCGTTGCGCCTCGCGCTGCAGCCATTGACGATCGCCGGGCATCGCATTCAGCGCCACTGCGCCCAGCAAGATGCCGGCGATCACCAGCACCACCAGCAGCTCGAGCAGTGTGAATCCCGAGCGATGAAAACCTTCAGTCCGACCAGGAGCCAATATCGGCATCATTCCCTGTCCCACCCGGCTTGCCATCCGCGCCAAAGGAATACACATCGACTTCTCCGTGCGAGCCAGGCGACCGATACTCATAGGGATTACCCCAAGGATCTTTGTTGAGCCGGTCGAGATAGCCTCCAGCCTTCCAGTTCGGTGGCGCCGGGCCGCCAGAGGGTTTGCTGATGAGTGCCTGCAAGCCCTGTTCATTAGTCGGGTAGCGCTGATTATCCAAGCGGTAGAGCTTGAGCGCCTGCATCAAGGTGGCAATATCCTGTTTGGCTGCGATGATGCGCGCATCGTCAGTGCGACCCATCAGACGTGGCACCAGCAACGCGGCCAGCACGCCCATGATGACGACTACCACCATGATTTCGATCAGCGTAAAGCCGTGCGCGCATGATCTGCGCTGCCGAGAGAGAAATAAGACAAGGATGGGCATGGATCAGTTCACTGCACAGGTAGCCGGACTATGACTTCATGGCAGGAAAAAAGTGCCATGGTCTGCATAGCTGTCGAGCCGTGATTATTCAGCAGCGGGAATTGTCCACTGCGATGCCGGTCAAAGGTGCTGAGACTGTTCCTCTGGACTTGCCAGATCATTGATGCCCTTGCCCCATGCAACATCAATGGGCGTGATTCGCGTCAGACGAGCTCGGCATTGCTGATGCTCGCCGGCAAACCCTGATGTGATCAGTGCTCGGCGCGCGCTTCGCGAGCGAGTAATTGCTCGATGGCTTTTGCAGGGGTTTCCGCATCGAACAACACACGCGCCACGGCGTCAACGATGGGCATGTCGATAACGTGTTGCTCAGCCAGTGTCTTCACCGCCTGCACGCAGCGCACACCTTCAGCGACATGCCCGAGCTGTTCAATGACGGACGGCAGCGATTGGCCAGCAGCCAGCCGCAGACCGACCTGACGATTGCGCGACAGATCGCCCGTGCAGGTGAGTATCAGGTCGCCGACCCCGGTCAATCCCATGAAGGTTTCCATCCGACCACCAAGCGCGGTGCCGAGTCGCGTGATCTCGGCGAGTCCGCGCGTGATCAGTGCGGCACGTGCATTCATGCCCAGCCCAAGCCCGTCGGCAATCCCGGTCGCTATGGCGAGAATATTTTTGACCGCGCCACCCACCTCGACACCAATGATGTCATCCGTCGAATACACGCGAATGCTGCCGCCGTGCACCGCGCTGACGACTTGTTCGCGCAAAACCTTGCTGTGCGAGCCGATAGTGAGCGCACAGGGCAGACCCCGCGCGACTTCCTGCGCAAAGGAGGGGCCCGAGAGTGCGCCGGCGTGCAGCTCGCGACCGAGCACGTGCTGCACGACCTGATGCGGCAGCAGCGCTGTGCCTTCTTCGAAGCCTTTGCACAACCAGACCAGGTTATCTACATCGTGCGCTGCCAGCAGGCTGGCCAGCGGGCGCAGCCCAGCCACAGAGCTAGCGACGATCAGTAAGCCGCCCTTCGCATGCGCGACCCCTTCATGCAGATCGGCACTGACGCGCAACGCCTCGGGAAACATCATGCCGGGCAAATAGCGCACATTCTGGCGCTCGCCGCGCATCGCCTCAACGGCTTGCGCGTCGCGGCTCCAGAGCATGACCGGATGCCGGCGGGACAGCGCGATCGCGAGCGCGGTGCCCCAGGCGCCGGCACCGAGCAAAGTGATATTCATCGTGGGGATTGAATGAGGATAGGAAGGGCGGCGCTGCGTTCAGTCGCCCCAGACCTCGGAGGCCTTGACAAAGCCCGTCTCGCCATCGCGATGCTTGACCTTGATCCATGCGGAGCTGATCGGTTCGGCCAGCTCAAGCAGCACACCCTTGGCGGCCGTAAAGACAGCAGGCGCATTGTCATTCGCCGCAGACCGCGCCGTCAGCTGAGCGACCTCGACGACGAAAGTCCGGCGTGGACTGAGAAACCGGGTCTCCATCCAGCTCAGATCGCCGGCAGCATCGCGCACACGCGTCCAGTCACCATTCGCGAACACGATCTCGACCGGCATGCCGGCCGGGGCCACGTACAGCTTGCGCGATTTCTGCGCGGGTGCGTCATACATGATCGCCGGGCCGGGGCCCACCGACTTGAAATCTGCCGCGGCAGCGCCGCTTGCCGCTGCAAGCCAGAGCACGGCGGGCAGGGCCAGATGACGTGCGCGGCGCATGAGTGTTAGTGCTGAACGTTCGATGCCTCGGCCAGCGCCTGCTTGCGTTGGTGATAAAAGGCCTCGAAGTTGATCTCGTTCAGATGAATGGGCGGGAAACCGGCGCGGGTCACCATGTCGGCAATGTTCGAGCGCAGGTAAGGATAGAGAATGTTCGGGCAGGCGATGCCGAGCAAGGGATCCATCTGGTCTTCCGGGATGTTGCGCGCCTCGAAAATACCCGCCTGCTTGCACTCGACGAGGAAGGCTACCTTGTCACGGATTTTTGCGGTGACGGTCACAGTGATCGTTGCTTCATGAATGCCGTCGGCCAGCTTTTCGGCACCGATATCGATGGCTACTTCCATGCCCGGGCCCTCTTGTTCGAGGAAGATGGCCGGCGAGTTCGGCTGCTCCAGCGACAGGTCTTTCAGGTAGATGCGCTGGATGTTGAAGATCGGCTGATCCGCGCCGGGCTGGTTTTGTAGTTCGGACATGAAGCTCTTTCGTCAGTGGGTGAAAATTCAGCAGAAGCACTGTTGGCTCAAGCGCCCTGCAGTAAGGGGTCAAGCCTGCCTTCGCGATCCAGCGCAGACAAATCGTCAAAGCCGCCGACATGGGTGTCGCCGATGTAAATCTGCGGCACGGTGCGACGACCGGTCTTTTCCATCATCAGCACGCGCTGCTCGGGTTCGAGGTCGACGCGGATCTTTTCGATCTCGTCGACGCCCTTGGATTTCAGCAAACGCTCGGCCATGTTGCAGTAAGGGCAGACTGCAGTGGTGTACATGAGTACTCTGGCGCTCATTGCCGGATGCTCCCTTCGAGGATGAATCAGTTAACTGTACGCGATCTCAGGCGGCGGTGGGCAATCCCTGAGACTGCCACTCGGCATAGCCACCGCTGAGCACATAGACTTCACCAAAACCTGCGCGCCTGAGTTCGGACGCGGCGCGGTTCGCACGCGGCCCAGTCTGACAGACCAGCAGCACGGTCTGTCCCTTGTCCAGCTCGGCGATGCGCTTGACCAGCTAGGCGACCGGAATATTCTTGGAATGACGCAGATGCCCGCCCTTGAATTCATCGGGGGTTCGCACATCGATGATACTGACCTTGCTCTTATTGAGCAGTTGCACCGCCTGCAGCGTGGTCAGCGTGTTTTTGCCACGGGTGAGTGCAGGCCAGGCCAGCGCGCCCCCCGATACCAGCGCTATCAGGATGAGCCAGATATTGTCAATCAAGAATTTCACGACGATCCCATCGTTTTCAACAAGCCCGGCATTATAAAATAGAAGACTCAAATCATTCAGCGGTCCTTGCGGTCCTTTGACATGCCCTGACGTCTTTTTCCCTCATCTCCGCTCATTTTCAGTCTCCATGTACAAAATTGTCTTGATGCGCCACGGCGAGTCCATCTGGAATCGCGAAAATCGTTTTACCGGATGGGCCGACGTTGACCTCACCGAAAAAGGTATTGAACAAGCCCGTCATGCCGGTCGATGGCTGAAGGAAGCCGGTTTCAGTTTCGACCTCACCTATACCTCGGTGCTGAAGCGCGCGATCCGCACACTGTGGGTCACGCTCGATGAAATGGACCTGATGTGGCTGCCAACCATGCACGACTGGCGCCTGAACGAGCGCCACTACGGCGCGCTGCAGGGCCTGAACAAGGCGGAGACCGCCGCGCAGTATGGCGATGAGCAAGTGCTTCTCTGGCGTCGCAGCTACGACATTCCACCTTTACCGCTTGAGCCTTCCGATCCGCGCGCTTCGTTCAATGATCCACGCTACGCCGACCTGAAACGCCACCAGATCCCGCTGACCGAGTGCCTGAAAGATACCGTCGCCCGCGTGCTGCCTGTCTGGAATGAATCCATCGCGCCCGCAATCCGTGCCGGTCGGCAGATCTTGATCTCGGCCCATGGCAATAGCCTGCGCGCACTGATCAAATACCTGGACGGTATCTCAGATCAGGACATCGTCGGGCTGAATATCCCGAATGGCCAGCCGCTGGTGTATGAGCTGGATGCCGACCTCAAGCCCGTCCGCAGCTACTACCTCGGGGACGCCGCCGACATCGACGCGGCCATCAAAGCTGTCGCCAACCAGGGCAGGGCCAAATAAGGCATGTCACTGAACGGGAGGTCGGTCCGAGCACTGTTGGCTACCTGCGCCTTAGCGGGCTTGTTGTCGCTCGCCCATGCACAGACCTTGGTCAAATCCGCCGAGCGAGCGCGGCAAAAGCAGGCGGCCGAAGAAGAGCGTGCAGAGTTGCGCAAAAAACTCGGCGAGCTGAAGGAAGACATCGTCCGCACCGAGAAAGCCCGTGGACATGCCGCCGATGCGCTGGCGACCTCTGAGGCGGGCATCTCGACCGCCAACCGTAAGCTGCGCGAGCTGGACGCCGAGCAGGAGCGCACGCAACGCCGGCTTGCCAAACTCTCTGTCAGCCAGGAAACGCTGGAGAACGCCGTGCGCCAGCAACGCGAGCGGCTGGCGCGCATGCTGCGCGAGCAATACGCGAATGCTCACGATGACCGCATTCGCCTGCTGCTATCCGGGGACAACCCGAACCGCATCGCGCGCGAGCTGCGCTACCTCGGCTATATCTCTGCCGAACAGATGAAGGCTATCGACGAATTACAGCAAAACCTCGCCGCGATCGAAGCCAACCGTCAGGAAGCAGAAGAAGCGCGTAACGCGCTACAGGATATCGCCGATGAGCAGCGCGAACAAAAGGCGCTGCTTGAAAAAGAAAAAAACAAGCGCAAGCAGCTGCTGGCTCAGCTGTCGGACAAACTGAGCCAGCAGCGCAAAGAGGCAGGAAATCTCGTGCGCGATGATGAGCGCCTCGGCGCGCTGGTCGATAAGCTGTCAACCCTGATCGCACAGCAGCGCAAGGCCGAGGAAGAGGAGGCCCGGCGGCGCGCGAAAACAGAGGCGCGCGAGCGCGAAAAACTCGCCGCGAGGTCACGCGCTCCCGAGAAGCGCTCCGACAAGGTCGCAGAGAAGAAGGCCGAGACGAGCAGCGACAAGCCCGGCGGCACGACGGCGCCACGCGAACCAGAACCCGAGCGTACTGCGCCCGCACCCTCAACGGCCCAGGATAGCGGCGCGTTTGCCAGCCTCAAAGGCAAGCTGAGGATGCCGGTAAAAGGTGAGCTGCTGGCCAGTTTTGGCGCGCGCCGAGCCGATGGCCCGAGCTGGAAAGGTTTGTTTATCAAAGCGGCCGAGGGCGCTGAGGTAAAAGCGGTGGCTGCGGGCGAAGTGATCTTTGCGGACTGGATGCGCGGTTTTGGCAACCTGCTGATCGTCGACCATGGCGGGCAGTACATCAGCATCTATGGCAACAATCAGGCGCTGCTGCGACGCCCGGGCGACAAGCTCAAGTCAGGAGACGCGATCGCTACCGTCGGTAATAGCGGCGGCAATGAACAATCAGGTTTATACTTTGAGCTCCGTTTTCAGGGGCGGGCACTCGACCCCGCGGGTTGGATCAACAGGTGAGACATGGGTAACAGACTGAAGAATTTTGGACTGATTGGGCTGGGTCTGGTCGCCGGCATCGCCGGCTCCATGCAATTTGACGCCCTGGCCCAGCGTAATGCAGGCGCGCCGCTGCCCGTCGAAGAGCTGCGCCAGCTCGCCGATGTGTTCGGCCTGATCAAGTCTGACTATGTCGAGCCAGTCGAAGACAAAAAGCTGCTGACCGAAGCCATCTCGGGCATGGTCGCCTCGCTCGATCCACACTCCGCCTATCTGGACAAAAAAGCCT
>JACCDT012014193.1_pt1 | contig 11123 bp, 6 predicted proteins | sample 7446291 | NCBI WGS metagenome assembly JACCDT01 (sample SAMN15323446, study PRJNA562643) | freshwater metagenome | isolation source: river surface water | place: USA:Blue River Watershed | collected 2017-08-17 | reverse complement strand
TTTACAAACAAGGCATGTTGCTTATTCTCTTTCTTTGCAAACGGCTCCATACAATATCCGTGCTCTCGTAAGTACGCAATAATTAACAAGTCTTTCAACAAATGATTCGGTGGAACAGTCACAATACCACAATAAATTCGAAATACAGTACTAGACTGTGTATAATCCCTGGGTTCCAAACTCGTGTCATGTCGAACTTTATCACCCTTTTCCAAACTGGCACTTTCAAAGTGCCACACGTTGGCACAAAACATGAGCAAACCCGATGGACTTCCTAGGGACACACCGTATTTAAAGAGTAGTTTCAGAATTTTCGGGAATTTTTCAAAAGTCTCGCGCGCAAAACCGTCTCTGGCTTCAATCCCAGTTAGGTCCTGAATAATCTCCCGAACTCGCGGTAAATGGGAACCAGGCACAGCAAAGAGTCGGACTGGGCCAGTATCTGTTGTGTAAATAATCTGGACACGTCTGGTTGATCCATCAGATGATTCAGAGAGTTGCCCATCATAGTGAATCGGTGTCGGATCGTACTTTTTCCCGTACTTTAACTTTATCCCATCCTCTGACACTTGTGTTCGGTAACCCTCGGCACAAAGGGGAGAAGTAAACCATTGACTGGGATGGAGCAACGGGTTGTAACTAGATAAAACTTCCCACATGCGCACATTGTTTTTCGCTGTTAGGACATTTTTCGATTCAACCGTCTTTAACACTGGGTGTATCACATTCTTGTAATCCTTGGGTTCCAAGGGTGGAACCTGAATCATCCCTTTTCCCGTCCCCCAAATTTGCAAGTCCTCGTAACTACGTTCATTCATTTCTCGACACATAGAAAGAAAGTTTCCTGCTTCCAAGTCAGTCTTGGTCTGGCGTCCCAGTCGGAGAAAAGATTGGGACAAGAATTCGCCGGATGTGGTGGCAATGCGTTTGCGAACTTCTGGGTGCAAGACTTTGACCATGCAGACACCCACTCGGCGCAACTGCTGGGTCATTTCCTCATTCAAAACAAGATTGAACATATCATCCCCATCTAGGACACGACAAGTGTTGTAGGACGCTTCCAAAATTTCTTCAAGTTCCGAGTACAAGTCTTTGGGTTTCTTTAGTTCCAAGTACATTTTCCGAGCACAAACTTCGCTACAGAAAGCATAATCATCATAGCCTTTTAACTTTGCTACAGCAGGGTTGATATGACACTGGTCACAAAATCTCTCCGTCTCCCTCTTCATTAGGAATTCTTTCTAAAGAATTTTACAAAAAATTTGATTTATCAAATAAAAAACTTGAAAATTTTTATTCTTGCTTCACAAACCAATTTTTTGTACCGTCTTCATCTACATAAATAGAATCAAATTGTAATGATTTGTCATTTAACACGGCCCTAATTGTATCCATAGTGATTGGGCTTCCGTGTCCAGTGTGACCTGCAGGCGTTTCCCAATGAATCACATACAAATCATCACTCGGTGATACAACCACAGATTTCACCCTGTCGACAAGTTGTTTAGCCTCATTTACGCACTGTTCCAAAGTGCGAGGTTTACCCGTTTCTAACGAAAAAAACACCGGACCCGGAACGAAGACATTACCTACTCCTCTCATCTTTTTTCAAAATTAACTTTTCAAAATGATAAAACACAAAGTAAAATTCAAAAAATTAAATTTCTTTTTCCCTACAGGAAAACATGGCAAAGGACAGTTTTATAGTTACTGGCATTGTCGGTTTCTTGCTCTTGGTTATGATTGGTGTATTCATTTGGCTCATTGTTTACACATCCACGCAACCAACTGCGCTAAAAAATGAATATGGCCTTTTATCAGGAGAGTGCAATCCTTTGCCACCTCCCATGTTATGTAATTCTATTCCAATTACATTCTTTTGTATGGATGGTAGTGTGTATGTTTGTAACACGACTACTTTTTTTTGGGATTTGTTTACAATTGTTGAGGGACCGACTGGGGCCACAGGTAGTACTGGCGGGACCGGAGGTACTGGAGGTTCTGGAACAACTGGAAGTTCCGGAGGAATCGGTTCTACTGGTGGTTCCGGAGGAACCGGATTTACAGGAGGAACTGGATCCACAGGCAGTTCCGGTGAAACTGGAACAACCGGTACTACGGGTGGCACAGGAGGGATTGGAACAACAGGTGGAACGGGTGCTACAGGTGGATCAGGAAGTTCTGGAACAAGTGGATCAAGCGGGAGCACTGGTGGTTCCGGAGGAACTGGCAGTTCCGGAACCACGGGAGGAACTGGAGAAACTGGAGGTTCTGGAGGTACTGGAAGTACTGGAACATCTGGTTCTTCTGGTTCTTCTGGTGGTTCCGGAGGAACTGGAACCACGGGTGGATCGGGCGCTTAAAAGATTTGAGAAATTAAAATTTAAATACAAAAGGACAAATAAAAATCATTACATTCTGTTAAAAACAAAAAAAAAAACATGAACGGGCTACATTATTTGTTTCTTGTTTTAGCTTTTGTGGGCGTGGCGTTAATGATGGCGGCCATCACCACAGCAACAACATACACAGCACGTTATGAACAAGCCCCTGTATTATCGGGTGTTTGTGATCCTTTACCCAATTCTGTACTATGCAACAATGTTGGGATTGGCGTTTACTTTTTCTGCTCTGATGGCATGCTTTTTACCTGCACTTCGACCGGTTGGGTCAAAGTCAACTGGAACCAAGGAAAGACTGGCGGCGGTGGTAACACTGGCACTTCTGGAAACACCGGGGGAACCGGAGGAACTGGAGAAACGGGTGGTTCCGGAAACACTGGAGGTGCTGGTACCACTGGCCTCACTGGTGTCTCTGGTGCGTCCGGAATCTCTGGAGGTATCGGAACCACTGGGAATACTGGTGAAGATGGTTCTTCTGGCCAAACTGGAACCACCGGAGGTGTTGGAGGAACTGGCCAACATGGACGAGTAGGGTCAACCGGAGATGTCGGTGCAACTGGAACCACTGGCGGAACCGGAGGTTCCGGAGGAACTGGAACCACCGGATCCACGGGCGGAACGGGTCTGACCGGCACCACGGGCACTACCGGGACAACTGGGACGACTGGTTCGACCGGAGGCATGGGTCCGACGGGTGCGAGGGTTTTGAATATCACTTGTCCCCCGACTTTTGTTGGGTTTGTCACCCAGATCCCGACCATTGGTTTGACTGGGAATGCGACCACATTTGTCATGAACCCGTGTCCAGACGTGAACCTGTCGTTTACTGATAGTACGCCACCAGTGGCACAGTATAAGAGGCAGAATGAGTTTCAAGTACCGGAGATTGTATTTACACCAGGAGATCCAGTTCAAACTTCCGTGCCAATGAACGGACATTTGGGTGGTGTGTTTTTGGATAATTTTACGGATACGGGTCCTATTCCTGGGTTTGATACCTCGTCCTCCTTTGGAGGTACAAAACGGTCCGTTACGTTTCCAACGGATTGGACACAACAAGTTGGGAACTATTCCGCTGCCTTTATGATGAACACAACAGGATCCATTCTTTTGCAAGGTCGGATGGGATTCCCTTCTCTTGAGACGGATCAATATGGTGTTTATCGTTATTTCACTCATTTGGGAATGGGAATGAACCAAGTTGTGCAGCACGATTATTACAGCATGTTTTCAAACCTGCATGTATTCAACCCGGGACAAGTGTTTTTGCCGAATTCGAGCTGCTACATTGGAAATACTTGGACCCAAAACACAACACATTATCAGAGAAAGATGAGGTATGACATTTTGACCGACAGGGTTTTTATAATTTACACGCCTACTACAAATACATCTGATATTGCTACTCGGTTATGTGTGGTTGTTAGTAACTCAAGCAATGTTTTCTATGGTGGTGCTTACGGGTATGAAGTGCCACTCCCATTTAATATTAGCGGGCCTAACAGAATGGATGTTGGAATTTTGAACAACTCAATCCAAGTTTGTATGGATGGTGTGAATGAGCCTTTTGCTCCATATACAGGAATGGACACACCATATAATGTGGGAGCTAGATATGGAAACTGTTTTATTATTCAAAAATCAAATATTACAGCTGCGTCTGTGGTTGTGCCAATTTGTTCAATGTCAACACCAGGTTTTCAAGACGTATCGCCGAGGAATCTTTATCAAAACGCAACAGCTTCGCCGTTGCATGTAACAAAGAAAGGAGTGTTACAAAACTTTAACGATTTGTTTTACAACAATTATGTATTTCAACTTGGAGTTAGTGATCAGGTAAAAGTGAATGGTTTTTGTCGACAAACTGGGTTTCCAATTGTTCCTATTACCACATGTTATATAGATTTTGATACATGCACTTCTGGTGGTGGTTCCGGCACCAGTAGCTTGAACAGTCCAAGTATTTATGATGGAAATTGGAATATATCTTCAGCTTCTACAATTGTCCAAAACGGGGTTAGTGTTGATATTGGTTATTTGTCTGTTCAAGTTCATTATTATGGCTTTATTCCTGTAGCAACTGCGACTGTCAATACTGCGCCTGGAAAAACGCCTTCAATTATGGTTTTTAGTTTTTTTTCCGCGAATTTACAAGGTATGATTGGGACTGGCTCTGGCAATCAAATGTATTTTGGGGGATCCCCAACAATTGTGTTAGGAAGTGAAACGTTTTCTCCCCCAAACGTTGTCGTCTCGTATCATCAGTTCTCTACTAATACCTCGAATCAAATTCCGTCAACCTACTTTTCCTATCGTTTGTCCACCGACCCGAGCGGACAGTATCGCACACCCAAGTACAACGTGCAGATGAACGGTTTGATCAACCCACAGCAAATTTCGTTGATCAATGGGACCAACTTGATTAGTACTGGTATTGCGCCTAGACCGGGAAAAATGGAATTTACCATGATGGGAATGGGCAACTCGTACGCGCCAGGTGTTTACGACATGATTCACGATGATTTCCGAATTCAGGGCGAATACTTTGTCCGAACGTTTACCCTGTCGGACGCCTGCAATTCAACCTCTTGTACCCAAGATATTTATTTAAATTCAACCCAAAGTTTGATTTTACAATGCCCTGAAACGTATTATGGAACAATTTTAAATGGTAATGGAACATTTGTACCAGTGAATGTCTCGGGAAATGCAACTTGGTCATACCTGGGATATACATGTGGGAGTGTGAGTATGAGCTTCAGTGATACTCTTCCACCAGTTGTGCCTTTGACGGGAAAAAGACAAATAGAAGAAGAACCATTGATGACGGTTACATATAAAAACGAAACGATGCCATCAGGATCAGGCACTTACATGGGAATGGATGAAAACTATGTGGATTTGTTAGAAACAGACCCTATGACAAAGCGGAGTGTGAGTTGGAACGCCGATTGGACACAAAAAGTGGGAAATTTTCCCTCTCCAATAGTAGTCAACACCTCATACCCATCCGGGTACACTTGGGTGAGCTCTCTTGAAACAGATGGGACGCTACGATATGTGGTGCTTTCGACAAATAATTCATTTGCTGTGTTACAAACGGATTACTACAATATTCAAGGAAATGCACACTTGTTCAATCCAGCTTCGAGCACGATTTTTCCACCAGGTACAAATTGTTTTGTGAATGGGAGTAACTGGCCGACACAACTTAGACGCGACATCAACTTGAATCGTTATGTGTTTAGTTATTTTAATCCAGCCAATGCGTCCATCTTGTGTTTGGTGATGAGCAATAGCAATGACTTTTTCAATGGCGGGGGATTTGGATATCAAGTTGATCTCCCATTTTTATTTGGAACAAATCAACGTTTTGAATTTGGGATAAACGAGGATTATTATACATTTTGTTTTGATGATTTGACAAGGCCAGTGGTGTTTCCTACTGATTATTTGGCTAAAGCGTTGCAATATAGTAATTGTTTTGTGTTTAACAAAACAACAATTGTTAGTATGAATTCCAAGATTAATACTTGTTCATTGGGTTTGAATAGTCTGTTTTATAATATTAGTACTTTCGATGTTTATACTAATACATCAGGAACACCATTAACACCAACAACAAACATTCGTTCTGATGTGACAGGTCCTTGGGTAACGCAAAGATACAGCTGTAATACTTTAATATCGGATGTTTGTTTGAATTTGGTGCAAAATTTAATAAGAAGAGATTTTACATCGTTACTGTCTTGTGCTTCGGTAGGTGTAACAATATTGCCTTACTCCACCGTATATTCCAACCGCAGTTCCGTTGTGTTCCCAACAACACCAACCAATTCTTTTCTCCCGACAACCAATGGAATGACCACAGTGGACCCGGGATTGGGCAAGATTTCGTTAGACATGAGGACGGGTGCTGTTTTTGGCTCCTTTTTTACTTATGCATATACTATTTATAACGGAACTGAAAATGCTTACATTGTTTACGGTGTCCCAACTGTAAGTCAAAGAACAGACTTTAAGGTATTCAACCCGAATCCCGGAACATATCTGACTGGATTAAACGTCTTTGCGCCCAACATTAAGTTTCTTTTTGATGGAAGTATTGTCATGTCTTATTTACAAACTTCGTACCTAGGTGGTTACCCGGTGACTTCAACAGGTTATGCCTACGCTTTGTCAACGGACCCGACTATGACTTTGCGACCAATGAAAGCAGGACTAACACTCAACGAGTTAACTAACCCGCAACAATTGACTTTTACCAACATGACAAACCCCATTGTGGCTGGATTGGCAGTTGTACCAAATTTGTACGAATTTTCCATTTTTGGTCCAGGAAATGCTCAATCCGGGTCATGGTCTTTTGTAAATCAGGATTTTAGAATTCAGAGCGAGTCTTTTCAAAGAACTTTTACCCTAACGGATGGCTGCGGTAGTACCAGTTGTGTCCAAGAGATTTATCTCAACTCGACCCGGTCTTTGATCTTGACGTGTCCTGCGACTTACTATGGGACCATTTACCAAGGCAACGGCACATATTTGTCGCCGGCAGTGACTGGAAATGCGACCACGTACATTGGAAGTCCTTGTGGCACGCCTGTATTGAGTTTTACGACGGAGAATCCACCCACGAATGTGCAAGAGAATTTGAAGAAAAAGAGACAGGAATTTGATTTGAGTGTAATAACGACAATCTATGTTAACTCGACATCTTTGGATTTGGGTGATCCTATGGAATCTCATATGATGGGTACAATTGATGTTTTTAGCGATTTGCCGCTTCCGCCTATGACAGAAAACCAGACGGAGTCTACCGGGGGTGGACGACGATCAGTCACTTGGGACAGGGATTGGACACAACAAGTTGGTAATTTTGGTTCCACATACAATGTCAGTTTGATAACATTTGGAGTACAAAACTGGGTATCCGCTTTGGAAACGGATGGAGTGTATCGATATGCAGTCTATTACACAAACCAATCTTTTGCTTTGCTACAACACGATTACAACGACATTACAGGAAATGCACATTTCTTTAACCCGGGACAAGTTTTTAATAGTTCTTCCAAGTGTTTTGTTAATGGTTCCGCAACGAGGTATGTACACGACATCAAATGGGATTTAACAATTGGTCGATTCGTGTTTGTATATGCAAGGGGAAATTTGAACGATACCATTTGTTTGGTTATTAGTAATACATCCAACTTTTTTAGTGGTGGTGCAGTGGGTTATGAGATTGTTTTACCCTATGGGTTCAACCAATTTGATCGGTTGCGATTTTCTGTGAATGGAGATGTATATAGTTTTTGTTTTGATGATTTTAGCCAGAATGTGACCAAAAACCGTGAATTGACGTATGTAGGTCCTTTGTATTGGGGAAATTGTTTTGCTTTGGAAAGATCACGTATCATTGCAGGGATTGCAAATCCCAGATTATGTGCATTACAAATTAATGCTTTTTCTGCATTTTCGGCATTAAATTATTCAGTTCGCACGACAACACAGACAACAACACAAGAAAACAATACGAATGGTATAGCAACCGGGCAAGGGTATGTAAATATTTTTACGTTTGGTTTTTCTGGGGGCCAAATAAGTCGTTTTGCAAAAAATGGAAATTTTGTAAATTGGGATTTTAGTCTGTCGTGTGTAATTACTTTAGGAGGTGCATCACTTGCGACTCAGCCAAATATTACGAGTTTGGATGTGAGCACCGTTCCTGTACCTGTATTTTCCAATGGTCTTTATGCTGCTGCTGTTGGGTCTGTTTTTTCTGTAGATTTACAAGATTATCAATTAATCGCTGTTGCTTGGAATATTGTTGATCCAACTCTTTCGAGAAACACAAGAATTGGAATAAGTATTTTTGGTGTATTTAATAATCAGCCTCCTTTTACAGCCGGAGTTTCTGTTACAACTATTTTTGATCCCTTTCCCGGTAATTACACCCACGGTGTTCATGTTTTTAACCCAACAATTCGGATTTTGAGCAACAAAAGTGGTGTTGTGATTTCGTATCAGCAATCAACATTAAACCCATCTTTGTCTATTCCTTCGACTTCGTATGCTTATTGGCTGAATTCCGACCCTAGTAACAATTTTCGTCCGGCTGAGTACCCGCTGTTTATGAACAATTTAGCCAATCCTCAGAAATTAACTGAAAGCAACATGACAAATCCGGTAAACACAGGATTAACAATTCCTCCAAATGTTTTGGGGTTTAGTATTTTTGGTCCTGCAAACGCTGATATTATTATTACTGGAATTTCATGGGCTTTTACAAATCAGAATTTTCAAATTGCTGGCGAACGTTGGACAAGGACTTTTACCTTGGCTGATCAATGCGGAAACACAAGTTGTGTTCAAGAGATTTATTTGAATGGGACGACGTTTAACTCAAATTAAACTTTTATTCTTTTTGTATCACCCTTTTCTTCCCCCTTTTCCTTTCCCCAAAGCACAAAATCGTGCCGAGTAAACCACACCATTCTGGCAATGATTCTGTACACATCTTTGCTGACTCCCAATATTTTCGCGCAAAAAATCCAATACAAAGTCGCGTCAATGGCCTTTGATGTCACATCCATAAACAACTTTAACCCTCTTTTGGCATTCACAATCACAACACCGTATCGGGAACAGGCAACAAGACCTTGATAAATCATTTTACCAGCGCAAAATAAAAACTCCCTGCTATTCTGTGTTTCGGGAGTAAATTCCCAAATTGTCTGCGATGCGTACACTTCTGCATACATTTTGTCTTCCAATTTAATCGCATTATTACGATAAACCAACACACAATTGTTGTTTTTCTGTTTTGCTCCAATTTTTAACAACGACATTAACAAATCCGTTTCCTTCTCTATTTGCGGGAAGTATGTTTGAAACGAATATACATCTTGTATCGCTCCTGTGTTATAATTCAACGCTGCTCTTTTTATACGGTTATATATTTTTTGTAAAACATTAAAGTCAGTTTCTTCAGTCAATTTTTTCTTTTTGTGACAATTTCTCACATACCAAAAGTACCAAGCATTGTAACAAAAATTGTCCTCGTCTGGTGGTGGTTCTGACAAAAACAGTTTCTGTCTTTCAAAAAAACAATTTTCTTGCAAATGTTCAACCATTGGCGAATTGGGTTCCCTCCCCCACCCGCCATACTTGTACATGCGTAACAATTCCATAAAACAGTAAGGATCCTTTCTTTCTAACCCCCTTTGTAATACGACAATTCCCTTTTCATACTTTTCTTTCAGACGGAGCTGACAAGCTAACTCATATAAAGCACTCTTATTCATATTTTAAATTGTTATACCACTTTTATTATCAAATTCTTTGTTAAGTGCAGATTTAAAACTTTCCACAATCAGTCGCATCTGGGTTAAACTGACGTCGTCCTTCTTGGTCCATACGTAATCCAATTCTAATATAATCAACGGAGAACAATAAAAAACCAACGTTTTGGCATCCTTTGGAAACGCGTTTTGTTTCAAAACAAGTTCAAACAAAAACACATTTTGATTGAAAAGTTTGACTTCAACGACGCTTTCCTCGCCCACGGTAATGGGTAGAGCTTTCACTTCGTTTTGAAACTGTGGGTTATCCGGCATGTACACATCTGTATGTTTTTTTGGTGACAACAACGGTGCAAGAGATTGTACCAAGTCGACTTCTACCAATCGAATACCCGGAAACGGGACTGGGTTTGACTCAGATAACCAAGTATAGACACGTTTTTGATCCAATTCTTCAACAATGGTTTGCGCCCGGCCAATGACCAAGGATTGTCGCCAAGGTCGAATTACTTCCATGACACAGAAGACTTTATGAAAATGCGTTTTGATGTGATTCATGAAAAGTGAAATTTTGACTTGTCGGATTGTGTAAGGATAATCTCCTTTTTTTGTCAATAACACCACTTTGGTCGATTCATTGGACATGATTTTGGCAAAGTTAAAACAAGAGAACCAGTGCACCCGACCCATCTGAAGAACCAGGTTGGTTAAGAAATAAGGTTCCAAATAAATATGAAACGACTGTCGCGTTTCTCCTGTAATAATGGTTGAAAGGCCTTTCCATTTTAGAGTGATCACATCTTGATCATGGTAAAATAACTTATGGGGGCTTTCGTATGTTACACCCGTGTCCTCATCCTTGATAAGGAATTGGACTTGGTAGTTCATCCCCCTTTTCCTGCCAAGGAAAAGGGAAAAAAATAAAATAAAAGTTTGATAAATACCCAGTTTTTTTGTAATTTAAAATTCTTTAAATGAAGGGTTCTAAAATTGTGGTTCAACTCCGTGTGCCCAAGTTTGTCAAGGACTTGGTGTTAAAGTATGAAAAGGAGAGTGTATTGCATTGGGAACGAAATACACTAAATCGTTTTACCAAAACGATGGTTATTGGGACATGTTCATTTGGATTTTTGGTTGGAGGATACATTGGTGGTTCTAACTCGTGTCACAAGTCCGAAGTACCAAATGATATTATGATTGGCGCAACCATTGGTACAGGTCTTGGATTGTTTGGTGGTATGCTTTGGCCACTACTTCCATACGTTCCTATTCCATACGTGGGATACAAGGTGGTGAAAAGTCTTGTTGATCGAGAGAGGAAATATGAATTAAAAACTTAGTGTGTTTTGTTCCCAAAAAACGGACATTCCTTCACATATTCCCTGGTCCCAGTCTCCATCAAACGCCTTCGCTTTCCTTGGAT
>JACCDT011101624.1_pt1 | contig 11124 bp, 11 predicted proteins | sample 7446291 | NCBI WGS metagenome assembly JACCDT01 (sample SAMN15323446, study PRJNA562643) | freshwater metagenome | isolation source: river surface water | place: USA:Blue River Watershed | collected 2017-08-17 | reverse complement strand
GCCGTGCCCTTCATTAAGGTATCGGCTGGCACCGTTCCAGAGCTTGCTCCATTGGCGTTGTAGGTAACTTTAGATTCCCATTGTGCATACAGAACTGTGTTAGCAGTAGGTGTAATTGAATCCCCAGGCTGGTAAGTAGTTCCCGCTCCGCTTGTCAGGGTATTCCAGCCACCAAATCGAAAACCGGTTCGTGAAATTGATCCTTGCGAAGAGAGAGCAATTGAACTCCCTGGTCCGCTCTGAGTTTGAATCGCCGGCACAGTGCCTGTGCCACCATTAACATTGTAAGTAACTGTGTACTTGAGAAAAGGCGCGCATCGTGATCGTAATTGATCAAACCAAAGGTTTTGCCATGTTGTCGCACCCATCACCACATCGCCTGCATTGCACATACTTTGCATAGCAATGGCTTCGGTGGTTCGAGTCAAGAACATTGGACTGCCTTGAGTTCTCACAAATTGTGTCAAGACTTCCGCGTCACCAAAGCCTGGAGGTGTCTTACAGACTAATCCCAAGCGATAGCCACCAGAGTTAATCAGCCGCATCCCTATCGCGGCGGTTCCATCTGGGCAGAAAACGTATCCAGATGTGCTTCGTAATGATGATGAAAGCGGAGAGATAGTTCCATCTGCATTCAGTGGTGCGCATCTGAAACCCCAAACCATAGGGTTTTGGTTGAAGGTGACTCCAACAACCACCTGTCCCGTAGGGCAATTGGATGGTGAGGGTCCGTTACCGCCGCCAAATGCCATGTTCGGTGCTTCATAAACACTTCCCAACAGGTTTGCTGACGCACTTTCAGCGGTGAGTACTTGACCGGGTATAGACACCAATAGGGAGGCAAGCAATGAATGCAATATCGCTTTTGAAACACGAAATCGCACTAATGAAAAATTCATAACCGTCTTGAAACTCTCCCCCAAGTAATTACAAGTGACGGGGAGTCTATAAATCTGAGGTGATAAAGGTCTTGCTAGAAACAACATAGGGTGATAAATCACCCCTGGGACTAACCCCTAGTTATTGTCGATCCAAAAGGTTTTGAGTTGGCGAATAAGTGCCGCCAGAGCGACGTTTTGCGATTGCGCTAACCGCTTCTAACACAACACGGTTAGCAAGAATTGCAGTGATATCTGCTGAATCGAATGGCGGTGAAACCTCAACCACATCAATACCTACGACAGGCAGCTCTAGGCAGATGCGTCGCACCGCTTCCAATAACTCGCGCGAAGTCATTCCACCCGGTTCAGGGGTTCCTGTTCCTGGCGCCATTCCCGGATCTACGACATCAATATCAACTGAAAGAAAAACACCATCACACTCATTGGTAAGAGTGGCAAATGATTCATCAAGGACCGCCTTCAAGCCGCGATGATGGATCTCTGTCATCTCATATGAGCGCATACCTTGATCCCGCATCCAATTAAGGGTGGCATCATCGGGCCAGTAACCACGAAGTCCAAGTTGTAAGAAGCGATCTCCACGCACATAACCGGAATCAATCAAGCGGCGCATTGGTGTTCCATGTCCAACGAGTGCGCCAAACTGTAAATCTCCGGTATCAGCATGGGCATCAAAGTGCACCATGGAGATCTTTCCTTTGCCGCGGTGCTCTGCAATTCCAGCAACATCAGCTGAGGCAATTGAATGATCTCCGCCTAGAACTACAGCAATAGCACCTGCGCGCGAAATCTTTTCTGTTGCAGCCTTTAGCACCTGCAGAGAATCTTCTAAGTTTCCAGGCGGCATCATCAAATCACCTGCATCAAATACCTTTAGAGCCTTTAGGCCATCAACCCGCAATGCTAAGTGAGGACGCTCGCCATCATGCGGCAGGTAATCCCCCATCCGGATTGCTTGTGGACCAAACTTGGCGCCAGAGCGATGTGATGTCCCGCTATCGATCGGTGCTCCGACGATGATTACATCCGCACCTGCATAGCTTTTCGGATCATCTAAATCGCAGGCTGGAACACCAAGAAATGTGAAGTTGGGTCCGTACATATTTCCGATATTTGTCATGACTTCTTTCTCTGTCGAGCGACCACTTGGCCGATAACTACAATGAACAAAGCGATAAAGAACATAGCGCTACCGATTACGTTAGCTTCAGCTGGGATACCACGAGCCGCTGAAACATAGACAAACTTCGGGAAGGTGCTCTCAATTCCGGAGTTGAAATTAGTGATGATGAAATCATCAAAAGATAATGAGAAAGCCAATAGCGCCGCTCCTGCGATGCCAGGCATAACGAGTGGAAGGGTGACATAACGGAAGGTGTCTTTTTCATTGGCGTAGAGATCCATGGCGGCTTGCTCAAGACGAGGATCCAGAGATGCGATGCGAGCCTTTACAGTCACCACAACAAATGAGATACAAAACATCACATGAGAAATAACGATGGTCCAAAATCCTGGATTAACCCCGAGGTTCAAAAACATCGCTAGTAATGATGCACCGAGTACCACCTCTGGGGTTGCCATCGGCAAAAAGATCAAAAGATTTGTACTGGTGCGTCCGCGAAACTTATGACGACCTAATGCGAAGGCGATCATGGTGCCAAGAATCGTCGCAATTACAGTAGAGAGAACACCGATCTGGATCGAGTTGGCTACAGCGCTGCAAACCTGAGGCGCTCCGCATGGGTTCTTCCAGTTATCTAACGTGAAACCTTGCCAAACCAGATTGCTCTTGCCTGAATCATTAAAGGAGAAGGCAAATGTGTAAGCCACTGGAATAAAGAGATAAATAAAGGCCACTCCGGCATAGATACGAATTAGATTGCGAGAGATCCAACGAGAAGCGCGGTGAGTAAAGGAGGTCATGGGAGGAGCGGAGAGGGTTGTCATACCAACTCATCCGTTCCAGATTTGCGAATGTAGAGAGTGACCACAATCAAGATAGTGGCCATCAAAGTGAAGGAAAGCGCAGCCGCGGTTGGGTAATCGACAACTGCAAAGAACCTTGACTCAATGACATTACCAATCATTTTGGTACTAGGGTTTCCAAGCAAGGTTGCGTTGATGTAATCACCTGCTGCAGGAATGAAGGTCAACAAAGTTCCAGCAACAATGCCTGGCATCGCAAGCGGCACGGTAACTTTTTTGAAGGTGGTAAATCCATTAGCATACAAATCACCTGCCGCCTCCTAAGTACGCGGATCTATCCGCTCCAGGCTGGCATATAAAGGCAAGGTCATGAATGGAAGAAAGTTGTAGGTCAATCCTGAAACCACCGCAAAGGGCGTAGCGGTTAAGCGCAGCGAATCATCAAAAAATGGCAAAAGTTTCAGAGTTGAAACAATAGGACCATCATCGCCAAGAATTTGAGTCCAAGCCACTGTGCGCAGCAAGAAAGATGTGAAGAAAGGTGCGACAACCAAAACCAAAAGTACGTTGCGGTACTTCCCCGCTTTAAATGCGATTGTGTAAGCCAAAGGAAAAGCGATTGCCAAAGCTAATAATGTTGCGATTCCGGCATAAACAAAGGAGCGGACATACTGCTCTTGATTAGCTACAAAGGCATCAACATAATTTTGAAAACGTAGCTCTTGAACATAGGTGCCGATCTGGGCACCTTCTGGCCGCACCATGGTGGAGGTGCTGGCTAGAGAAAAGATCGGAATGATGAAAAAGGTGATTAGCCAGATCATTCCTGGAGCCAGCAGTAAATATGGTGTTATGGAGCGGGATTTGATTCCGCTTCTTGGCCCAGAGTGAGTACGGGTGGCACCGTGCAGAAATGCCATTTAACTACTCTTCATCTTCAAGATCAGCACCTGCATTGATGTCCTGTGCGCCATCTAATGCAAAGGTGTGTTCAGCATCCCACTCCAAGGAAACCTTGTCTCCGACATGGAGATCATGAAGCCCCTCATCATTTTGTTCAAAAACAACTAACTCCAAATCCCATGGCGTGCGAACCAAATACTGTGTTGACGTACCAACGAAGGAGCGATCGGTAACTACGCAATCCTTGATTGAGTTAATGCCTTGATCATCCAGGCGAAGCTTCTCTGGTCGCACTCCGAGTAAAACAGAGTCGCTATCGGTAGAAACTCTGGAGAGCGGAACCTCGAAGGTGTGACCCTTCGCAGTTACAACCGCCTTGCCAGCAGCGCGGGATTGCACCTTTGCCTTAATCAAATTGCATTGACCGAGGAAGTTTGCAACGAAGGCTGTTTTGGGCGCCTCATACAACTCGGTAGCAGAACCCATCTGTTCGATCTTGCCTTGATTCATTACCGCAATGGTGTCAGCCATTGTCATGGCCTCTTCCTGATCATGGGTGACGTGAATGAAGGTGATGCCAACCTCCATCTGGATGCGCTTTAGCTCGATCTGCATTTGGCGACGCAACTTAAGATCCAATGCACCTAATGGTTCATCGAGAAGCAAGACCTCTGGGCGATTAACAATGGCGCGGGCCACTGCGATGCGCTGCTGTTGACCTCCAGATAGTTGTCCTGGTTTTCGTTCGGCGAGATGGCCAAGTTCAACAAGGTTTAAGGCGTTTTCCACCTCTGTCTTTACATCTTTGATGCCACGACGACGCAGACCAAATGCAATGTTTTCAAAGATGGTGAGGTGCGGAAACAACGCATAGTTTTGGAAAACGGTATTCACATTACGGCGATATGGTTTTTGAGTTGTGATGTCATTGTCGCCAATGTGAATTGTGCCTTGAGATGGTTCTTCCAAACCAGCAATCATGCGCAAAGTTGTGGTTTTGCCACAACCTGAAGGACCAAGCAATGCAAAGAAGGAGCCATCAGGAACGGTTAATGAAAGATCATCAACCGCACAGAAATCTCCATAGAACTTGGAGACGCGATTAAGTACTAGATCGCCGGTGTCTTGAGAAACCTTGGAGTTCGCCATCACAGGCTACTTACCAAACCCCTAGTTTCCGACAGCTTCGTCAAAAGCGGCCTGGTACTTGGTTGTCTCATCAGCGGTGAGAGAACGGAAGACCTTGACCTTATTCAACGTAGCTTCATCAGGGAAAATGTATGGACTTGATGCAAGATCTGGATCAATCTTCTCAAGCTCTGGCTGCGCCTCTTCTACTGGGCAGATGTAATTTACGTAAGCCGCTACCTCTGCTGCAATCTTTGGATCGTAGTAGTGGTTCATCAACAACTCAGCGTTCTTCTTGTGGGTTGAGGTTGATGGAACCAACATATTGTCGCTCCACAAAGTTCCACCTGATTCAGGGATTGCGAAGTCAAACTTGCCATCATTCTCGGAGCGCAAAATGAATACATCTCCCGACCAACCGATAACCGCGACAGCATCGCCATTTACCAAGCTTTCAGAGTAGGAGTTGCCCTTCACCTGACGAATAAAGCCGTCAGCGATCTTGCCCTTAAGGAAATCAATTGCGTTCATGAACTGATCTTCAGTGAAATCTCCAGATGGATCTACACCTTGGTACTGCATAATGACACCGATAGTGTCACGGAACTCAGAGAGAACCATGATGCGGCCCTTGTTTGCAGGTGCAAATAGATCTTCAATGGTGCGAACACCCTTTGGAAGTTTTTCGGTGTTCCATCCAAATCCAGCAAAACCTGATTGCCAGGTAAGTGAGTACTCGCGGCCTGGATCAAAACCAACATTTGAAAGTACGGAACGAATCTTGGTTTTGTTTGGAATGTTGTCAGCATTTAGCTTTTGTGCATAACCCTGCTCGATGAATCTTGCCGCCATCCAGTCAGTCGGTGTGACGATGTCATAACCAATATCTGATCCGATTGAGAGCTGTCCTTGAACTTTGCCGTAGAAGGTGTTGTTGTCATCAATATCTTCTGTGTAAGTCACCTTGATGCCGGTTGCATCTTCAAATGCTTTAAGAGTTGGGTACTCCTTGGTGTCCTCGTTGTAATCTAGATACAACGGCCAGTTTGCCCAACGAACAATCTTCTCGGAATCACTTACATCTACTACGCCTTCAGTGCTTGTTTCCGAACCAGTACCGCAAGCCGCCAAAGTTGTTGCACCTGCGATTGCTCCGGCACCAACAAGTAGTGAGCGACGGGTCATCTGAGCTTTAATAATTGCGCGGGCCTCTGGTGAGAGGGACTGGATATCTTTCTTCATCGTTTCACTTTCTCGGTTCGGTTACTAGGACTGGGAATTTTGGGGAAATCTATCAGGCGTTGAGATTTGTCATGACATGTTTGATGCGTGTGTACTCCTCAAATCCGTAGCCGGAGAGATCCTTGCCATGGCCAGAATGCTTAAAGCCGCCATGAGGCATCTCAGCCACCATTGGAATGTGGGTGTTAATCCAGACGCATCCGAAATCAAAGGCCTTTGCCATGCGCATTGCACGACCATGATCCTTGGTCCAAACACTTGAGGCCAGGCCGTACTTCACGCCATTGGCATGGCGTACCGCTTCAGCCTCATCAGTGAATTTCTGAACTGTAATTACCGGAGCAAAGATTTCATTTTGAATCATCTCGTCATCCTGGCGCAGATCAGCTACGACGGTTGGGCTCCAGAAGTAGCCCGGACGATTGATAGCGGAGCCACCGGCAGTAACACGGGCATGAGATGGGACTCGGTCTAAGAAACCCTTAACTCGAGCCAACTGATTTGCGTTGTTTACCGGCCCTACCAATACATCTTCATCTGGCATACCTACCTTGATGACATTTTTGGCCTGCTCAGTAAGCAGCGCTACAACATCTTCATAGGCACTGGCCTCAACCAAAACTCGGGTCGCTGCAGTGCAGTCCTGCCCAGCGTTGAAATAGCCAGCGACAGCGATCCACTCACATGCCGCCTCTAGATTGGCATCATCAAAGATAACTACAGGGGCTTTGCCACCTAACTCAAGGTGTACCTTCTTCAAATCTTTAGCGGCGCTGCTTGCGACCTCCATACCGGCGCGAACTGATCCGGTAATTGAAACAAACTGTGGAATCTCATGTTCGACCAGATGCTTACCGGTGTCACGGTCACCAACAACAACATTGATAACACCCTCTGGCAGAAACTCCTGCATTAACTCCGCCATCCAAAGTGTTGAAACTGGAGTTGTATCACTTGGCTTTAGAACTACGGTATTGCCCGCGGCAATAGCAGGAGCCCACTTCCAAACCGCCATCATCATTGGATAGTTCCAAGGTGTTACTTGAGCGCAAACTCCGATGGGTTCGCGACGAATAAAAGAGGTATGGCCCTTGAAGTATTCAGCAGCCGATCTACCTTCCAGGTGCCGAGCCGCTCCGGCAAAGAATCGAATTTGATCCAACATTGGACCAATTTCTTCTGCGCGAGTTACCGCGATTGGCTTACCAGTATTTTCACTCTCAATCCCAATTAACTCTTCAGAGCGAGCCTCAATCGCATCAGCAATTTTATTGATTGCTTTTTGTCTCTCACCTGGAGTTGATTCTTTCCAAACTTCAAATGCACTCTCTGCAGCCTTCATGGCTTTATCAATATCTGCTGCATTTGAGACCGGAGCCTTTGCGAAGACTTCACCAGTTGCGGGATTAATCAAATCCTGAGTCTTGTCAGAAGATGAAGCGACGCTTTTACCGTTAATGAAATTCTGTAAAGTCTTCAAGCTAAACCTCCGGGTAGTTGATGCGGAGAGTTTAGTTAGTGGGGTGACTTACTATCAAGAGTTATTGATTTCGGCGGCGGCTAACTGGCCACAGGCGCCATCAATCTCCCGGCCCCTGGTATCTCTCACCGTTACCGGAACTCCATAATTTTCTAAGGTTTTTACAAAGGTGCGTTCATCCTCTTTGCGGGATGCGGTCCATTTGGAACCCGGGGTGGGGTTTAGTGGGATTAGGTTCACATGGGCATGGCGATTCTTCAGTAATCGGCCCAGTAAGTCGGCCCGCCATTGCTGATCATTAATGTCTCGGATTAAGGCATACTCGATTGAATAACGACGGCCGGTCTTGTCAGCATACTTATCGGCAGCAGCCAATACCTCTTTCACCTTCCACCTTGAGTTGATTGGTACCAAGGTGTCACGCAGTTCATCATCCGGCGTATGTAAGGAAACCGCCAAGGTGACCTGCAAATCCTCTTCGGTCAGTTTTTCAATTCCAGTAACTAAGCCAACTGTTGAGACAGTTACAGATCTGGCACCAATCCCCAATCCATCTGGTTGTGGGGTAATTATGTTTCGAACGGTGCGCATGACCGCGTTGTAATTGGCAAGGGGCTCACCCATTCCCATGAATACAACATTTGATAATCGGGTTGGACCTCCAGGCAACTCCCCAGTTGCACAAGCACGAGCTGATGCCACCAACTGAGCGGTGATCTCACCTGCTGTGAGGTTGCGGGTTAATCCAGCTTGCCCGGTTGCGCAAAATGGACAGTTCATTCCACAACCTGCCTGTGATGAAATGCAAACTGTGGTGCGATCTGAATAACGCATTAAAACCGACTCAACAAGAACACCATCATGCAAACGCCACAAATCCTTGCGGGTTTTGCCATTGTCGCAGGTGATGGAGCGCACCAATGTAATCAACTTGGGCAGGAAATGTTCGGCGACAACAGGACGTAACGCAGCAGGAATATCGGTCCAAGAATCTGGATCATCGTTGTAATGGGTGAAGTAATGGGTAGAAATCTGATTAGCGCGAAACGCTGGCAAACCTAAAGACTCTGCTTTTGCGCGGCGTTCTTCTTTGGTCAGATCCGCCAAATGTTCTGGAGCTTTTTTGCGCTGTTTGGGCTCTTCAAAAACTAATTTCAATTCACTCATGAGAACCTCTTGAGCAATTCAATACAGCACCAAAGCACCGGTGCGGTTATTAACGCGGAATCCAAACGGTCCAACATTCCGCCATGGCCAGGTAGCAGGGTTCCCATATCCTTTATTGATAAATCTCGCTTTATTGCGCTCTCCACTAAATCCCCAACAGTTGCTGCAACCACTCCGGCCACACCGGCTGCGGCACCGATTAAAGGGTGATGATCGAGCAGATAATAAAAAGCCAATGCGCTACCGACGGCGGTAAAGATTAATCCACCGACAAATCCCTCCCAGGTCTTCTTCGGTGAGATTTTTGGTGCCAATGGATGCTTTCCAAACAAAACTCCAGATATATATGCAAAGGTGTCATTGCAGCCGACCAGGATTACTAATGTGGCGATATAGGAGAAACCTTCGCCAGAACGGGCCAACAAGAAGATAAATCCAGCGACAAATCCAGGATAGAGAAGTGCAAAGGCGCTCGCGGTAGCGTTCTTAACAAAACCTTCTGTGCCCTTCAGCAAGGTGAGGAAAAGCATCCCGATCAAGCCAATAACAATAGAAACCGATAACCCTGGCAACCCTCCTACCCATGCACTAACCAAGACAAGTGAGGTGGCTAAAGCAAGATGCAGATAATTGGTCTGAATATCTCGGGCTTTGAAAGCGTCGGTTAACTCCCGCAAAGCAATCAGTACCGCAATACCTACAAATGCTGCAAACAATGGCGGCACAAAAGCCATAGTTGAAAAAATAATTGCCAGCAGAGCTAAACCAACAATTATGGAAGGAATTAACCTGCGACCAGCCCGCTTATTAATCGCCTCGTTAATCGAGTGGAGGTCGCTCATAGTTTTTCCTCAAAGTTAAACTTCGAGAAGCTCCGCCTCTTTATGCTTCAAAAGCTCATCGATTTTGGCAACATGATCAGAGGTAACCTTCTCTAAATCCTTCTCGCCACGGGTTAGATCATCTTTACCAATTAAGCCATCTTTTTCTAACTTTTCCATGGCCTCTTTGGCGGTGCGTCGAATAGAGCGAATTGAGATCTTGGAATCCTCGGCCTTGCCACGAGCCACCTTGATGAACTCTTTGCGACGTTCTTCGGTTAGCTGTGGGAAGTTAACACGGATGACATTGCCGTCACCACCTGGGTTTACTCCAAGATCTGACTCGCGGATAGCTTTTTCAATAGATGGAATCGCACCTTTATCAAATGGGGTTACCAAGGCGGTACGGGCCTCTGGAACTTGAACAGTTGCAAGTTGTGAAAGCGGGGTTGCGGTGCCGTAGTACTCCACCATGATCTTGGCAAACATGGAGGGATGTGCACGTCCGGTACGAATCGCGGCAAAATCCTCTTTAGCTACATCGACAGCTTTATTCATCTTGGTGTTGGTATCTGCGAGTACGGCTTGGATTGTCATATTGCTCTCCTAAATTATTATTTGGCTCTAATTAGTTGACTAGGGTGCCGATAGCTTCGCCACGAACCGCTCGGGCGATATTGCCCTTTTGCATTAAATTGAAGACCACGATTGGTAGTTTGTTTTCGCGACACAAGCTAAATGCTGCAGCATCTGCCACGGCAAGAGATTTTGAAAGTACATCATCATAAGAAATGAATTCAAATTTGGTTGCGCTCTTGTCTTTACGTGGATCTGCTGAGTAGACCCCATCTACTCCACTCTTTGCTAACAGCAACGCATCCGCGCCAATCTCTAGCGCACGTTGTGCAGCAACCGTATCGGTAGTAAAGAAAGGCATGCCAGCACCCGCACCGAAAATAACAACGCGACCTTTTTCCAAATGTCTGATCGAACGACGCGGAATGTATGGTTCAGCGACCTGTCCCATTGTGATTGCAGTTTGTACTCGGGTATCAATTCCCTCTTTTTCCAAGAAATCTTGTAGCGCTAGGCAGTTCATGACTGTACCGAGCATTCCCATATAGTCAGCACGGGCACGATCCATTCCGCGCTCTTGTAACTCAGCACCCCGGAAGTAATTTCCGCCGCCAACAACAATCGCTACTTGAACACCGCTTCTTACAACATCAGCTATTTGCAGGGCGACATCATGAACGACATCAGGGTCAACGCCCACGCCTTTTTCGCCACCAAAAACCTCGCCAGAAAGTTTAAGGAGCACCCGCTGATAGCTCTTTCGAACCTGTGTCATGCGAGTGCTCCTTTCTAAACTGCGGTACTAGCTATTCATACTGCCTAAAGGTTACTGACCAACTCGGAAACGATAGAAGGCAGACACGGAGTTTCCAGCCTCTGAAAGTACCTGTTGGACTGTCTTCTTCTGATCCTTTGCGAAGGCCTGCTCAAGTAATGAGACCTCCTTCACGAATCCAGTTACCCGACCCTCGACAATCTT
>JACCDT010028581.1_pt1 | contig 11125 bp, 6 predicted proteins | sample 7446291 | NCBI WGS metagenome assembly JACCDT01 (sample SAMN15323446, study PRJNA562643) | freshwater metagenome | isolation source: river surface water | place: USA:Blue River Watershed | collected 2017-08-17 | reverse complement strand
TCACCAAATTAAGTCCCCCAGCATGTCTGGGGGTTTTAATTTGGTTAATGCTCGAAGAGCAGTCGAACTCGAGTTCGAAGACAAGAAGCTCACGCAGGAACTTGTTCCGAGTAAGTTTCGTAGGCGCATCTCCGCAGGGGATAATCTCCTTGAGGTCACAGGCGAAAGAGCCCAGCGTATGTAGGGCCTTTTCGTTGATGGGTTTCGTCTCCGTCCAGGGCTCTTGCTCGGTTGCCAAAAATCAGGGGTGCAGGTACTATATAGCCATAAGCTAAAACATAAAATTACTAATGCTCAATTCAGGAGGCTACATGAATAAGACCAATATCTCGCTTGATGTAGCCAAGGTACCAAAAGAGTTAAGATTTGTTCTATTTGTGATAGCAGTGGCATTTATTCTGTGGCCAGCACGAGTGGATGCGGCAACTATTAATGTCGCCACCGGCACAAGCGATGCTACCAGTGACTCTATTTGTCAGCTTGACGAAGCTATAGAGAACATAAACAACGGAACACGTACGTATGCCGACTGTGTCGAGACAGGTACCTATGGCAGTAACGACGTCATCAATCTGCCGACGGGCACTATTACGGGCAGCGGTAGCGGATTCCTGATTCAGGAGTCAGTCAAAATTGTCGGACGTGGCAAGGGAGCCACAACCGTAACCGGTAAGGACTTATATCTTTACGGGGGCAGTGATTTAACGAGCAATTTTACGCTACAAGATTTTACCGTATCTGATAGCGAAACCGTTAGAGTGAGCGAAGTCGAACATGCAGTATTTCAGGGGATGGAGATAAAGTCATCAGAGTATGATTGGATTGGAATTGAGATTACAGAATCTGAGCGCACGGACATTATTAATAGTCATATTCATGGCACGCTTAACATGGGTGGGTCGGGATTCTCTCAGGGGGTAGTCGCTAGATTTAATAACTCAGATTCGCTAGATCTAAATATCGAGAACACAACCATTGACCACTTGAGCCAAGGTATTGCGCTAAGTTATGAAGGTTCTGCTGCCCCTACTTCTAACCTTACCGTTAAAAATAGCACTATTACAGATATTGCCGGCACGGCCGCATATGGTAGCGGTTCTGGGTTCAATAGTTACGGCGCAATCGGTATCATGGTTGATCCGGGCAGTAATGATAGTCAGGCTGTATTCAACTACACTACTATTAACAATACTTTCAGTAGCAGCATTGCTGATAACAATGCGACCGCCATCTTTGAAGTTGGGCGCGACGGAGATACCATAAATCACACGGCCCAGAACGATCTATATGCTATTGGAGACGGCAATATCTCCAGGAATTATTACAAGTATGACGAGGAAGGCTCCCCGACTTTTACTACCACTAGTAATGGTGGTAATGTCTCTAGCGATGGTAGTCTAGGCAGCACATTAAATAAGCCAACCGATAAGCATAATCTGACCACGTTAGCATCCTTCCTGGGTGTCTTGCAAGATAACGGTGGTCCAGTGCCTACACTGGCGATCTTAGAAGGATCACCAGCAATCGATGCTGGCACGAGTGTTCTTGGGTTAGCAACGGATGCACGCGGCAACACTCGTACGCTAGGAGCGGCAACTGATGCCGGGGCCTTTGAAAGCACCTTTGGAAATGCGGCTGGCGCAGGCAATAAACTTGTGCCGGGAGTTCCAGACACTGGTTTTGGACTACTAAAGAATAATCCGCTGGTTGTACTCGTAGCCTCGATTGTTAGTTCGATGATTATTTATGTTACGGCGCGTAAGTACAAACTATTCAAGAAGTAAAATGCCTAAAACTGCACCTAGAGTTGTACTACTTGTTCCATTCAGTACAAAAGACCAATCACGGATAAAAATTTGGCAACATGTGCATAGTTGGCTCAATCAAACACTTGATTACCCATTGTTTATTGGTGAACATTGTCCAGAAATTCCAGCACTTTATAACCTAAGCTTGGCTCGCAATCTGGCGGCGGCAGCGGCCGGAGATTGGGATGTGGCGGTGATTCATGATGCCGACACCGTGATCAATCCTCAGCACATTCAAGCTGGGGTAAAGTTGGCGCTAGAAACGGGCGCCGTAACGTACCCTTATACCGAGCGTTGGGAATTAGATTTCGATGGAACAAAGATGTTACTGGCAGATGAGACGAGCGGTTGGCAGTCGCACATGACTCAGTACACCAGAAATCAACCACTAGGCGGATGTATTATTGTGCGTCGTGATCTGTGGGACCTGGTACGAGGTTTCGATAGTGGTTTTGTAGGATGGGGCCACGAAGACGGAGCATTTGCCTTAGCTTGTGAAGTATTGAGCGGTAAACCGCTGCAGCGCGTAAAGGGGAAATCGCTTCACTTAGAGCATGGCTTTGCACCTGCCAAGCGCAAGGATAGTCCAATATATTTGGCTAATCAGTCGCGTGTTAAACGCTATTTGCTAGCTAAGCAGCAGCCGAACGCCGCTTTGCTCATGCGCCAGTTGCGGGATGAATCAATTAATACCGATACTGATGCCGGGATTATTTGGCCAAAATAGGTAGTGTCAGACTTACCTTATCGTGTGAGTGTGCCGATGCTCTTGCCGACGGCGTTATTCTGAACGGCGATATCCCAGGCTCCCGCGCTAAGATTACTCCCTGTAAAAAAGATGTATTGCAGATCAGCTGCTTTGCCGTTTGTTATAGAGTTGAACCGAGAAATTGCAGCTCCTTTTTGAGCCGAGATCGAACAGATATCCGCTGAACTGACGCGGCAGCCAACAAGTACTGACTCGTCCGAGCCTAATGTGCCGCTTGATGAGCGCCAGATGGCGCCGTTGGATGGTTCGCGAGGCGATAATTCTCTGGTACCTAGTAAAGACGTCTGCGTCCGAGCCAGATTAAGTAGCGTAGCTCTATGAGCATTGGCGACTCCAAAACCGTATGCATCGGTCAGAATTTGTGAGCCCATATCGGTAGGACGGAGGGTACTCTCGGTTAGTGCGTTCTGAATGTCAACGACAGATGCGCTTGGTCGCTGGGCAATAAGGAGGGCCGCCATGCCCGCCACTAGTGGAGCCGAAAATGATGTGCCACTGGCCGACGCGTAACTATTTATGGCTCCATTGTTGTAAACGGGCAATGGCCCGATGTTGCTGCCAGGGGCAACTATATCGAGTTTTGGGCCATAGCTAGAATAGTCGGCACGAGTTCCATTGCTGGCCATAGCACCCACGGCGAGTACGGCAGGGTATAGAGCAGGGTAGGTCATCCTGCCTGGTGCCACAAGTGAGTTACAAAATACCTGATCATTGAGGGCGCAGTTGCCGCTGGCTGCAACAACTATAACCCCAGCCGATTGAGCATCATTGATGGCGGCAAGAAGGTCGCTGTCGTATTGGTTTGTTCCAAGGCTAAGGTTAATTACTTTTACTCCCTGAGCTGTGGCATAGTCAATGGCGGCTACGATACTAAATGTATAGGCTTCGCCGTTATCACTAAATACCTGCAAAGGAAGTACCCTGGCTTGCTGATCAATTCCGGCACCACCCTTATTGTTGTTGGCGGTAGCTCCTACCACTCCAGAAACCATGGTGGCGTGTGTGGTGCCTTCGCCCGTAGGATTTATTTGACCGGCTTGGGGTGTATTATCATCGTAGAAAAAATCGTAACCACGCCAGTCGTCAATATATCCGTTCTGGTCATCGTCACAATTGTTGCCCTGCTTATCAACTGCCGATCCTGTCCAGCAGACCTGGCCCAATTGCGTTTGCCCCATTTCGCCAGCGTTAGTCGCCCACTTTCCAACTAGGTCTTCATGATTAAGCTCGAAGCCGGTATCAATGACTGCAACCTTTACCGTATTAGATCCGGTTACTAAATCCCATGCGCGTCCAGTTTGAACGGAGGTGTTGGCCCAGTTAGCGGTAAACCCCGGATCATTAACACTACCAAGCAGGTAATAAGGAATCTGGTTGGTAATTGGTCGAAGTTGTTTTTCTGTGGCAACCTGACTATCTGATGTTGTTGGCCGAGGAGTTTTTAACGGGGAATTTGAGGCCTGCTCAGTACTCTTCTGTTGAGCTGATTCAGCTGAGTCAGTACTAGATGTTGTGGGTGATAGTGGCCGTGGATTGGAAGGATCCATTCCCTCGGGTTTCTGCAAAATAGAAAATGAGACAACAGCAATAATACATAGTGCTACGAGTGGTATTCCTCGGCGAGTCACAGTTAAAGGTGTTTTCATGTTATTTCTTTATGAGCTTGTCGACTATATCCGCGATCTGATAGGGGGTGTAATTAACCTTCAAGAGGTAGTCTACTGCACCGAGTTTGGTTGCAGCTTTCATGATCTCTGGATTTTCGATGTTACTCAATACGCAGACCTTGGTATGGGAGAGCTGTTTGGGCTTGAGCTCTTTCAGGAAATCAATTCCATTCATTTCTGGCATTAGCATATCAAGCAGAATTACGTTAGGTTTATGCATGGCTGCAAGCTCTAAACCATGTTGCCCCCTATAGGCTACATAGACGTCATACCCAGCTTTTTCGAGGACAATCTTATAGGCGTCAGCAAGTACGGTTTCATCTTCGACGACCAACACTTTAGTCATTATGGAGGGCCTCAATAGGATCAGTTTGCGATGCACGTTGTGCAGGGAAGTAGACCACTACCAGACCGACTAGCCCACTCAATCCAAGAATTACTAATGCTAGTGTCGGAGAGATGGTGAAAGCCGAAACTGTTCCCTTGACTCCATTGCTATGAGCGAAGCTATTGAGGATGAGATTGCCGATAAAGCCAAGTATCACTGCTCCTATAATACCCATCAGACCACCAAGCATGGACAAGAACAGTGCTTCGGTTACAAACATGCGACGAATGTCTTGTTTTCGAGCTCCTAACGAGATCATTAATCCAATTTCGCGCGTTCTCTCAAGCAACGAGATAGTAAGGGTGTTAAACATACCCAAGATTGCAACGATCATCCCAATGCCACCAAATCCAACCAGGACGTAACGGAATAGGGTGAAGAACTGGTTGATTTGCTCGACGGTATCCAGTGGTGATGTTGTGGTAAATCCGAGACCCTCGATTGTCTTACGGACGTTAGAGATTTCATCCTTATTAGGAACCACCACTTTCAGCTGAGTGGCATCTTTTACTCCAGCATTCTCGAACTGACTAGCGTCAATAAAAGCTTCTGCCTGGGCTTCACCGGTAAAAACGCCGCGAACCTGAAAGTCTTTGGTGACTACTTTTTTATCGCCACTGTCGCCGACTAAAGCGTCAAATGATAAGTTTATTTTCTGACGATCCAGATTATCGTAGTTTGTAATTCCTATGGCTTTTGCCAAAGACGTACTGATGAGTACCTGGTTGGTTTTGCCCTTGGCGAATGACTCGCCACCTTTAAATTCAAGCGTACTTAGCTCAATGAATCCTGAATTTACTCCATAGACCACACTCTCGGTTTGGGAGCCTTTCAGCTTGATACGTCCAGCAGTGTTATATGATTTCGCAACCTCGGTCACGCCGTTGATGTCACTGATTCGGCTAATGTTCTCCTGGTTGAGCTTAACAACCTTAGAACGAAGCGTGCTGACATCAATTGTCTGGACAGAGTTAGATCCAACAACTTGTTCGCTGACGAGGTTTTGTAGTCCAAATCCAAAGGAAAGCAAGAATACAATCGATCCGATTCCGATAATTACACCAAGAAGTGTCAGAGTGGTTCTGAGTTTCTTGAAGAATAAGTTCTTGTAAGCCATTCGAAGTAAGATTCTAGGCTGAATAACGCCCCGATTTTCGGATCGCTTGTCTTTTGAGCTTCGTCGCTCGATGATCGGCCGTTCGGTTTGGCTGTTACTTGCCACGATTCACCTCCCGGGCGGCATTGCCTAGCTTCATCATGGCAGCCACGCTATTGAACTTATCACTGACATCCCCCCGGTAACCACCCTCATCTTCTGTCACCACACCATCAGCTATAAAAAGACGGTGATCACTGAGCGGAAGGTATTCGCTGTTGTGAGTGACTAGTATAATGGTAGAGTTATGTTCGTTCTTGAATGAAGTAATGAGGCTCATGATCATGTCACCATTCTTGCTATCAAGGTTTCCGGTAGGCTCATCGGCAACGAGTAAGAGCGGCACTCCAACAGTGGCTCGAGCCATAGAGATACGTTGTTGTTGACCGACGGAAAGTACCTGCGGTCGGTACTTGGCGTACTTTTCTAGGTCAACACGCTTCAGGCTGTCCATAGCTTCTTTGTGAGCATCAGGTCGCGACATGCCTGAAAGATACAAGGGCAGTGCGATATTTTCGATAACATCAAGGCTGCTCACCCAGTTGTTTGTCTGGTAGACAGTGCCAAAATTTCGAGCTCTAAACTTGGCACGATCGTTTTGATTCATCTGGTACAGCCCTTGGCCGTTTACCTGCACTACCCCAGATGTTGGAACTAAAAGCCCGAGGATCATATTAAGAATGGTGGTTTTACCACTACCAGAAGGGCCGAACAAAATGGTGAAGGTATTTTTGCGGATCTCGAAGTTAACGTCTTTGAGTACTTTGACGTTGCCTTCTTGGGTGACGTATTCTTTGCTCACACCCTGAAATTTTACTAATACAGAATTATCAGTCATATCTATTTAAACTTAAGCATTATTATACCGATGTTAAGGATTTCGCACAAATTAGTCATCAGATTCCAAATATCTTCTGCAGGGCACTCAGGATGATGCCGAACACATTGTCGCTACCACGGCCAACGACTACGGTCTGAACAGATCCTTTTGTAGTGTTCCGAGCTTTATCGAGCGAAACAGGCTGTAATCGGTAAATTGATGAAACGGGTAGATCCGAAACCACTACAACATGATTCTTGGTGAGCCGAGTGTCCTCGCCGGTGCTGTTGGTTAATGTTCCGGATTGCCCCTTGCCATATACTACTTGGCTAGTAGCCGGCTCATCGGTGGTCCACGAAAGGATTACTTGACCACGGGCCTCTACTCCTGTGCCTCGAATTGAATTCTCTATGGTAAAGTTGGTGATTTTTGGCGCGCGGGTATCAAGTGCGGTAGTGAATACCTGCGAATCGGATATTGCTGTATTGCCTGCGTTATCTACTGACTGTGCGACCAGAGAGTAGGTGGTGCTGTCGAGTAGGTCACTGATAGTTACTTCATGTTCGGTTACCAATTTTGAATCAAGAAGATCAACTTGTTTGCCTCCTTGCGGACCGTACTTAAGACTGCTTGTAGACGGAACATTGGTAGTCCAGCTTACTTTTTGAGTACTGCTTGGCGCGCCAGCAACGGGCTGGAAACGTAGGTTGGATATCTTTGGTCGTGCAGGTGTGGTGAAGTTATAGGAATTGCCTGCAAACTCGTTACCGTCAGAATCTACACCATTAAGTTTGAAGGTATATTTTGTACCATCATCAAGGTCAGACAATGGAATGCTATACGTGGACTCCCTGGTGGCTGTATTAATTGACTGGAACCCACCAAGTCCATCACCTTTACCGAAGTATAGATTTACTTTGCTGGCATCTTTAGATCGGAAGGTAATCGTTGCCGCCGCGACTGAAACATTTTTAGGTTCTACTTCACTGATCGTCGGCGCGGGTAGGGTGGTGAAAGATTTCTCTTCGGATACGCCAGTGTTTCCGTCGCTGTCGGTCCACCTGGTTATGTAGTAGTACTTAGTTGCCGGCTGAAGGTTGGTTAGTCTTACGGAGTGATTACCCGTTTGAGTCGAGTTTCCGACTTCTTCCGGGAAGTATTCTCCAGGTTTTGTCCCAAAGGCTACCTTGCTGTCGCTGTCGCGGTCGGTAAACCAGAAGACGGTTGCTTTTTTTGTACCGATATCGTCGATCTTTGGTTGATCAGTATCGGCCGTAAGTCGTGGCGGTGTAGTGTAACGTCCGGTAGGCCTGCGCATGACGCTTGCACTTGGGGCGCTACAGCTGTTGGCATTGTCACATGCTTTGATGTAGTAATAGTAGTCAACCTGGCTCAGTCCAGTATCTACAAAACCTGTGTTGTTGCTGGCTGTTGAGCCAACTTCGGAAAAGGTTATATTGTCGGTTGATCGGAAGATGCGATACTTATTGATCCCCGATCCAGGTAGCGTTGGTGCGTTCCAGGACAGGGCAATCTTCCAAGTACTGGTTGCTCGAGTAGAGGCATCCGAACTTTCCAGGTCTCGCGGTACCCCCGGGGCTGTTGTGGTGGCAGTGAATGTGGCAGTGGCAAATTGTGATGCATCAAAGTTGCCGGTAATATCTTTTGTCATCAGGCGTAATGTGTTCACTCCTTGCTGTGTAGCATAGGCATTCTGTGCTAGGGAATAGACATTTCGACCTGTCCAGTTGCAGTTGCGTCCATCGGCTGCAATAACTTCATTCACCGTCCAGCAGTATTCAAGTTGGGCACGACTTCCCAAGCTAAATAGCGGTTGATCCCAAGTGAAAGAGAAGGCATTTTGAGTGTTGCTGCTTGGACTAACTTGCAAGTTCTCTGGCGGAGCCGCAGGCATTTGAGTAAGCACGATAACCCCAGTTCCGACAGCCTGGTAGTTGCCTGCATAGTCTACGGCTACTACTCTTACAAAGTTGGCTAAAGCTATTTGGTTATCTAGCCTATCTGCATCTGCCGGTACAGTATCAAAGCCTCCATCCTCAAAATCAATTACATCTGTCGTGTCGTAAAGGCTACCACTGGTGTGACTAGATCCATACCAGTTAGTGTCGTTGGGGTCGCAACCAGTACCACCGGTGTAGACGGGTGACAAGCAGTACTTCATGCCGGCGAACCCGGAGTCTTCGTCACCATAGAAAATTAGCGGACCGGTTAACCAGCTAACGTGGAAGATCTTAGAGCCCGATGCCGAGGGAATCGAAACCAGAGTCTGGGCGGTGGGGTTCTGCATGTCAAGCTTAAAGCTTGTCTGGGCGACATCAGTCGAGATATTGTCCATGTTATCTATAGCCTTGATTCTCAGATAGTATGTGCGATTACTTTGCAGATCGAAATGGAATACATCATCCAAGGCTGTATTAAGTTCTGTCTGGTTGGTGGCGTATTGGCAGGCGCCGCCAATGTCAATCCCGGTGTAATCTCCACCGTATGTATAGGGCTTCAGGTTGCCTGATGTTGTAATTGGATCCGCAGTCTCATCTTCCCCGAAGTAAAGACAGTAAGCCTTTACACCAGCTGGCCCGTTGTCTATGGATGCGTCCCATGTCAGATATGGTCTTTGAGCGTTTGTCCACGAACCCGGCGCTACTATTTTAGGTGGTGAGCCGGTGTCTTTTTGGATGGTCAGGTTTGTGGGGATATTTGGCGCCAGCGCGTCATTATCATAATTAATAGTCACGGATGTGTACTTTAAGTCCAAATTAGATGTTGTTGGAATGTAAAGCTGATACTGCAGGTAACGATCGCCAACTGTCACACAGTCGGAACTAAGTGCAGGCTGCCCATCGAAAATTGAGTTACATAACCTAAAGTCTTCTGCGTCGCTCATGTCGGCGTTTGGTGAGCTCCGGAGTTTGAATCCCGGGTAGCCACCACCCACATATCCTAGGTCGATGTCGCCAAGTATCGACTTTTCACCGACGTCAATTACATTCGATGTAAGCGTACCGTTGTGGCCATCAAGCCATTCTGTACGGCCAGCTTCGGATGTTTGTATGTTAGCAGAGAACTTACGGGCGCTGTAATTTTTTAGAGTTGGTGCTGCACCCTGACTCCAGTTGCCAGTCGAGAAGTATACATAGTTAACGTTGTCGATGTTGGTATCGTTATTAATTTTTATGAATGTTTTGCCATCATTTCCGCTTACGTAATAATCGTAGCCACCCGCCATATTGGCGACTATGCGCACTCTTATATATTGATCGCTATCAAATCTAAGTGGCGTATTATTCTCATTGAAGCTTGGAGACGTTTGAACGGCTCCGTCGTTCGTCTGCTTTATGTAGAAATAGCCACCTCCATCAACGGTAGGATAGGCATAGTATGCATATTCTATAGAACTTGAGTCGGTGAGGGCCGTGTACCCAAGCCAGCAACTTTGGCCGGATGAGCAGCTTATGTTATCGGCATTAATCTTAAAATCAAACTCCACTGCCGTAGTGTATTCCCGTGCGTTAAGAGCCATACGTAAGTTGTTATCACTTGAGCTCGGATCAATGGTTGCCGTTCCTTCGCCGGTGTTTATACTGATTGCCTCGGGGTGGTTCATGGTCCAGAAGTTCTCGTAGTTGCCGGTGGCGAATTTATCTGTGGCGACCATAGTCGTGTCGGGATTGGACAATGACGAAACACCTGACTTATTGTGATATAGATAGATTTTTGTGAAACCGGTTTCTAGGATCGGAACTTTAACCCAGATATGCGCACGAGGATAGCCAGCTTCAGTGTCTGTTTTCTCTACCCAGTAATTTAGATCACGTGTTCCGGATTCATCCGTAAAACGAAGGTCACTAAAATCATTTACATCGTACTCGGCTATAAATGAAACTTTAACTTGATTGTCTGTTTCGGTCGCGCCGCTATTACGGATATTAATTTCTTTACGCATTGGCCAGCTGCTGTCGCAGTTAGATGTGTTGCACCAGTCAGACCCTTGTTCATCGCCGATAGTGAAACCGTAGTCTGGTTGTGTTGGCATTACGGTCATGTTGCTGGCGAGTCCATTTAGTGGGCTTGGGTTGAAGAAGAGCGCATCTCCATTTACAGGTTGAGCATTGTTGCGGGTGTAGTTTTCGAATTGAGTGAATGTTTTTCCATCATCAATGCTGTAGAAGTAGTCGTAGCCGCCCGTGGTGTATGACTTTACGCGAATAGACACTCGCGAACCATAGTCGAAGAAGTAAGGTTGATTTACGTATGTCCCACTGAGACCATCGGTTGCGATGGCGAAGTTAAATTTTCGGGACCCGCAGTTTATATCCGCAACTTTAATGGCGCTTGTCTGGTAACTTGGCCATCCAGACTCTAGGCCATTCGAGAATACTCCACCACTGTCGCAATATGAATCAATCATTCGCACATCATACTGGAAAGTGTAATTTGTCTGGGTAGTATCCCATCCCGTTCCTCCTGGTGCTGTCATATGGGGGTGGTTGAGTGAT
>JACCDT010582850.1_pt1 | contig 11131 bp, 13 predicted proteins | sample 7446291 | NCBI WGS metagenome assembly JACCDT01 (sample SAMN15323446, study PRJNA562643) | freshwater metagenome | isolation source: river surface water | place: USA:Blue River Watershed | collected 2017-08-17 | reverse complement strand
TACGTGTAGCGGATCTGGGGATTCAAGGCTCATTTTTCAACCCTAAACCACTTGTCGGATTAGCGACTAAATTTATGGCGTGCGCAATCTTGTCTATCGACTTTACGAATCGATGCTGGAGCGCGACCTTGAGCCGGATAACTTGCCCAAACACATCGGCGTAATGGTTGATGGAAATCGGCGCTGGGCTCAACTTCAGGGCTTTGACAAAGTTGGTCACGGTCACGCCGCAGGCGCCAAGAAGATTGTGGATTTTCTAACCTGGTGCTCCGAGCTGGGCATTGAACACACCACCATTTATCTACTCTCTACCGACAATCTTGTGGGTCGCTCAAGCGAAGAGCTAAAAGACCTGATCGACATCATCGTGAACCTTGCAGAGGAACTGGTTGAGCTGGGGCGCTGGAAGCTGAAGGTTGTTGGCGACACCGCGCAGCTTCCATATGAAGCGGCACAAAGACTTTCTGTGATTGAAGAGAAAACCAAAAATAACCCGATGCCGCATGTGAACCTTGCCATCGCCTACGGCGGTCGGAAAGAGATCTCAGATGCGATGCGGTCGATCTTGAAATCGCATGCTGCCAAGGGACTATCAATCGATGAGCTGGCCGAGCACCTAACCCCAGAGCTGATAACCGAACACCTTTACACCACCGGCCAACCTGACCCGGATCTATTGATCAGAACCTCGGGGGAGCAACGCCTCAGCGGGTTCTTGCTATGGCAAAGCGCCAACAGTGAGTTTTACTTTGCCGAGGCACTCTGGCCCGACTTTAGGCGCGTTGATTTCCTCCGAGCCATGCGCGATTTTCAGCGTCGCCATCGACGCTTTGGCAGCTGAATTATTAACGATTGGTATAGCGGCGTGTCACGCGAGAAAAACGATAAATCTCAGGCGTAGATTCTGGCTAAGTTCCCAGGCAAAGGAGAACCGGTGGCCGCTACCGCTAACTCGAGAAAGACCAAGCAAGACTCTTCCTCTGAGGCGGTGACGCGAGCCAAAACTTCAATCCGGACCTTTGTTTTAGACACCTCGGTTTTACTTTCTGACCCAAGGGCGCTATTCAGGTTTGCAGAGCACGAGGTCGTGCTACCCATCGTTGTAATCAACGAGCTAGAGAAGAAGCGAAACGATCCGGAGATCGGTTACTTCGCCCGCAAGGCCCTGCGCTTTTTGGATGACCTTAGGCAAAAGCATGAGCGCTTGGATTTTCCGGTTGAGGTTGGCGAGGGCGGGACGCTCAGAGTTGAGCTGAACCACATTGACCAAAGCATTCTGCCCACCGGCTTCCAGCTCGGCGACAACGACTCTCGCATCCTCGCTGTGGCAGCCAATCTAAAGGCCGAGGGTTTTGATGTGACAGTTGTGTCCAAAGACCTACCAATGCGTGTGAAGGCCGCTTCAATCGGCATGCGAGCTGAGGAGTATCTTCACGAGCTTGCAACTGACGAGTGGAACGGCATTTCGGAGCTGGCACTCTCAGGCGATGAGATGGCGAATCTCTATGACCTCGAGGAGATCTCCCACCCCGAGGCAAAGACTCTGCCCGTAAACACCGGGTTGGTTATATCTTCGGAGCGCGGCAGTGCGCTGGGCAGGGTTACCGAGAATCGCACGGTTCGTCTGGTGCGGGGTGACCGTGAGGTGTTCGGTGTTCACGGTCGATCTGCCGAACAACGCCTCGCTATTGATGCGCTGTTGGATCCAGAGATTGGCATTGTTTCACTCGGCGGCAGGGCCGGTACCGGAAAGAGCGCACTCGCACTTTGCGCCGCATTAGAGGCTGTTCTAGAACGTCGTCAGCACAAGAAGATCATGGTGTTTCGTCCGCTGTACGCGGTAGGTGGACAGGAGCTTGGCTACTTGCCTGGAACCGAGGCCGAGAAAATGAACCCTTGGGCTCAGGCCGTGTTCGACACCCTGGGTGCACTGGTTTCTAAAGAGGTGATTGACGAGGTGCTTGCACGGGGGATTCTCGAGGTTTTGCCGCTCACTCACATTCGTGGTCGCTCGCTGCATGACACCTTTGTGATTGTTGATGAGGCACAGTCGCTTGAGCGAAACGTGCTGCTAACGATGCTGTCTCGAATCGGTCAAAAGTCCAGGGTTGTCCTTACCCACGATGTTGCTCAGCGTGACAACCTTCGGGTGGGAAGGCACGACGGCATTGCCTCAGTGGTGGAGACCCTAAAGGGACAGTCTCTGTTTAGCCACATCACTCTGACTAGAAGTGAGCGAAGCGAAATCGCGGCATTGGTGACCGACCTTTTGGACTACTAGCTGGGGATAACTCAAAGCCCAGTTCCCAGGCCTTGATCTAGTTTGGGAACGTGTTCGAGTCAATTCCACTGCTAGTTCCAATTGGGTATTTAGCACTGGTTGCTGTCGAACTTTCGAGCATTGATGTGACTGAACATCGCCTACCCAACCACTACACACTGAGGTTGTTTGCACTTTCAACCCCTGCAGTATTCATCTCTGCGGTTCTCGCCCAAGATTGGCAACGACTTAGCTTTGCCTGGTTATCAGCTTTGATAACCGCAGGGTTGGGCCTTTTGCTGGTTCTTGGGGGAGGGTTTGGCATGGGCGATGTGAAGCTGCTGGTTTCGCTAAACCTGATTCTCGGTTACCTGTCACCTTGGCTAGTTGTGCTGAGTAACGTAACATCGGTTTTCACGGCAGCACTGGCGGGTTTTGCAAAGTTACTACTCGGGAAATCCCAGCTCAAAAACAGCATCGCCTTCGGACCGTTTTTGATAGCCAGCTTTTTTCTGGCCACCGGTATTAGCTTGTTCTCAGAGGTTTACTGAGGAGGGCGAGTCATTGGGTAGACATCGAGCGCTTTATCTAGCTGCTCCATGGTCAACTTCTCACCGTCCACATAGCCAAGCTCAATGGTCGCTTCGCGCACAGTGATTCCCTTTTGAACCGAGTGCTTCGCAATCTTCGCTGCATTTTCGTAACCGATGAACTTGTTCAGTGGGGTCACAATCGATGGGCTTGATTCGGCCAATGCCTTTGCGCGATCCACGTTCACCTCTAGACCCTTTACTGTCTTGTCGGCCAGTACACGCATCGAGTTGGCCAGCAGGCGGATTGATTCAAGTAGGGCATTGCCCATTACTGGAATAGCAACGTTTAGCTCGAAGTTTCCGGATGCTCCAGCCCAGGTAACAGTGGCATCGTTACCGATAACTCGAGCGCAAACCATCAGAACAGCCTCAGGAATAACCGGGTTCACCTTGCCAGGCATGATCGAAGAGCCAGGCTGCAGGTCTGGGATGTTTAGCTCAGCCAGTCCGGTGTTTGGACCCGAGCCCATCCAGCGCAAATCGTTGTTGATCTTGGTGAGGCTTACTGCAATCACCTTTAGTGCACCAGATGCCTCAACGAGAGCGTCACGAGCACCCTGAGCTTCGAAGTGATCGCGAGCTTCGGTGATTGGAAGACCGGTTTCCTTGGCAAGCAGGCTGATTACCTCTTGTGGGAAACCCTTAGGGGTGTTGATACCGGTTCCGGTTGCGGTTCCACCCTGTGGCACCTCAGCAACACGGCCCAGGCAGGAGTTGACACGCTCAATGCCGTAGCGGATCTGAGCCGCATATCCTGCAAACTCCTGTCCAAAGGTGACCGGAGTGGCATCCATTAGGTGGGTGCGACCTGGCTTGACATAGTCCTTCCAAGCGCTGGCCTTCTCCTCTAGGTCCTTCGCCAGGTAGTCCAGGGCGGGCAGCAAATCGTTCACCAGGGCGTTTGTAACTGCCACGTGAACCGAGGTTGGGAAAACGTCGTTCGAGGACTGAGAGGCGTTTACGTGGTCGTTTGGGTGAACATCTTTGCCAAGCTTTGCGGTGGCAAGGGTTGCCAAGACCTCGTTCATGTTCATGTTTGAGCTGGTGCCGGAGCCAGTCTGGAAGACATCTACCGGGAAGTGCTCGTGGTGCTGACCGGCGATTACCTCATCGGCGCTCGCGACGATGGAGTCCGCAATCTCCTGAGCCAAAATTCCAAGCTTTGCATTGGCCATGGCGGCGGCCTTCTTGATGCGAGCCAGCGCGATGATGTGCTCGCGTTCTAGACCGGAGCCACTGATCGGAAAGTTCTCAACAGCACGCTGGGTCTGGGCGCGGTAAAGGGCGTTTACTGGTACTCGAACCTCACCCATGGTGTCGTGCTCGATGCGATACTCCATTGTGTCTCCTGCTTATCTATTGCTAAATCTGACCGTGGGTGAGAATTGCGTGAACCTCACCGAGCTCAAGCTTGTAGTTGGCTCCGACCACAGCAAGTTTGCCATCTTTTACGGCATCTGAAATGACTTTAGAGCGCTCGAGTAGCTCGGCTATGGTGTCTCTAACGTGGCGATCTGTGATCTCATCGATGCTGGTTTCGCCGGCCTCCAGGGAGCGCTGCACCGTGGGCATAATTCGATCAACCAGGTTGTGAATGAATTCACCTTCAACGCTCAAGGTTCCATCCGCAGCATTCATGGTTGAGCGAATCGCTCCGCACTCGTCGTGAGCAAGAACCAGAATTAGCGGGACTTTCAAAACTTCAACCGCGAACTCCAATGATCCCAAAATAGTCTCGGCAATTACCTGGCCGGCATTTCTGACCACAAACAAATCACCAAGACCGACATCGAAGATCATTTCGGCCGCTAGGCGAGAGTCTGAGCAGCCAAATAGCGCCGCAAAAGGCTTTTGTCGGTTTGCAATTGCAAGCCTGACATCCGCATCTTGTCTTGGGTGAGCCGGTGTGCCGGCGACGAAATTGGCATTACCCGACTCCAAAACCTGCCAGGCTTCCCGGGCAGTCTGCGGTCTGGGCATTGCGCTCCTAATCGAGTTCTGCGGTGATGGCCTTGGCCAGGGTTTCAAACTGCTCTGGCTCCGCCGTTCCATAGATTACAACCGCTGAGGTTTCAAACTTGTGAACCATGGCGTAATGCTTGGTTCCTCGCGGGGATTGCGGGTTCAGGGTTGGCCAAATTTCCCACGTCTTGCCATCAATTACCTTGGTGCCGTCCTGCCAGTTGCCCTGCAGCGTCAAAGCGAGCCAAGAGGGGTTGGATTCAAAGGCCTGAGACATACCAATGAACTGGTTGTCCTCGGTGACAAAGCCCACATACCAAGAGTCAACATCGAGTTCGTTTTCGAGGCGAGCAGCATTTGACCACCAGTCCCGAGGGATCTCGGGAGAAATGGCATTTAGGCCTAGTGATTCACTGGCCTGCTGCGCGATCTGGTTGTAATCAACCTCTGCGATTCGGTTTGAATCATCCCTTGGGACTCCGAGCACGATCAGAACCACCAGTCCAACCGTCACAAGAAGCGAATAAATCAGGTTTCTAACCGTTTGTTTGGCGCGGTGCTGCGCTGCGCTGTCACTCACTACTTCTGGTCCTTCTGTGCAGCTTCCAGTTTCTTTCGCGCTCCAGCTAGGAATCCCTCACAGTGCTTGGCCAGCGCCTCGCCGCGTTCCCATAGAGCCATGGATGCCTCCAGGCTGACATTCTGCTGCTCCAGCTCGGCGACAACTTTCTGAAGTTCATCACGAGCCTGTTCGTAGCTGAGATCCTTGATTTCCTTTGACATCACAGTTCCTTAACCTGATTCACGGTTGATTGAATTTCTTGGGATTGGGTTCGAACCAAAATTGCCTGACCAGATTTCGCCTTGGTCAAAACCTTGCCCTTTTCATCTGTCACAACTGCGTAACCGCGGCTGAGGGTTAGTTGTGGAGAGAGTGAATGAGCGCGAAGAGCAAGCTGCTCGATTTCATGGCTCGCTCGCTCCAGACGGAAATCTGTGATTTCGCGAATTCGGCGCTTCAGCAAATTCAGCTGTTCTGCTTGAGCGTCAACGAATCCGTATGGCGACGCCAGCACCGGTCTTGACCTAATTGAAATCAGGAATTGTTCCTGAACGGTAAGGATCGAATCCAGTCGCTGTCTGAGCCTGGAAATCGAAACGCTTAGATTTCTTCTCTCCTCCTGCACATCCGGAACCACGCGCTTGGCCGCGTCGGTGGGTGTCGATGCACGCAGGTCAGCCACGAGGTCAATCAGCGGTTGGTCATTCTCGTGACCAATGGCAGAAACAAATGGCGTCTTACATGCGGCAACAGCTCTCACCAATCGCTCGTCGCTAAAGGGGAGTAGGTCCTGGAAGCTACCGCCACCGCGCGCCATGATGATCACATCAACCTCTGGCATTGCATCCAAGGCCTTGAGGGCAAAAAGAAGTTCACCAACAGCCTTGTCACCCTGAACGTGAGAGTGAATTACCTCGAACTGCACTTCCGGCCAGCGAAGCTTGGCATTTTGCAGCACATCCTTCTCGGCATCCGAGTTTGCGCCCGTAATTAGACCGATGCGATTTGGCAAAAATGGCAGTCGCTGTTTGCGCTCAGCTGACGTCAAGCCTTCGCTGATGATTTGCTGTTTCAAGCGCTCTAGACGCTCCAGCAGCTCACCGAGTCCGACTTTATGCATGGCGTGAATGCGCATTGTGAGCTTGCCATTTTTGGCCCAGAACTGTGGTTGAAGCAGTGCTACCACTCGATCACCCTGCCTAAGGCCCGCCTCGATCTGAGCCCCGGATTGGTTGAATGAGTGAATCTCGATGGCGGCTTCGACATCGAGATCGCGAATGGATGCAAAAATGCCAGATGGTCGCTCTTGAAAGGATTGCAGCTCACCCTCAACCCATACCCGGCCTAGTTTTTCGATCCAGTCTTTGAGGGATTTTGAAAGTTGCGAGACCTGCCAGGGGGAATGTTCAGTGGAAACTTTTGATTGGTTATCTACGGCTTCGCTTGTATCCAAGAGGAGTCTCCTAGCGTGGCTTCGTAGAATGAACGGGTGAGTCCTATCAACAATAATGCGATGACCGACATTAAGCCTGAAAAGCGGGTGCTGCTAGCAGCACCAAGAGGCTACTGCGCAGGCGTAGACCGCGCGGTGATCGCGGTTGAAAAGGCATTGGATCACTACGGTGCTCCGATCTATGTGCGCAAGCAAATCGTCCACAACAAGCACGTCGTGGCCTCACTCGAAAAGCGCGGAGCAATCTTTGTCGATGAGGTTGATGAGGCCCCTGAGGGCTGCATCATGGTGTTCTCCGCTCACGGAGTTTCTCCAGCCGTTATTGAGGCCGCTCAGAAGCGCAATCAGCAGACCATCGATGCCACCTGCCCGCTGGTAACAAAGGTTCACCGCGAGGTTCAGCGCTTTGCCGCAGATGGCTATGACATCTTGCTCGTCGGCCACGAAGGTCACGAAGAGGTGGAAGGCACTGCCGGTGAGGCACCAGATGTTGTCCAGTTGATCGACGGTGACAAGGACATTCAAAAAGCTAAGGTCAAGGATCCGAGCAAGGTGATCTGGCTCTCTCAAACCACTCTCTCGGTTGACGAGACCATGGAGACCGTTGTGAAGCTGCGTGAGAAGTTCCCAACCCTCCAGAATCCACCAAGCGATGACATTTGCTACGCAACTCAGAACCGTCAGGTGGCAATCAAGAAGGTTGGAGCCGAAAGCGATCTAGTGATTGTCGTAGGCTCTGCCAACTCTTCCAACACCGTGCGCCTGGTTGAAGTTGCGCTGGATGCGGGTGCCAAGGCTGCCTACCGCGTTGACTTTGCCACCGAAATCAAGGACGAGTGGTTTGAGGGTGTTGAGACCGTTGGTGTCAGCTCCGGTGCGTCGGTGCCCGAAGAGCTTGTTTCTGATGTTCTTGATGATCTTGCTCGCAGAGGTTACGGCGATGTGAGAACTATCACCACTGCCGAGGAAGACATCCAGTTCTCGCTGCCAAAGGAACTCCGCAAAGATTTAAAGTCCGCCGGTGAGGACACCTCAAACAAATCCAAGCGCTAAATCTGTACACATTTGTGTACAGATTTAGCTAGCATGAGGACATGCAACCTAGTGAAGTTATTAGTGTTTCAACTCTCCGGGCCGAACTAGCGCACTACTTGTCTCAGGTGAGTTCGGGTAAAACACCCGTGACTCTCGTTGGTCCACATCGAAAGCCAGTTGCCGCGCTTGTCAACCTAGACCTCCTCAGCTCTTCTGGGGTGGTGCCTTCAATGGAACTAATCCATGCCAAAGCCGAGACGCTATGGAGGATTGCCTCTAGCTACCAAATTTCAAAAATTGGCATCTTTGGTTCGGTGGCAAGGGGAGAAGCGACGACAACTAGCGACATTGACGTAGCAATTTCGGCAGACGTCCCACTAACGCTCTTGGATATGACTTCATTTGCGGTCGATGTGGAAAACCTTTTCGGCTTCAAAGTGCAAGTGGTTACTATCGACTCGCTAAGCCCGGACCTTCACTCCGAGGCGCTTGAGGACATGGTGTTTCTTGAAAGATTCAGACCGAGCAATTAGCTACTTGCTTGCTATTGAGGAAAATCTTGAGCTCGCTAGCCAATTAGCAACCTCTGATCTACACGAATTCACTTCAGACCCCTTCAGGGTCTTGGCCGCGGAAGCGCTGTTTATCCGCTGCGGCGAGCTTGCAAAACGCCTAGCCAGACTCTATCCAGAGCATTTCAGCAGCGCGTCCTGGCGAATGCTTGCCCAGCATAGAGACAAGGTGGCGCATGACTACTTGGCCCTGGATCACGACATGTTGTATCTAACTTTGCAGCAAGACTTGCCAGCGCTTCGGGGTGAGCTAGGTAGGGGGAAAGAATTCTTGAAAGAGGTTAGAAACTCTTCTCGCTGACTAACTTGCCCGCTCGATCAAATGTTCTCCAGATTCCGATCTGAACCCCTTTGTCAAACTCACCTGAGCGCATCAATGAGCCGTCCTTGCGGAAGAACTCCCAGGGCCCATGCATCTCGCCCTCAAGGTATTCACCCCGAAAACGAGGAAGCCCGTTCTCATAGAACGGGCTTATCTCTTTTGACATTTGATTACCAGTTGGATTTGCCGGCTGAACCAAGCTGCTTAGCAGCTTCAACAACGCGTTCAGACATGCCAGCCTCAGCAAGCTTGCCCCAGGCGCGTGGGTCATAGGTCTTCTTGTTACCAACCTCGCCATCGACCTTTAGGACTCCGTCGTAGTTGCGGAACATGTGATCAGCGATTGGACGCGTGAAGGCGTACTGCAGGTCAGTGTCGATGTTCATCTTGATAACGCCATACTTCACGGCATCTGCAATTTCCTGCTCAGTTGAGCCGGATCCACCGTGGAAGACGAGGTCAAACGGCTTGTCCTTGCCGTACTTCGATCCAACCTCATCCTGAATCTGCTTCAAAAGTGCAGGGCGAAGCACAACGTTTCCTGGCTTGTAGACACCGTGAACGTTTCCGAAGGTAAGGGCTGCCATGTAGCGGCCGTTCTCACCAAGGCCTAGTGCCTCCGCGGTAGCCATACCATCTGCAACGGTGGTGTACAGGTGCTCATCGATTGCGCCTTCGACGCCGTCTTCCTCGCCACCAACTGCACCAACCTCAATTTCCAAAACTGCACCGATGTTGTTGGTGCGCTTCAGAAACTCGCGAGCGATTTCTAGGTTTTGTCCTAGTGGAACCTCAGAGCCATCCCACATGTGGGAATTGAAAATTGACTCTCCGCCATCCTTGACTCGCTCCTCAGATAGGGCGATCAGAGGCTTTACGAAGCTGTCGAGCTGCTCGAAGTTGCAGTGGTCGGTGTGAAGTGCGACCTTGACGTCGTAGTTCTTCGCAACTTCGCGAGCGAATGCTGCGAAAGCGAGCGCTCCAGAGACGCGGTTCTTGATGGTTGGACCACTCCAGTAGTCAGCACCACCGGTGGTTACCTGCAAAATGCCATCTGAGCCAGCTGCCTGTAGGCCTGCAAGTGCGGCGTTCAGGGTCTGTGAGCTTGAAACGTTGATAGCTGGGTATGCGAAACCGCCCTTTTTGGCGCGGTCGAGCATCTCTAGATATTCTTCGGAATTTACAACTGCCATTTCGGCTCCTTACTTAGGCCTTGGCTGGCTCGCCCAACAGGCGAGAAGCGTCTGGAATTAGCTCAACGGTTGCTTCTACAAGATTGTCGATCGACTGCAGACCGCTGGTTGGCTGCTGAACCTTTGCCGCACCCCACTGCACAGCGGCAGCAATGCCCTCTGCGACATCGAAGCCGACACCGAAGTCGGTTGGACCGGCTGGGTGCGAGGTCACTGCTGAGAGGAATCCTGCGATTGTTGAGTCGCCAGCACCAACGGTGTTGATTACCTTAACCGGAGCGGTGTAGGCGTGGATTGCGTGAGTCTTGGTCACCGCGATGATGCCATCGACTCCGAGGGAGGCCATAACGCAGTTGACACCCCAGTCGTTCAGTTCGCGGGCTGCGTCAATGACATCACCGATGGTGTTTAGGTCGCGACCTACGCACTCGGCTAGCTCGTGGGCGTTTGGCTTCATAACGGTTGCCTTACCCTGCTGAGCCCAGTAGCGAAGTGCTGGACCCGAGGTGTCAAGAACTACCTTCACGCCAAGTTCGTGCATGCGATCGAAAAGCGGGTGTAGGTCGATAACCGTTCCGGTCTCAACAATGTCAGGGTGAGCACCGGCAACCACTAGCCACTCAGCGTCGTTGTGCTTGACGGTCTTTTCGGTCAGGGCGACAACCGCATCCCAGTCCCGCTGATTGAGCGGACGAGGGCTCTCGTTAATCTTTGTCGTTGGCCCCTCGTACTCCACGACGGTGGTGGAAACGCGGAGAGTGCCCTCGATCCACAGCGGAGTTAGGAAGCCTGAACCGGTGCGCTCAAGGACACCTGGGTCTGCATTTCCGATTGGAACAATGCCAGGAGCCGGAATACCTGCAAGGTGGAGACCGCGAGAAACGTTGATTCCTTTACCAGCAAGCTCTTCGCCAACGCGCTCTGCTCGGTTCACTCCGCCTTCAACAAGGTTCTTGACGAAGTAAGTGCGGTCCAGCGTTGGTGCTGGGGTAAGAGTAACGATTGGCGCTTTTTTGCCAGCCATTAGAGATCTCCTTGATGTGAGAAAAACTATAGAAAGCACTCACATCGTTGTAGGCGCAACCATCTCACTATAGCCTCATTTCGGCTTGGAGATTAGCTCTCAAGTTCCTTTGCGGTAATCGTGTTTGGCGATTCCTCAATGACTTTTGGCGATGC
>JACCDT010395457.1_pt1 | contig 11133 bp, 19 predicted proteins | sample 7446291 | NCBI WGS metagenome assembly JACCDT01 (sample SAMN15323446, study PRJNA562643) | freshwater metagenome | isolation source: river surface water | place: USA:Blue River Watershed | collected 2017-08-17 | reverse complement strand
TGATAGGTGTTCTGGATTTGAGTTTACTCTTGTTAGTGCCGTTAATCTTCTTAGTCAGTGTGACCATGATTTCCCTTTAAATAAACAAATAGCAACGTGTCAACATATAAAGTATATGTAGTCTAAAGTTCTTACAAGAGGGTGATCATATGTCCAACATGAAGGGAAGAAGTAATGGCTAAGAAGCGCTTTACTCTACCTATCTTCACTCCGGGTAAGTTAGTTTACCATAACGGCTACACCAGAACTATACAAAGTGTAGTTATTTCTGGATTCAATATACTACTTCAGTTAGACGGAGTAGAGAAAGTTGTGAATTCCGAACAGGTAGAGTGTCAACCAAGTGTTTTTGAATACGAAGAAAAAAGAGACTAAGACAAGAGAAGGCAAATGCCTTCTCTTGTCTGTTTGTTCTCTATTTAGCTGGCGTTGTAGGATTAGCCGCTTTCATGTTCTTAGAGATGGCGGTCATGGTGTCTATCATAGTGTTCCAAAAGGCAGAACCACTTGACACTGCAAGACCTGTCGCAATCACCGTAACCCACGTCTCGGTGTTAATGAGAGTAGTGGGAGGTGGCGAATAATAGCACATGATGCCACCGATAACTCCCGCTATGACTTGATACCAAACCATAGAGGTACCTAGCTTCTTAAGAAACATGTTCTTAAGTAATTCAACTGCACGTTCAGCTGCAATGCTTAACATACAGAAGTATGTAAGCAGGTTTAATAAGTTATCCATAAAAGCTTCCATATTGTTACCACTGATCTAACAAAGATTCCTTACTTAGAGTCAGAGGGATTCCTAGCTTCTTAAGGTTATCTTTTCCCTGCTCTTCTGTAAAGAGTTTACTACTATCCCAAGCCCATTGGAGTAAACCTTGACGCTGAACAGGACGACATTCCTTATCCGTTAAAGTACAGTTGGCTTTGATCTGCCCCATGTGCCTTGCAACGAAAGAACGCCACCTATTGATTTGCCATTTATCTTCTTCACCTAAACGTCTACCTTGGTAATAAAGGATGTACCAATGGAACCAACCGTTCTCATCAGTCTTGATCCATTTATTTTCCTTCCAAGTAGACAAAGGTTGTCTAGACTTCACCCCATAATGATTTAACGTTTCATCGGGTTCGTCTTTAGGACCTAGTACCTTTGGAAGACTTTTCCAAGAGGACGGGATACCTTTGATGTTGTTGATGTATTTACCCTCGAAGACACCTAGCTTTAACATCTCTTCAGGCGTATAACAAGGATAAAACTCAGGATCCCATGTGTTTGCATTCTTCACGTTGACTCCTGATTAAGATAAGTAGCTCTACGTTTGCATGGTCCGCATTGCTTACATTCAATGATGTTTCGATTGCCATCAATCATTGGATTATCGCAAACCCAGATAAGTGACCTAAGGTCTTTGGGTAATGCGTTGTAACTGTCCTTCTTATCGACATCCCTTACAGGGAATGTCAAAGGGATTTGCCCTGCCTTAATGAACTTGGTTAGAATGTTCCAAGCGTTTGTAAGGTCGTCTAAGTGAGGACTCATGTGATCGTTCTTCACATAAGCGATTTGAACACTTGTATGTAATCCAGGCTTGTAGTAATACATAGCTGGGTATAACCACATTAACGGCTGTGACAGTTTGACCGCATTGATCATTTGAAAACTATCACCCATCTCGAATTGCTGGATAGTATCGGAAATAATTCTGTACTGGCTCTCAGGATTATCATTGAACCATTGTTTAATCTTCTCTCGCGCTGCGAGTTCTTGTTCAGCTTTTGCTCTATTGAAATTACCCATGACGTACAGTAAATGTACATTACTTGTTTTCAAAGCTTCCCGAACAAGGTAGGTGCTATCTAATCCGCTAGAAAAAAGAATAAGCGGGCCCTTTAGCTCCATTGGAGCTTCTTGTGAACTTGTTATACCGCACACGCTTCTCGGTATAACCGGAGCAGGTACAATTCCTTGTCCGATATATGTCTCAATTGTTGGCTTATTCATAGTTATTGCTGTATTAAATTGTAAGTTGTATGTCGGAGTGGAATTCAACCACCACTCCGACATACTGATCATTCCAAGAGATTTGACATCTTTATAGAATCTATATCAGACAAATAGCTTAAACGATCACTTAACGATGAAATCCTCATCGCTTCGATAGGTCCTTTGCCTGCCATGAGTGCTGTTAAGCATGCTAGGTTACCGCTGCCCATTGCACAATCAACCCTAAGGTCCAGTTCATTTAAGACATCGTTACTATAGATATAAGCGCGATGTCTAGTTACAGCAATAATGGTTCTGTCTTCTAAGAAGTCTTTGAGTTTATCACTTAACGTAACTCTGCCGGGTCTGTCTTTATGACTTATAAGAACGTTTGTGAGTTTGTTCATAAAGTCATCCATGTTATCGTCTTCAACGATAATGGTTCCAGTAACAGCAACTGCTAATCTTGAACATTTTGAAACGAATAGTTTCTTAACTTCTCGAAAATGACTGGGACGACTAATTGCTAAACCGGCTCTATCCGCGAATAGCTCTTTATTATGAAGTAAACAGATACTCATTTCTTCATATCCTTTACAGCTTTTTGAACAAACACATCTAATTCCTTACATGTCTCATCAAACAGTTTGTCTCTGTTTGCCTGAGCGTGTCTTTTGAAATCAATATCTTTGATGAGCTCGGCGTGGGTTCTCCATTTGCCAACTTTGATAACTCCCATCTTTCGAAGTAGTATTAGTAATTCTTCGTTAGTGTCGGTCGACATCATAGCAGCATGAAGACATTCCTCGTGGACAATATCTTTAGTTATTATCCATTCGCTTAATGTAGAAATTGGTAAAGTATCAAACTTGTATTCCAGAACTACAGGATTCATTCCTTCTAGTTCTACATCTTTATCTGAACTTATCAACATTCGACCTACACGCAAGATTGTGTCAGTATCCATGAGAAAAGCTAATTTCTCATAACTAGGAACCTTTAACAGATTAAAAGCTAACTGTTTATATTTCTCTTTGACATAAACAAGCTTTTGTTCAGTTAAACGTTTGATCTTCTCAGATTTTGTTTTGTCTCTTATCTCTATTAATGAGATAATACTTTCCCAATATAGATGAGCTTTAGTGTGAGTGTTTACAGTGTTTATCACTGCATCTATGCCTGTGTCAAGCGCAAAAAAGAAAGTACACGCAGTGTTCAGGTAGTCGTAACCGTATCGAATATGACCACTGTGATCGAAGGTCTTGAACTGTTCAGAATACAATATCTGACCGTGCCTATGAATAAGGAAACCAGCTTGTTGTTCGAATATCATAGAAATAAAGTTATAAGTGACACTAGAACCCAACGGTTCTAGTGTCACTATGTTTAAAGACTCTTGTACGAAACAGAGCGATCGTTACAACCGTTGGTTCGATTAACGGGTTTGGGTTTAACAGGTGCAATCGTCATTTCACCTTTTGGAGTAATGACAATCGAACTCTGGGTTGCGATGGTAGCGGGATCGTATTCGCCCTCAACCACCGTAAATTTCATCTTTGCTTGACTACCTTTCATTTTGACTCGCAAAACTTTAGTAGCCGGATCAAAACTTAGTACCTCTGCTGTAACGGTTCCATCAAGTTCAACGTTACCCAGATCAAGTTTATAGTTCATTGCAATTCTCCTTTTTTGACGTGTAATGCTTTTAGTCCAGATTCGTATTTCCCGTAGAACTTAATCAGTTTAACGTGATTACGAACAACAATAACGAAACCCTCATCTACGGGTACTTTGACGTCTATGCTGTCGGTCTCTTCATACCAGTAAAGAAAGTTTGATATCTCGTCGTTAAATAATGTCAACAAGCTATCGTCGAGCAACGTAATCTCGATGCGTTCTTTCTCAGGTTTGGGTTGTTCTGCTGGTGCGCCTATATCTTGATACCCGTGTTCGATGTTATGCTCATTAAGAAGAGTCTTAAGATAACCGATGGCGCGGTATTGATATTTGTTAACGCTCTTAACTTTCAAGTATTGAATTAAAAGCCAAACGAAAAGTAAAACATACAGGACGACTGGGATAAGAATCATTTTTGAATTTAAGAATTCCATATTAGACTTTCACATATTCGCCATTATAAACGGCATCGATAATAAACACCTCGGTACCCAATGTGTAGCGAGCACGTTGTAGTTCACGAGCAACATCAAATCCTGGAACTACTTGTTTGATTGCTACAACAAAACGTTTGGGTCGATACGGCAAATTGATGAGACTATCCATAACTGCGCCAAGGATAGAGTGGTGACCACAGGTATCCAAATTAATGGTTATACCTTCAATATGCTTGACATGTTGAATGTGGGAAGGCCTTGACCTTCCTTTAAATTCAGGATATGTTTTAGCATTTAACCAATGATCAACCCGTTCTACGGGCGATTCATCTAAATTATGCCCTACAAGCATCAGTGAACGTCTAATCTTAATAATGTCTATTGTAGACAAATCAGGAATTGCGTAAAGCTCATGCGTCGTCATGGTTACTAAATTGGCAATCGCACTTAACCCTCTGCTGTTTAACGTGTTCTCGATTCTTTCACCGAGATTCAACATAGTTATCGCAGATTCTAAAGCCATGTATTGTTGCATCATTTACGATTCCTGTTACGTTGTACTTGTTGAATTACAGCTAGACGTGAGAATTTGTCACGCTTACCTTTAGTGGGTTTGTATTTGGCTTTCTCTTCAGGCTCATGTTGGATTGGGTCAGGACCAAGATCGTCCAGATCGTAACTGATACTAACAGGACCATTTATCATGCCTGTCAGATTTATTTGACCGTTTATGATAGGTACTTCATGTGGTCCATCGCCTGAGACATAAACGGTTGCGGTAGGTTTATCGTTTCTCATCTTAGGGTCCAGACTGTTGAAGATTTGAAAATATGTATGTGAATTATCATTGTCATTCATTGCAAATCCCTTTGAAGTATTTTCGATATACTCATTGACGAATACATTGAAAATACCGCCACATCGGTTTAACCGCAGGCTAGGTATTTCTTCTATAGCTTAGAAGATATCTTTTACGATATCGACTGCCATATCTAAGTAAGGTTTGACTTGTTCAAATGCGAATCGACTTAAAATGCCAGTTATGACTTTTTTAGTTATTGATAACACAAATGGGTCAGGGTTGGTTTCAACTCTAACAGTCTTGCTTACTCTTTTTTTGTTATTTTTCATAATTTCTCCTTTGTTTGAAAAATGTTTTTAATCTATCCTTTCGATTTTAGATTATAGTTGACGGATTGTCAAGTGAAGTATATATCACTCTTATTCCATAGGAAAGGGAATAAAGTTTAAATTTTATGGTCTACTAACAAGGATTTATAATGTCTGACAATAATGGTGGTAAAAACATTGGGGAACTTATTGATATTCCCCAGTTCGATAGTGGTGCGCTGTTTCCAGTTTTCTATTCTGGCGTAACCTATAAATATACGTTGGGTCAATTATTGTCTCAAGCAAATAGGAACACCGTGGGTCTGGGTAGTGTAGATAACACTGCTGATTTGGATAAACCTATCAGCACAGCTACGCAAACAGCTTTGAATGCCAAAGCTAATGTGTCACACGGTCACGATATCAATGACGTTGCAAACTTAGGTCTTATCCTTACAAATAAGTCGGACATAGGTCATGCGCATTCTGTTGAAGAGATAAGCGGGTTATCACAGACACTTCAAGCTAAAGCCAATAGTTCCCATACTCACGTTGTCTCCAGCGTCGACGGACTACAGACAGCATTAGATGAGAAGGCTGCGTCTATCCATGGTCACGATATAAACAGTGTATCTGGTTTAGTTACGGTTTTGGCTACTAAGGCAGATGCTGCCGCTGTATCGCAAGCGCTTCTTGGTAAAAGCGATCTTAACCACTTCCACGACGCTAGCGAAATAACCAATCTCCCAGAGTTGCCAGAAGGCTTAGCCACTGAGACTTTTGTAACACAAGCTATCGCTAATGAGCCGGTTCATTCTCATGTGCATTCTATTTCTTCTGTAACCGGATTGCAAACGGAATTGGATTCCAAAGCACAGTCGGTACACCAGCACGCAATCTCTGATGTCTCAGGTCTGTCTGCAAATTTAGCTTCTAAGGCTGAGCAGATCCATCAGCACGGCATTGGTGATGTGACTGGTCTTAACCAAGCTATGGCGTTAAAAGCTGATACAACATTTGTAACTCAGCAAATCGATACCAAAGCCAATGTTGCGCATACTCATACAACTGCTCAAATTACCGACTTAGCCGCAACGTTAAATCCGTATGCTTTACAATCTGAAGTAACTACTTTACTCGACGCTACCGTAGCAGGTATTGATCAGACTATAGAAACCGTGGCAAGTTCTCTACAGACGTCTTTAGATTCATTGACATTAGTTGTCGATAACAAATCAGACACCGGTCATACTCATAGCGTTAGCGACATTGATAGCTTTGGAGCTTCGGTTAAGAATGTAGTTGCAGGTTATTTGTTACCAGGTAGTAACATTGAACTTGTAGACGGTCCTTCCGGGTTAACCATCAACAGTACTGGTGGTGGTTCTACGCCTGTTGTGAGTAACTCATTGAAGATATTCCGTTTAACCTCGCAATCTCAGTATTACGAATTCTCGGAGAGTCAAACAGCTATTCTAGATAACCAGTACGTTATCGGTGAAGATCTTGTAACGTTTAGCAGCTATGGCTCGTTATATCAATTCGATAAGGACGGCATTTACCGCATACGTGTAACTGTTACGGCTTATCGTACCAACCAAGGTACAGCGCCTACTGTTGTACCGCCCGCTAGTAACCAAATTAGTTACGGCTCTAAGGTTAGTAACTATAACAACGTTCAAGTTTTTAGCTTTGATACGCAAATCTCTAAGACTGCCGTAGACTTAATGAATTCAGATTCTGAGATTCATTCTTGGTCCAACGAATACATCATTAACTCCATGGTCGCTGGTTCGCAGTTAATGATCAATACTTTCCTTTACGGTAAGTCTGGTGAACCGTTGGATCCTGCTGATTGGGAAATGACTCACGACACTACTATCGTAGTAGAGAGAATGTCAGGTATCACCGATAACTTCGTAAGAGCTCCGGGTAATTTGAATATCTTAAAAGTGTTCTCAGATGCTCAATCAATCGAGCAAGGACAGCATACCGTGGGTTGGGAGATAGACACCACACATGCAAACACTTCACCATTTGTTAGCTACGATGGCGGGTTAGATGAATTCGTAATAAATGAAACGGGTTACTACCGTGTCACTGTTCAGTCTATGGTTGGAAGGTCCGGTAATTTCTCAGATAGCATAACGGTTACACCCGATGCTTTCTTGGATTGTTCATACGGTACTTTAACCAACACTAGCTACGGTTTGGAAATTCTCAGTGATAATCGCTTTCCTAATAAGGGAAGAATAACTCTGACGGAAGACTCTGAATTTGCAGCGTGGCTTCATGAGTTTTATATTGACGTCACCTCTGTTGAAGCGCGTTTAACCATTAAAGATTGGTTTAATGCTAACGTACCAATGCCGATAGAATGGTTACTACTATTTAGCGCAACCATTACATTCGAACGCATTGGCGATAGTTTACCAGCACCAGCTTAATGACCACGTTAACAGTAGTTACACTTACTAGAAGCCTCGGTACTAAAACACTTGGAAGATGTAAGGAATCTGTTCAAGCTGCTTTAGTACCGGGCGTTAAACATGTCATTCTAGTTTGTCCACGTGAAGAGTTCCATACAGGTATGAGATACGAATCAGCACGCATTGACGATTATACTACTATAGTAGATGACGACGATGTCATAGAAGCTGATTCGTTATCTAAGTGTATGAGAATCATTAACGACAATGAATTAGACATGTTGTTCACAGATGAGGTTATTCAGATAGAACAAAGTGGCGTAAGGTATGAATCTATGCGAGGTAGAAGAACGTTCGCATCGATAGCAACAACACCTTTGTCTGCACATAACCTGTGTATATTAAAATCCTCAGCTATCGATCCTCGATCATTACAGATTGCTAATAGCCATGGTATCGGCATAGAGTGGTTGATGAGGGCATCTGTCGCTATGACAGGTAAAGTCGGCCATTTACCTGAACCGTTGTATACCTGGTACCAGCATCCTGGACAACATAGCAAAGTTTATATGAAGAAATTTAATGCATGCTTTCCAAGTCTTAGGAAGAACATAGGCGATACTTGGGGTATAAAGACTGGCGATATAACGCAGTATCGTTGAAAAAAAAAAAGAAACACATAAGAGATCAAGGGATACCCTTGATCTCTTATGTTTGTTGTCTATTCTGCCATCGATCTTTAAATGATGGACCATTGCCACCACTTAGGTAGTTCGAACGAAAACGGGAAATCCGACTTACTACGAACCACAGATATCGTAACGCAGAAAGAGAGTATCGTGAGTATTCCTAATCCAGTTAAGACGAAGAACCTATCGTTACTAGCGTTATTGAAAGCGGTGATAAATAACAGAGCCGGCATCAACGATACTAGTGTAGGTAACACTATGTATTTCATGAACAGCCAAAAGACTTTAATCATGTCTACCTCTTTCCATTTCTACGCTTTTTAGCTTGCGCTTCATTTATCTGAGCGAGCTGATCAAACTTATTACGCTTAGACTTCTTAGGAACATATTTGACAGGTTCACTGTAAATAGTTTTAAGATCAGTGGCTTGCACTATTGCAGATAACGATAAGGCTTGCTTTAATGCAAACTTCATGTAACCATTTTTTCTAGACTTCTCAACAGTTGCCTTAAACGGAGAATTAAGTCGTCTGTTTAAATCTAACGCAATTAGAATAACCTCGTCAGGACTACGGTAAGCTGGATCAAAATGGCGAACTTCACCAGATACATCTAGAATCTCGTCTATCAAAGATTGAGTCAAACGTGTTTTACCCGTTTGCCTACTCATGATTACGACCTTTTCAGATAAGTCCTTATGAACCATCTTGGAGATGTCTTTAGACATAGCTGAATAAACTACTTCAGGATCAAACACCGCATTAGGATCTTTACTCTTCCACATGCTATTGAAAGCATTCCCTTTAAGGGCGTTTTCAATGTAAGCATTCTGAAGTAAACTACCTACGGGCATCTTACCTCCCGCTGTAATAACGAATACTTCACCTGGTTTAATACCGCCTAAACTTACGGGGGTTGTCGGGTTAGCTCGCAAAGGGACAAGTCCTTCTTTCGTGTAGACGTAGTCATCTGCGACTTCTTGAATAGGTCGACCAAAAAACTCCTCATCATTGATTTCGTTCATCAGATTCTCTTTCTATTTGAACTCTTAACGGTCGTGTTTTTCACTTTACCGGTTGTAATATGGTAAGTTCAACGGCTTAAAGTCAAATCTCGGTTGAACCGACTCATTACGGTCCAGACTACGAGGAGTGACAATAACTATATCTGGTGTCCAAACATAGTTCTCGGATTTCCATACGTTCTTGTATTCGCGTTCAATCTCATCGGCATCCCAGTTTAAATGACGAATGATCTCGATACGTGGAACAAAAATAGGCATCAATGAGGATGCCTTCACTATAGCCGGAGCAGTGGCCCCAATAAGTATAGCGGATAGAAACCCGCGTCGCGTTGTTGTCATAAGTATCCAATCAGGTTCGAGTTAAACGGTAACTCACTTTCCAAAGATCGAATCTGAGATAACTGCGAGCTATCTTAGTTTCTTTATCTTCATGTTTTCCAAAACGAATACCAAACATCCGTTCACTGCCGGAGTGTTGGATTTTAGTAATAACTAGAGGGTTGAATTTGTTTAATTGCATTTACAGCTACCAGATCGTCAAAGTAGTAAAAGTTTCCATTAAGTTCACTATCAATTCTAGCACGTTCAAACGCATACATAGAACTTACATCAGCATCGTACACAAACCCAACCTTCCTCAAAGTTTGAAGTTCAGCTTCCAATACTAACTCTTTTATAGAGAGTTGCTTAGGCGCATAAATGGGCATCAGAGTAGATGCGCGAACGATAGCAGGCGCTGCAGATGCTAAGAGGATTCCTGATAGAAATCCTCTTCTGTTAATAGGCATGTCACGTTTCTCTTAAACGTTGTCTGGTTCAATCAGGATATCTACTGTGAACATTTTGAATTCACGCATGACTGGGTATTCTTTGGCACCATTGTATCTTCCTGTACCACGCTGACCCAGACGTATGCTTTTTCCTTCTTGCAACCATTTACGAACAAAATCACCCTGAGCACTCTTTAGAAGTTCAATGGTTGCCCATACTTCTTTGTTATCGCGCAACTCTACTTTTCGGATTGAGTGTGAGGCATTTTGCAAGTTCACGAACGACCAACCTTCGTTACGGGTTTTGTAATTATTGGTAACAAGCTCACCGTATGCAGTTAGAGTCGATCCATCCATCCCTTTATCGCCAACCCATTCAAAGTCACCAATAATGGAACCTCGAGGCGTTGGGACATCTAGGGTGAAAACATGCATTTCGATGATGACGGGATCATCTATTTGAGGGTTTGGGGACATAGGGTTCCTTATTCGGGTTTGAACGTGACGGTAAGTGCTACCGTTGCGTCATCTGCAGGTGCGACGTCTAATGATGCGGGGTACACGTTTTCCAACACTACAGGTTTGATTACCTTATTCTTAATCGCCTTCTTAAGTCTACGTGAATTGAGCCTCATTTGCTTAGAGCTCAATTTGTAAACGTTCATATCGCACTTGTATTGGTTTGACGATACCTTGAAAAAACCCATCCAATCTTTTAGGAATTGAACATCTCTAGGCGTGTACAACTCATCCACAGTCATATTGAACACAGGAGTATCTTTTTCACGTATAGACATTTTATTGAACTGCTTTCTGTGTTTTAGATTCTTCTAACAATTTCCCATAATGGGTAATGAGATACTCATCTGGAATAAATAATAATTGCATCTTACGTGATTTATCCCAAGGACTTGCTTCTCTATTGCAAAGTGCAGCTAACTGAAGTTCATCAAAATCTTTATGTTGGTAAACGACTTGGTTAACTGTATCCCAGAAATCAACATCAT
>JACCDT011052654.1_pt1 | contig 11134 bp, 10 predicted proteins | sample 7446291 | NCBI WGS metagenome assembly JACCDT01 (sample SAMN15323446, study PRJNA562643) | freshwater metagenome | isolation source: river surface water | place: USA:Blue River Watershed | collected 2017-08-17 | reverse complement strand
CGGTGGATTTGATTTTCACGCTTTTGGTTCCGGAGAACGCCGGGGCCGACCATCTAAAGGCGCTTGCGGAAATCGCGAAAATGTTCCGCGACAAAAACGCCCGCGCTGCCCTGCGCAAAGCGGAATCCCCGCAAAAGGTAAAATTGCTGTTCAGCGAAGCGGCAAAGGCCAACGCCGCCTAAAACCGGCGCGGATTAATGCAGACTGATCGGGTAAAGATCCTGATTGCGGATCGCGTTCAAGGCAAGGTCCTTGTTGGCGGCAACGGTCATTGCCTCGCCTTGGGCGTTATGCACGGCAAAGCCTTTTGCCCCATTCACCAAGATCGGCTTGATATAAGCGACCTGCTCTATGCCCAAGTTAAACAATTCAATTTCGGACATAACAAGGCTTTGAGCTTTCTTGGAGGTTGCTTCCGGTTGCTTGGTTGTTGAATTCGCCATACTTGCTCCCGTAAATATTAGAGTGTTTTCTATTATTTCGCTTTCCGTTGACCTTATGTTTAATATTTGGTCATTCCTTTCGTTTTTTCAAGGTCAAATTCCAAATGTTAACAAAAAACTCGATAATAAAATTGCCGGGAACCTTGGTTTTGCAGGCCAGAAGCCCTATCCCGCTTTATTTGCTGGAAAAAAACCAATATCCGAAATGGCATAAAGCGCAGAACAAAGCCGCGCAAAACTGGCTGCGCGCAAGCGGCCTTGAAGCAGGATCGAAATCTTTTCTGGCCATTCCCGGCGCGAATGGCGCCATAGACCGCGTGGTCGCTCTTTATGAAAAAAAGCCGACGCCCTGGCAGCTTGCGGATTTGCCAAAAAATCTTGCCGGCGGGGTGTATGCGATCGCCAATGAAAAAGATTTTACTTCGCGGCAATTGCAAGATTTGTGTCTGGGATGGGCGCTGGGGCAATATCAATTTTCCCGCTATAAAAAACCTTCGCAAGCAGTAAACGCCGCAAAGCTGCTTTGCCCTTCCGGCGTAGATACGGCACATATCGCATCCGCCGCCAGCGCCACTTTTTTGGTGCGGGATTTGATCAACACCCCCGCCAACGACATGGGGCCGGATGGGCTGGAACAGGCGGCAAGAAAACTGGCGGATGCCTGCAAAGCATCTATCAAAGTCATCGCCGGAAACGATTTGCTGAAAAAAAACTACCCCCTTATTCATGCGGTCGGCCGCGCCGCGGCCGAGCCGCCGCGCTTGATCGACATCGAATGGGGCAATCCGAAATACAAACGCGTCACCCTGGTCGGCAAGGGTGTTTGCTTTGACACCGGCGGGCTTGACATCAAATCCGCCGACGGCATGCTTTTGATGAAAAAAGACATGGGCGGCGCGGCGCATGTCCTTGGTCTTGCCCAGATGATCATCGCGGCAAGATTGAAACTGCGCCTGCGCGTTCTAATCCCGGCGGTCGAAAACAGCATATCGTCGAATGCTTTCCGTCCGTCGGACATTATCCGCGCGCGCAAAGGCATAACGGTCGAAATCGGCAACACCGACGCCGAAGGCCGGCTGGTTTTGGCCGACGCATTGACCGAGGCCTGCGCGCAAAATCCCGACTTGTTGATAGATTGCGCGACATTGACCGGTGCGGCGCGCGTGGCTTTGGGCACGGATCTTCCCGCCTTGTTTTGCAACGACGACAAAATCGCCGAAGAATTGCAAAAAGAATCCATCATTTGCGCCGACCCTTTATGGCGGATGCCGCTTTGGGAAGGTTACCGCCCGATGCTGGACAGCAAGGCGGCGGACATCAACAACGCGCCCGCGGGCGGTTATGGCGGAGCGATCACCGCCGCCTTGTTCTTAAAAGAATTTATTGATCCGAAAGTTCCATGGGCGCACATAGATATGATGGCCTGGAATATTGCGGCAAAGCCCGGCCGTCCACAAGGCGGCGAAGCGATGGGGATGCGCGCGCTATTTTCTTTATTGCAAAACCGCTATGGCCATGCTTGATGATGCCTATCTTTTTGTACGAATCCTTCGAATGTTTTTTCAATAGAATATGATCATGACACTACAGAATCCCGACATGGTACGGGCGCTTGATTTTTTGCGGCAAATAACCGTCGCAGGCGTTCGGCAATCTTCTCCGGACCTGACCGCAAGACAGCTTGCCGTACTGCTGACCGTCTATGTTTCAGGGCAGCCGCAAACGGTGCGCGGACTTGCCGCAGAATTGAAAGTCACAAAGCCCGCCATCACCAGGGCGCTCGATAAGCTCGGCGCGATGGGGTTGCTGCAAAGACGTCGCGACCAGCAAAACAGACGCAGCATTTTCGTCGAAATGACGCCGCAAGGCGCAGCGCATATGGCGATTTTGGGCGGCGAGATATTAAGCGCTATGGAATTGCTGCAATCGGCGCCAAGCCGGCGCATCGCCGCTTAATCGGGGAAAGCCGCGCGAATCAAGGCCTTGGTATATTCATGACGCGGGGCTGCGTAAATCTGCTCTACCGCCCCGCTTTCCAAGGCAATGCCGCCTTTCAGCACGATGATCTCATGCGACAGCGCCTTGACCACGCGCAAATCATGGCTGATTAAAATATAACTAAGCTTTTCCTGGCGCTGCAGATCGCGCAAAAGATCGACGATCTGCGCCTGGGTGCTCATATCCAACGCCGAGGTAGGCTCGTCCAAGACCAAAAGCTTCGGCTTTAGGATCAACGCCCTTGCGATGGCGATACGCTGGCGCTGGCCGCCGGAAAATTCATGCGGATAACGTTGCCGCGTGGCCGGATCAAGCCCGACTTTTTGCATCGCAGTGGAAATTTCTGCATCGCGCTCGGTATCGCCCAAATCCGGGAAATGCACGCCCAGCCCCTCGCCGATGATTTCAGATATCGTAAGTCGCGGGCTAAGCGCGCCATAAGGGTCCTGGAAAACGATCTGCATATCTTTGCGTAAGCTCCGCATTTCCTTGCCGCCCGTTTTGGGGATATCCTTGCCGCAGAACTGCAGCCCTCCTTGAAAAGGCAAAAGCTTCAACAGCGCAAACCCCAAAGACGTTTTACCCGATCCGCTTTCCCCGACCACGCCGAGCGTCTGACCCTGGCGCAGATCGAAGCTGACGCCGTCGACCGCCTTGACATGCCCTATGGTGCGCTTGAAAACGCCGCGCTTGATTGGGAACCAGACGCGGATATCCTTGGCTTGCATCAGCGTTTGCGCCTTGCTGTCCGTGGGAATGGCCGCACCCTTGGGCACGGCGGCCAGCAGCATTTTTGTGTAAGGATGCTGCGGATCGCGCAAGACATCTTTGGTCTTGCCGCTTTCGACGACCATGCCGTCCTTTAGGATATAAACCCTGTCCGATACGCGGCGCACCATATTCAAATCATGGGTGATCAGCAATACCGCCATTTTTGTTTTCTGCTTTAGATCCGCGAGCAGATTTAAAATTTGCTCCTGGATATGCACATCCAGCGCCGTTGTCGGCTCGTCCGCGATCAAAAGTTCCGGTTTGTTCGCAAGCGCCATGGCGATCAAGGCCCTCTGGCGCTGGCCGCCGGACAATTCATAAGGATAGGCCATGGAAAATCTTTTTACGTCGTCCAGCCCGACCATAACCAGCAATTCGGCGATTCTTTCCTGCCGAAGGCGGTCGTTCAGCGTTTGATGCAAATCAATCGCCTCGCCGATTTGCTTGCCGATGCGGTGCAGTGGGTTGAACGCCGTCATCGGCTCTTGGAAAATGACGCCGACCTTGCCGCCGCGCAGATCATGCAGATCGCGGCCTTGCATCTGCAAAGTATCGCGCCCTTGCGGGTCGATGATGCAACCCTTGGGATAGGTCGCGGCGGCAAGCAGCCTGGGTATCGACAAGGCGCAAACCGATTTTCCCGATCCGCTTTCTCCAACCAACGCCACGGTTTCCCCGCGCCTGATATCCAAATTTATGCCGCGCAGGACTTCGCGGTAAACGCCGCCTTGGGTGAACCCAAGATGCAGATCTTTGATGCTGAAAAGATTATCGGTCATGGCTTATTTCCACACCTTGCGCGGATCAAACGCGTCGCGCACCGCCTCGCCGACGAACACCAAAAGGCTTAGCATGAAAGCCAGCGTCAAAAAAGCGGTGATGCCCAGCCACGGCGCCTGCAAATTGTTCTTGCCCTGCGCCAAAAGCTCGCCCAAGGATGGCGATCCCGCTGGCAAGCCGAAGCCCAGAAAATCCAGAGAAGTCAAAGTGGTGATCGACCCATTCAAAATAAACGGCATAAAGGTCAAGCTTGCCACCATGGCGTTCGGCAAGATATGGCGAAGCATGATAGTGAAGTCTTTGACGCCGAGCGCGCGCGCCGCCTTGACATAATCGAAATTGCGCACCCGCAAGAACTCGGCGCGCACCACGCCCACAAGGCTCATCCAGGAAAAAAGCAGCATCAGCCCCAAAAGCCACCAGAAATTCGGGGCGACGAAACTCGATAAAATAATCAGCAAATATAAAACCGGCAGCCCGCCCCAAATTTCCATAAAACGCTGGAATATCAAATCGATCTTGCCGCCGAAATACCCCTGCACCGCGCCAGCCAATATTCCGACCAAGGAACTTAGGATCGTCAGCGCCAGACCGAACAGTACCGAAATGCGAAAGCCGTATATCAGCCGCGCTGTGACATCGCGCGCCTGATCGTCGGTGCCGAGCCAATTTTCGCGGGAGGGCGGCGACGGGGCGGGCTGGGCCAGATTATAATTGACCGTGTCGTAATGAAACGGAATTGGCGGCCAGATCATCCAGCCCTTGCTTTCGATTAGCGAGGCGATGTGCGGATCGCGGTAATCCGTCTCGGTCATGAAATCGCCGCCGAAATAGGTTTCGGGATAATTTTGGAAAACCGGAAACAACAGCTTTCCGTCATAGCGCGCCAGAATCGGTTTGTCGTTGGCGATCAGCTCGGCCGCAAGGCTTAGAAAAAACAAGGCCGAAAAAATGACCAACGACCAATAGCCGCGCCTATTCGCCTTAAAATTTTGCCAACGCCTTTGCTGCAAGGGGGAAAAACGCACGCCTACCCCCTGCTTTCAAAATCTATTCTAGGGTCTATTACGGTATACATCACATCGCCGATGATGTTCATCAGAAGCCCTAGAAGCGTGAAAAAATACAGCGTGCCGAACATCAAAGGATAGTCGCGGTTGATCGCAGCCTCAAAACCCAAAAGCCCAAGCCCGTCGAGCGAGAAAATGATCTCGATCAAAAGCGATCCGGTAAACAGGATTCCGATCAAGGCCGACGGAAAACCTGCAACCACGATCAACATCGCGTTGCGGAACACATGGCCATAAAGCACCCTGTCGTCGCCCGCGCCCTTGGCGCGCGCGGTCAGCACATATTGCTTGTTTATTTCTTCCAAAAAAGAATTTTTGGTCAACATGGCAAGCGAGGCGAAGCCGCCGATCACCATCGCCAAAACCGGCAAGGCGATATGCCAAAGATAATCCAGCGCCTGTTCGAAAAATCCCATCTGCGCGAAGTTTTCCGACGTCAGGCCGCGCAGCGGAAAAATGCTCCAAAAACTGCCGCCGGCGAACAAAACCACCAAAAGAATGGCGAACAAAAAACTTGGTATCGCATAGCCGATGATGATGGCGGCGCTGGTCCAAATATCGAACGGCGTGCCGTCGCACCGCGCCTTGGCGATGCCTAAGGGAATCGAAATCAAATACACCAAAAGCGTGGTCCAAAGGCCTAAGGAAATGGAAACCGGCATTTTTTCCAAGACCAGGTCGGTGACCTTGCGGTCGCGGAAAAAACTTTCGCCGAAATCGAATAGAATATATTTGCGCATCATCTCGAAAAAGCGTTCCACCGGCGGCTTGTCAAAGCCGTACATTTTTTCGATCTCTGCGATAAGCTCTGGGTCAAGCCCCTGCGCGCCGCGATATTTGCTGTCCGCGCCAGCGCCGGAATAGCTTGCGCCGCCGCCTTCGCCTGTCGATCCGCTTATCCTTGCGGTGGCGTCGACCGATTTTCCTTTTAATTGCGATATCATCTGCTCGACCGGGCCGCCGGGCGCCGCTTGGATAATGGCGAAATTCAAAACCATGATCCCCAGCAGCGTCGGAATGACCAAAAGCAAACGGCGGATGATATAGGCCAGCATGCTAGGATTTTTTCCTGTTTTTCTTGTACGCCCAAAACAGCGCCGCCGCCAAAACCGCAAGCAGGATCAAGCCATGCCGGGTGCGGCCCTCGTCGTGCGGAAGAAGCGACTTTTCCGGGTTCAGCTTGCGCGCCGCAAGGCTTTGTTCTTTTTCGGCGTCTATCCACCAATTGTCCAAGAATCCCAGGGCATATTTCGGCTCGATTCTTGGCCTTGCGAATTTGTCCCAGTACGCCACGCGGTGCACGCGTATATGCCAGTTCGGGATCACATAATGGCCCCACAGCAGCACGCGGTCCAAAGCCCGGGTGGAGGCGATCAGGTCTTCGCGGGTCGTGGCGGCAATAATCTTTTCAACCAGCGCATCGACCACTGGGCTTTTGATGCCCATATAATTGTCGCTGCCTTTTTGGTCTGCCGCGCCTGAGGACCAAAAATTCCGCTGCTCATTGCCCGGTGAAAGCGATTGCGGCACGACGACGACGGTCATGTCATAGTCGAAATCCTCGATCCGTTTTTGATACTGCGCCGAATCCATGGTGCGGATCGCCATATCGACGCCCAGTTTTTGCAAATTGTTCTTGAAGGGCAAAAGCACGCGTTCGAAAGACGGGTTATTGCTGACGATCTCGAATCGGAACGGCTCTCCATTTTTAACCAGAATATCGTTTTCCAAAACCCAGCCTGCCTGTTCCAGCAATTGCTGGGCATAGCGCAGATTGGCCCTGATGTTGCCGCTGCCGTCGGTTTGCGGCGCTTGGTAAGCCTTGGTAAAAACTTCTTCGGGCAACAAATGGCGGAACGGCTCTAGAATCTTCAGCTCCTCGGCGGACGGCAAACCAGTGGCCGCCAATTCGGAATTGGAAAAATAACTTTGACTGCGGGTATAGGCGCCGAAAAACAGCGCCTTGTTGGCCCATTCAAAATCAAAAGCGTAACCCAAAGCCTCGCGCACCAGAGGATCGGCGAACAAAGGCCGGCGCGTATTCATCGCGAATCCCTGCATGCCGGTCGGCGATTCGTGCCGGATTTCGTCCTTGATCACAAGCTTTTGATGCACCGCCGGAAAATCATACGAGGTTGCCCATTCCTTTGCGATATTTTCCAGGCGGAAATCATATTCGCCGGATTTGAACGCTTCGAGCGCAATTTTTCCGTCGCGGTAATAATCGTAACGGATGGAATCGAAATTATACCGGCCCTTATTAACCGCAAGATCGCGCCCCCAATAATCGGGATTGCGTTTATAAACAATGGCGCGGCCGGGATCGACATGCTCGACCATATAGGGGCCGCTGCCTAAGGGCGCGGTCAGCGTGGTTTCTTCGAATTTGACTTTTTGGTAATAGGCCTTGGAAACCACCTGCATTTGGCCAATGATAAGCGGCAATTCGCGGTTGTCGCCCTTGCCGAAGGTAAATTTTATCCGCAGCGGTCCTAATATTTCTACATTCTTTACGCCGCCGTAATACAGGCGGAATTGCGGCGTTCCCTTAGTCTTAAAAGTCTCAAAGCTGAATGCGACGTCTTGCGCCGTAACCGGGCTGCCGTCGTGGAATTTCGCTTGCTCGCGCAGATTGAAAATTACCCAAGACCGGTCGGCGGGCATTTCGATGGATTCCGCCAAAAGCCCGTATTCGGTAAAGGCCTCGTCGCTGGAAGACACAAGCAGCGTGTCGAAAGTCAGCCCCATTCCGGTTGCGGAAATTCCTTTTAAGATGAATGGATTTAAATTGTCAAAGCTGCCGATCGCGGCAAGCTTGACCGATCCGCCTTTGGCGGCATCTGGATTCGCGTAATCGAAATGCTTGAAATCGGCGGCGTATTTCGGCGAACCCTGCATCGCGATGGCGTGGACGGGCGGGATTTTCTCTACTGCAAAGGCGGGGATCGCGAAACAGATCAGGGCGGCGGCGACAGCAAAGGGTTGAAAAAAGCGCATTAAAAGAACCTTTGGCTATTCGGTGGGAAGGAAAAGAATAACTAGACACGGTTGTGAAAGGTTATTGTAATCATTGCGCCGGGGATAGCAAGCCTATCGCTTGTTCCAGCACCACCAAATCGCCGCAGGCAAGAATTTGGGTGCGCACCTTCGGCTTGTCGCTTTGAATAATTTGCTGGCCAATTTTTTCCGTAAGCGAGCGGCCCTGCCAGTCGGTCAAAAACCCGCCCGCGCCTTCGACGACGGGTAAAAGCGCCGCGAAATCATGGATGTTTAAACCCGATTCGACGATCAAATCAATATATCCCATCGCCAAAAGCCCATAGGAATAACAATCGCCGCCGTAATTGGTCATTTGCACCGCGTGGCAAATCCGGGAAAAACAAGCCCTTTCCTGATCCGAGTGGAACATTTCAGGAGATGTCGTGGTTAGCACCGCGCTTTTAATGTCCGGCAGCTTGCGCGTCGATACGCGCATGCCGTTCATGGTTGTCGGGCGGCCCTTGGCCCCGACCCATCTTTCACGCAAAATCGGCTGGTTGATGACGCCGATAATCGGGATCGACTTATGCAACAACGCAACCAATGTGCCGAATAGGGGCTTTCCGGTGATAAAGGCGCGTGTGCCGTCAATGGGATCCAACACCCAGACATAATCCGCGTTCTGGTTATAAGATCCGTATTCCTCGCCGATAATGCCGTGATCGGGGAAATCGCGCTCGATCATTTTGCGCATCGCCGATTCCGCCTCTTGGTCGGCGGCGGTGACGGGCGAGTAATCCGGCTTCGCGTCGACCGACAGGCGCTGGCGGTAATAGCGGCGGATCAGCATCGCCGCCTCGTCGGCGAGACGCTCGGCGTAATTGATGTAATCCAGCGGCACTTGATATGGCTTTGGGGCGGCCAGATTCATTTAATGATACCTATTTTGGCAAGGCGGCAGGATTGGATGAAAGCGAACGCAGATATAAAATCAGGCTGGCGCGTTCCTGATCATTGCCGACGCCCGCAAACACCATTTTGTTTCCGGGGATAAATTTCGCGGGTTTGTAAAGATATTGGTTCAAGGATTCATAATCCCAATTGCCGCCCACAGCTTTCAATGCGGGAGAATAAGCGAAATTGTCCAAATGCGCTTTTTTCGCGTTGACCACATTCCACAAATTCGGGCCGACGCGGTTGGGGCCGCCTTGCTCGAAGCTGTGGCAAACGGCGCATTTCTTGGCGACGGCCTGCCCGGCCTCGACCGATCCGGACGCCAAAAGCGGGCCTATGGGCGGCAGAACCTTGGGCGCTGCCGGCGCGCCGGTATCCGAAGGCGTTTCTTCGACTTCGACCTTATAGGCGTTTTCTTTTAAAGGTTCGGGATGGATCAGCCCATCGGCGATAAAACCCGTGATCATCAACAGCAAACCGGCGCATAAAATCGCCGCAAGAATTTTATTGTTTTCCATTAAATAGCCCTTGGTATTGACAGATCCCGTCTATAGCGCAAAAAACATTAAACATAAAGGGCTGGCTTGAAATACGGTCCCGGCTTTATCAAAGCTTGTGCAAAAGATGTGACTTTACCCCCAGATTGGGCTAAATAAGGGCCGCTATGGCTCAAAAACCCAGTAAATCACTCATCATTATCCCCTCGCGCCTGGCCGCGACGCGCCTGCCGAATAAGCCGCTTTTGGATATTAACGGCAAACCGATGGTCCAGCATGTCTATGAAAGGGCGATGGCGGCGCATTTGGGACCGGTTTACGTGGCGGCGGGCGATTCCGAAATTGCGGATCGCATCCACGCCATCGGCGGCAAGGCGGTTTTGACCGATCCCGACTTGCCTTCGGGATCGGACCGCATTTGGGCGGCTCTTCAAGAAATAGACCCGCATCAGGAATTCGATATGATCGTCAATCTGCAAGGCGATTTGCCGGATATCGGCGCCGAAACGCTGCGCGCGATTTTGGATATGATGCAAAATCAAGACGCCGATATCGGCACAGCCGCCGTTCAAATCCAAGACCCGGCCGAAGCGCAAAAGCCCAACATCGTCAAAATCGCGATGAGTTTTTATGCCGCAACCCAAGCCCAGGCGCATTATTTCAGCAGATCGCCGATTCCCCATGGCGGGCCTTTCTGGCATCACATCGGCATTTACGCCTATCGTCGCGCGGCCTTGCAGAAATTCATATCCGCCCCGCCGGGCGAATTGGAAAAACGCGAAAAGCTGGAACAGCTGCGCGCGCTGGAATTGAACCTGCAAATCCATGTCGCCGCAGTCGAACGCCTGCCGATTGCGGTGGATACGCCAGAAGATTTGGAAACGGCAAGGCATTTGATGCGGTAATTACGCTATTTTTGGCTCTAATTCTTGGGCTGACATTCCCCATAATCCTGCTATATATAAAGGTGGAAAGTCCGCCCGGACGCTTGTGTCGCTAACCCGGCCAGGGCCGAAAGGCAGCAGCCGTAACGAATTTCAGCGGGTCGCGGCGGGCTTTCCACTTTCGGTTAGCAGTCGACAGTTGACTGTTAACAATTGGTCATCAAAAATTTCACCAGCAAGCAAGCTTATGAGCGAACCGTCCACCGCACACCGCACACCGCACACCGAATACCGCGTCCTGGCGCGCAAATACCGCCCGTCCAATTTCGACGAGCTGGTGGGACAGGAAGTATTGGTGCAGACCTTGACCAATGCCTTTGCCTTGAACCGCATCGCGCATGCGTTTTTGCTGACCGGATTGCGCGGCATCGGCAAGACCACGACCGCGCGCATCATCGCCAAGGCGCTGAATTGCGAAAAGGGCCCCAGCATAACCCCCTGCAGCGTTTGCGAACATTGCAAGGCGATTGCCGAATCGCGCCATTTGGACGTTCTGGAAATGGACGCCGCCTCGCGCACCGGCGTCGACGACATCCGCGAAATTATCGACGGCGTGCGTTATAAACCCGCATCCGCCCGGTTCAAAGTGTACATCATCGACGAAGTGCATATGCTGTCGAAAAACGCCTTCAACGCGCTTTTGAAAACGCTGGAAGAGCCGCCCGAATCGGTCAAATTCATTTTCGCGACGACCGAGG
>JACCDT011215065.1_pt1 | contig 11137 bp, 10 predicted proteins | sample 7446291 | NCBI WGS metagenome assembly JACCDT01 (sample SAMN15323446, study PRJNA562643) | freshwater metagenome | isolation source: river surface water | place: USA:Blue River Watershed | collected 2017-08-17 | reverse complement strand
TCTTCAGTTTCGCGCTGAAGAGCGTCTTATGAGCGCGGCAAGTCCGGTTACTCTGCCGGTTAAACCGCCAGAGCATCTGAGGATTGAGCTTTCGATCCCAAACGTGGCGGCCAAGCCATCCCCGGAGACCCTACGGATTCAGTGGGTTTTGGATGGAGGGGCTCCTATGGCAGTGCAGCCCAAGCATGTCCAGCTTGCATCACAATCTGAAGAAGTCAGCGTGTTGCTGGTCGAGCTGGGTAGTCTTAACTCCTTTCTTCCTACCAGTGGGGACTGGAGTGGAGAACTTCGGTTTCTAGTTCAGGAGTCCAGCGGTGAGGTCAAGTTGACCGCACGGGTGGGGTTGCGCCTTCCTCCCGCTCAGCTTGAGATCAAGAGCCAGGAGGTGCAGGCCAGTGACCTTGAAGGCATAAAAGACGGTGAGGCTCTTAAGTCGATTGAGCTTGGACGAGTTCGATACTCTCTTGTTAGGGTCGTTCATCTTAAAAACTCTTCAGGAAGTGTTGTGCAGGTGGAGGTTCCGTGGAGAGGTGAAGTAGCCCTCAAATTGCTGCGTACTCGACACCTTGTTACACCTACCGGCTCCTGCTCTCACCAAAGCAAAATTGAACGTGTGAAGATTGGCCTGGCGAACGATCCCCGCATCTTTGTCTTGGATGGAAGTTTACGAAAGCGTCTGACAGAGCTGCCAGAGGATCCAGCTGCGCCGTTTGCTACTAGCGCCGTAATTGCTCCAGAGCAGGAAGTCCGTCTTGCGATCTACTTCGCTGGCGAGGCGGCTTCCGCCATCGCTCAAGGCCGCTATGTAATGCATAAGCCAGAGTCAGTTAGTGTTGCTAGCCGTTGTGAATCTCACTGCGACAAGATGCGGTTGGCAGGCGATGAGTTTCGGCTCTGCTGGAGAGGAGTGCTAGCAGGGGGAGGCGACGGGCGGGTCAGTAGACGTCAAATCCAAGATTGTCTAGACTGCGGCTCAGGAAGCCAACCGGCATGTGAAAGTTGCCGTGCATGGGAAGATTCTGCGCAACTTTATCGGAGCGCTGGTCCCAACTGTCTGTTTTGTGGAGAGCTGGTGGATCTGGGGCGAGTTCTCCAGCCGGTTGCTCAGTGGAAGTGGCAGCCGATCATGACAGAGGTTGCTAGCGGAGATGAAGACGAAGCACTGCTTGTGGAGTCCGACTATGACAGGGCAACTCTGCGGGTACGGTACGCGGATGGCCCGTCGGATGAGGTTCAAGAAGATCGAAGCGTTCCTTTTCTGCGTCCCTACGTGGGAGGAAAGGAGTCCAAGATGATCACGCATGTGCGTCAACAGGGTGGGAACGGCTGAGTCTGTTCAGCTCTGACAGTGTCAGTTTTGGATACTACCGATAAGGAGCAGATCATGGATAGAATCGGGATCGCGACTGATAGGGAGCTGAGTGAGATCGATTTCGATCGTCTGACTTGGTTAGATTCGAAAGAAGCTGCGAAGTACCTTCGAAAGACGGCCAATGCGTTGCGGATCATGGTGTACCGGGGCTATCTCCGGCCCAGAAAGTTTCGGCGGAGGCTTTACTTTCGAAGGATAGAACTCGATCGTCTGCTTGAGTCCTCAGCTTTTTAATCAAGGAGGATTCATGGCGGTTTCTAAGTACGAGAAGGACGGAAAAACTTATTGGCAGGTCTACATCGACATCCGGAGTCGACAGGATCGACGCGTTCGTGTTCAAAAACGGGCCAATGGAATTGAGTCCGAGCGTGAGGCTGTCGCGCTGGAGCGGCGTCTACTGCGAGAGCTTTCGGAAAAGCTTGTAGGGTTGGAGTCGAAGGGACTCAAATGGCGCGATGTGATCGACCGTTGGGTACGTCACCAGGAAATTTATCCGACGAAGCGGTATGCACGCACTACCATCGAAGACTACTCTTCGCTCCTCCGGAACTGGACGCATCCGTGGCTAAATCGTATCGCCTCAGACCTATCTCGAGGCGATGGGCGTGAGATTATATCCTTTGCTCGAGCTGAGGGTAAAAGTGCGAGCTTCTGTAGACATCTAAAAAATACAATCAGCTTGATTTACTCCTGGGGGATTGAAGAAAAGCTCATCAATGGTGTTCAAGAAACGCCTGTGCATGGATTGGAAATCGAGAGGGATCGTGAGGAAAAGGTTCCAGAGATCCTAACGATTGTTGAGATTCGCGATTTGCTCAAAAAGGCGAAAGAGCAGCGGCACCCTTGGTACCCGGTTTGGGTTTCAGCCGTATATACGGGATGTCGTAGCGGTGAGCTCCAGGCACTTAGGCGGAGCGACATTGAAATCGTTTCGCGTGAAGAGGCGCTCGCTCAGGAAAAGCTCTCTCCTGAGATGCGTAGGTACGGTCTGATACGTATTCGGAAAAACTGGAATGCGCGCATTAAGGAGTTTGGTCCGACCAAAGCGGGCTATTGGAGAACTGTTCCGGTTTCGAGTGAGTTTTACTGGTTCCTCGTGCATGAGCTGAAAATCGAGGCCAAGAAACCAGATGATCTACTTCTACCGGCGTTTTCAGATTGGCGCCTTGGTATGCAGGCCATCATCTTGCGCGGGTTTTGTCAGGCCAATGGGATTCCATCGATCAAGTTCCATACCCTTCGCGCCTGCTTTGCGACGCAGCTGATTGCTTCGGGCATTCCTGCCACGATTGTTATGAAAATTTGCGGGTGGAAGGACATGAAGACGATGCAGCGGTACGTTCGGCTGGCTGGGGTGGATGAGAGCGGAGCGACCGAGCGGTTAAAGTTTATACCGACGGATGAGGCCGTAATGGAGAGGGTGGTCAGTCTGTTTGACTTTAAGAATAAATAAACGATAGACCTTTGACGTTCGCCCTATATTTGGAGTAATTGACAAAATGTCACAAAGTGACTTATTGTATAAAGCGTTAGATCGTACCCATGCTCGAAAGGTTTTGACCAAGTTCTTGGCCCTCTATGCTCAGGGAAAAGCCTTCTTACATTTAACCGCTCACTTTAAGGAACGCTGCTTGGAGCGGGATGTGAGTTTAAATGACGCAGTCAACGTGATGAAGGCCGGTACGATCAATAAACAGGGAGAGCCGGATATCAAAACCGGCCAGATCGTGTACAACGTCGAGACGGCCAGGATGGAAGTATCGCTTCAATTCGTAGATGAGAATCGGATTCGACTCATTACGATCAAGAGAAGGTAAATGAAAGATGAACTGTCCAAGTTGTGATGCCAAGATGACAGCCGAGAAGGTTAGTCGCTATCACTATGCGGAAAGCGGTCTCACGAACATCTACCTCAAAGGTATGACTCTCTGGTCGTGTCCGGAATGTGGATCGGAGGAGGTCGAAATCCCCGATCCATCTGGCCTACAGGACGCGATCGCACGTGCCCTTGTCTCAAAGGAGAGTCGTATAAGTGGCAAGGAGTTTAGGTTTTTAAGGACCTATCTTGGGCACTCGGGAGCTGATGTTGCGACACGTTTCGCAGTTTCCAGGGAGACTGTTTCTCGCTGGGAGACAAGCGCACTCAAAGTACCTGGGACCGCAGATATCGCATTGCGATACATGGTGCTCACAGGGAAGGCCAATCACGATTACAAAGTCACCGATCTGAATGAAATCTTAGATAGCCGGCGTCGCATTAAGTATCTGGATGCGAGATTTAAGAATGAGTGGAAGATTGAAAACAGGTCAGCATAATGGGGCAGAAAGGAGTAGGCCAAGTAGGCATTGCATGACGCAAATGCTTGTCCTAAAATAGGACAAAACCAGCTGGAAGTAGCTGATTTTGTTAAGTCCCAATCAAACCAACCAATTCAATAAAAAAGGCTTCGTCCCGTAAGGGGCGAGGCCTTTTTTATTGAACGCTTTGGGTGCTGAGGAAGCAGGCTCTACCCCATATCGAGGGGCATGAGGATTTTACAGAGAATCAATTTCTGATCGCAAATACTCATCCCATCCACACAGTGCCGACCAAACGTCTTGAGCGGCTCCCGATCCGTCTCAGATAAAATCTTAAGCTTGTAGCCGGCTGTCAGATACTTCCGCTTGGTATTAGGCGTAACCTCGGGGTTCGGGGCTTTACTCTCGTCATGGGTATCGACACGAGGCTCACTGACGCTAACGCTTTCAACTCGATTTGTAGAATCACAATTTTCATTTTCAAACATGCTTTACTCATACTCGCCCTACACTAATTTACACGGGGCAGGGTGTTGCATGCTTCGTTGGGACAGAGGGATGCGCAATTTCGTCCACTGTAGGTTGAATGACGGAAGCTTTGTCTAGAATTTCATTTTTATAGCAGAAACCGCATCCCTATCTTATCCTGAATATAGGGATGCGGTTTTTGAATGTGCTTCTCATATGTATTTTCATACCTTTATCGCTAAGTTCAATGCGTGCGTTTGCAACCCCCCAAAAAAGCACTTGTTTGACAGACGTATGGAAAACAATTTCTGGAAACCTTTATCGACGCGCCCCCATTATAGACGACTATGAATACATTTCTTTTAATAAAAAACTCTCAAATAGTGCTGAGGAAGCGGTACGTAACCGCCTTTTAGAGGGAGAAACTTGGGACAAAAAAATTGAAGCGGTGGGTAGCTGTCATTTTTCTCCGGGCATACAGTTTCAAGCAGATCTCAATCGAGGAATGCAGCCCCGATTTGATCTAGTCGATGAGTTTTTTCGTGACACTGCTGAACCGGTTAAAGGTCTGATTAGCGAAATAAATACCGAAGTTCTTAATACGAACCCCAACCTGAGAAATCGTAAGCTTTCCGTATCTATCAGAACCGAGAGGTGGCGTCCTTTCTTTGGCAATGAGGATGGGGCGCCATCCGGTGGAAGAGTACATTTTCATCCCCGGGCTGGAACAAAAGACGCAATCTATAACCATTCTGGAGACTCTACATTGATTGCTATTCCGAAAAATGGGGTAGAGCTTCCTGAAGGGAAGTCTAATTTTCCATTAAAAGATTTTGACCTAAAAAAAACACCAAATGATCACATTCTAATTATCGGCCATGCCTTACATACTTATCCCGATCTTCATCGACTCCCACTCTCTGAACGCCCAAAAAGACTGGTTATTATTTTGAGTTATGAACCATAGTTTACAAAACTGCATAGAACGATTCCAGGAACACAAATTGTCAGTATTTTCAAAACCAAGTACGTTCGACCAGCACTCTTTTACCCGCAGTTTATCTATCAGTACGGAAACTTTCGTTATGAAGCCTTCCGCCAATTTGTTTTAGGTTTCATATGGTTTTCGGATCAGAACCGTAGAAATTGGTTCATGAGTATTTGGTAGGGGGCACTCTCTTTTTGGCCGAGTTGCTTGAAGTACTCGATTACATCTTGGTCAAAGCGTATAGTGACCGGCTCTTTTAAGAGTTTAAGATACGGGTTCGATTTCCATTTCATTTTTTTAAAGTCGTATTTTTTCTCATAAGTTACCCTCATACTGCTTGCGTTCAGACTTCGTAAGTTTTCGTGCACTGATAATTCGAATTGTAGAATCATCTTCCCTAAAGCAATCGGCTACCAGCAAGATGCGATCAAATGAACTATGACCAACGGCAATTAATCTGTCTTCCTCGTTTGAAGTGAACTTTTTGAGCTTTTAAAAATCTTAAAAGAAGAGGCAAAAGACCGAAGTTTTGTGCTGTCTCGAATCAGAGAGTGGCACATGGGCATGCAAGCCCAAGAGCTAAGGAAATTTTGCTTGCTCACGGGGTTGACCTCGATCAAGTTCCACATGCTAAGGGCATGTTTTGCAACCCAGCTCATTCATCAAGGTACTCCAGCGATACAGGTTCAGAAGATCTGTGGTTGGAAGGATTTGAAAACCATGCAGCGCTATATCAGGCTTGCAGGGGTTGAGATCGAGGGGGCAACAGAAGGACTTTCGTTCTTACCGGCTACTACTGGGCTTCCGTGTCGTCTAACAACTTGAAATATTAGCGGTTGAGCCAGGTTTTATCGCCCCAACCATTTTCCGATCCGATTGCGACCGGCAAAATCACCTAAAATTCAGCAAGCCTCTACTTAATCTGAACATCTGTCCATCATTGGACTCTGGTCAAGACTTTGACGACGAGTATGAAGGCCTAGCCCACTGACAGGCTCAAACCGGCCTAAACAGCTCAAATTATTTAAAAAAAACACCGAAAAGAAAAGAGGAGAACAGACATCGTGAATTGGCGCTCGCAGAAAAACTGCCCGCTCATTGCAACACTCATCGTGTTGCTATCTTTGTTCTCTCTGGCGGCTCATTCTCAGGGCAAGTATCAATGCATGGATGGATCAGACTTAGGGTCCTTTGGATCTTTCCTTCTCACTAAATATCCCAACATCATCAACAGCAATTATTATTATCAATCCGACTACGGCACAATACTAGTTGATGCTTTGGGTGTCGCTCGCCAACTTGGCGGCAACGCGCGCCTAAATTGCGAAAGCTCCGAAAAATTGCTTTGGCGAATCGAGTACGGTGAAAAAGCGGATTACTCTGCAAAGCTCATAAATAACTTTCGAACAGCATTAAAACAAAATGTTCTCGAACTAGAAAATACAGTGGCTAGTCTAGCACACACTAATCCGACAACCCCGTTGAGCTTTGAGAGTGTTCTCGATGACCTGATTTCAAAGAAATCGAACCAAGCTATTCGCGCTTGGCTACGACTAAAACCCCTTGTTGAACACATAAACAATTCACAAGGGAGGAGCTTCGACTCAGATCTGAATTTTCCTATGATGAGAGTTCTTGTTGACACTTTACCACCTTCAGAGCTGGAGAGAATCTACCGTACCAATTGGCAGAAAAATACAAAGCCGGTTCTTTCTCTCCTGACTGCAGACAAGAATGCATGGCCTCTAACGAAGGCCTACACCGCCGAAGCAGCTCAATTCTATGAGGGCCTAGTCCAAGACGTCTTCACATGGCGCCAAACCGGACTTAAAGAAGGCAAAACCAGGAGCCTAGGGCTCGAAGATATCTCAGGCATGGAAGGCATGTTCAGAGGTGACATGGTAAAGGACTGCTCGACCAAGAATCTGCCCTATTATTCATTGCACAAAGATGTAACAACCTACGCCATCATAAAAAGCGGTCAGGGCCCATCATCGCTGCCGCTCGGAGTTGAATTAGTAGTGAATATTGAGGCAACTTTTCCCGATGGTCAGGCACAGAAAGTGCCCTACATTTTGGCTCTTGATGGGCCACACCTTCATTCTGACGATGCAAGAATCGCCATTGCAGCCGTAGATACCTTATACGGAAACCGGGGTGTCATACTTCCGCACGTATCTCTGCGGCCTGTGATTATTGCTGAGCGACTTCTCAAGTGGAGCAAAGACTTAAAGTCAGTCCCCATGAAGGGACGCATCCAGTTTCCTGAGAATTGGGAGTTGCTTAACGCGGTCAAGCCTAAACCATGGGCCTACTATTACGATCCTCATATGCTTGAAAACGCGAGTTACATTTCCTCGGAAGAGCTCAATAGAGGAAGCGTTAAACATCGTGTTTTTCTCGATCAAAAGGCAGAACAGACTATTGACCCTGATGTAGCCAATGGATCCAGTCTTTTTTCGAGGGCACTATTTGCTGCGCAACTTCTTGAGGCAGTCGATCCAGACTCGAGCAGCCTATCAAAAGCAAAGCTTAGTGAGCAACTCGGCTTGACAGAGAGCGAAGTGGCATCAGGACTCATGTTGTGGAGCGAGATCAAGTCAGCACGCCCGGTATCCGAGGGTCTTATCCGAGTTCTGCAAGAAAACCTTAAGGTCAGCTTTGAGGAGCTTTTGCTTACTCTAAAGCCGGCCCAAGCTGCTGCCACTTTCGAGCAGCTGCTGAGATCAGAGTCCCCAATAGTAGAAAATCCAGATTCACTATTTAGCTCGATCGACCGTCTTCTTGCCGAGCATTCTCTAAAAGCATTGTACTCAGATGAACGCGTTGCTTCGACTAAGATGCGAATTCGACTGAGCCTCTTAGGGGGATCGTCTGCGGTCTGGACTGACTTCGCAGATCTCTTTCAACGTTCCGAACTTCTGCCAGTCCAAAGAGATGCACTAGTAGCCCTGCGCGAATTCTCACCAACAGAACTTCCTGGGATTGGCGGCAAGACAGAAAGCGCAAGGCAGTTTTTGACTTTAGGTATAGAAAATCTTTCGCAAAAATTTAAAGTTAACCGAGGAGGAAAACTCGGAAAAAAAGAGGGTCTCATTGCCGAGCTAAGGACGGGTAGTCGCGAATCACTCCTCCGCGCTCTGCAAGCATTGCCAGAGCAAAAAAAGTGGCCAGTTGAAATTTGGCAAATTGTCGGATCACTTTTGGGATCAGAGCATTCTGATGTAAGAATCGCGACGCAAAAGATACTCAATGGACGCGCTCAAGATAGGCTGGGCATTGGGGCCTCGTTAGCAGCTATCGCGGACGGCCTTAAGGTCAGCACAAGAAAAGAGATTCGAGAGCAGTGGAAAAACACAAGAAATATTGTCTCGGATTGCCTACTAGATAAGATGCGAGAATAAGTAGTTCATTTATAGGGGTCGAGTCGTCTCATCCACGGTGATCTTATTCGCGTCACCTTGTGGCGCTCGGATGGATTGAGAAGACCTGTTTGCTTGTCGACACTTCGCCAAGCTCTAACGAGACAGTGTTCCTAAGTCAGGAACAGTCTGTTCCAAAATAGGTTGTACCTCGTTCTCTCCCCGGGCATAAACAAGAGCAGGGGTGACATCAATGGCAGGGCAAGCCTTTCTTTCTGCAGAGTTTGAGAGACGCGTCCGATCAAATCCCCGGTATTCTCTTCGAGCCTTTGCTCGCGATTTGGCAATGAGCCCAGGGGAGGTTTCGGAAATCATAAAAGGCAAGCGTCGCTTAACCGCAAAGGCCATCGCAAAAATCTCAGTGCGTTTAGGATTAAACGCATCGGAAACCCAAGCTCTTCTGGGTGCCGCGAACCTTGAGGCATCAGGTTTAAACAATGCAGAGATCCAGACCCGGGAGCTAAGTGCCGACTTGTTTAGAGTTGTTTCAGATTGGTACTGTTTCGCGATCCTCAATCTTTTCGACACCGTTGCTTTTCGAGCAGATCCTAAGTGGATCGGTAGCAGGCTCGGGATCTCCCCTGCAGAAGCAAAACTCGCTCTTGAACGATTGGAGCGGGTGGGGCTTACCCGCAGAGTAAAGGGGCGTCTCGAAAGAGATGCCGCTTTTGTTATCTCCTCGAGCGGCATCCCATCTGAAGCCATCCGCAGCTATCATAAACAGGTGCTCACAAAGGCGATGCAGGCACTCGAGACCCAGCCCGTAAATGAACGCGACATCACGGGACTTGGCATCGCTTTGGATACTCGAGATCTGCCGGATTTGATCGGCGAGCTGAGGAAATTTTGAGATCGAATCGCCGCCAAGTACTCTCGTGGCAAAAGAAACGAAGTTTATCATTTAGAAATTGCTTTATTCAAAGTGACTGAAAAAGGGGTGCTGAGATGAGAGCATTGGGTTGGATGATGTTGGCTGCTTGGGCGGTGAGCAATGGGGCATTTGCTGGTTCTGGCACATGGGTTGGTAATGGAGATGATGGAAGTGACCTCGAAGGGGCGACGCCGCTGAAGAGCGAAAAGATCCTGACCTCTCGTTCTCATGCGATAGAACTTCTGCGTAAACTCAATATCGCTGGAGTTGCGGGCCTAGGTTCCCTGATTCCTGAGGTGGAGAGATCTCCCTTGTATATGTCCAAAGTCGATTCTCCTGCAAGACTAGGGTCAGATCAGGGCGGGTTCCATACCGACATGAAGGGACGCGTTTTTGCGCGAACGCTCGCCGAGCCTCTTTCGCCCACGCGATTTTTTCCGGTATCAGAGAAGCTAGATGATGATCAACTGGTAGCGCTTCACGTTCATGAGGCTTTGCACCGGTCTTTGCCCGCCTCCATTCGAGAGGATGAGGCTATCGTTTCTGAGATCGCTCTATCGATCGTGTCGCCTGAGTCGTCTCACGATCAGGTTCGCAAAACCGCTGCCAAGCTGATTCCTGTCGCAGACACAATTGCCATGAGTAGCTCTTCGGTTGTTGCTCCTGCTGAGACAAGTTCTCCTGCGCCTGAGGCCTCGTTTGCGGTCAATCCCTCGTTGGTGGGCTATGAATTCCGAAATTATTGGAACAATCCCGAGATGTCTTCGAGGACTTCAGTTAATCGAATGCATTTGCTGCGGAGCTTTCTCTACCCGTTTGGAAGCAAGCAGGATTCGTTTGGATTTGGGATTCAAGCCTCTTTGATTCAGCAACCGGCAGCAACCATTTTAGGCCCCTTGGGCTTATCTGCCCGTGTGCGACTTTGGTCAGGTAGAGGGTTTGATATTGCGGCATGGGGAGAGTGCTCACTCAATACGCTATCAGCGGCGGAGCTCAAGAACTCGCCGTTTGGTCGAGATGTCGGAACGTTTGGACTCGAGATGCGCAAAGATCTTCGGTTTTTCTATGTCGAGAATGTCTTGGGCTATAGCTTGCCCGGCTCAGCAAAGGAAACCATCGGTCGTGTCGAATACAAATATGGTTATGGCGGCGTTATGCATGTGGCAGTTCATACAGGCGTAACGTTGGCCTTTATTAAGTTGGGAGGATTTGCAGACATCTACCTTGCAGATTATTATCAGGCGCAAGGAGGAGCGTTTCCGTTATTTGATACTGGACGGTACCGACTTGTATCGGCGGGACCGGAGGCGACCTTGCGTATCGAGAATTTAGCAGTGAGTGCCTACGGCAAATTCTTGTTGAGCGCACCCGAAGACGTGGAGTTTGACTCGTTAGGTAACTTGATGGGAGCCGGATCTGGGCAAGCTAGCCTTGGTGCTCGCCTTAGCATGCACTTTTGAGGAGAAGAATCGTGAAAGCTGACGCTAGAATAAGTCTAATTGCTTTGATCTTATGGGGTGTTCTGGGGTGTGGGCCTCTTTCTACGCAAAATCTCAAAGACTCTCAGCAAGAGCGATCCATAGATGGGGTTAAGCAAATCGTAGTAGGAATCGAGGATACGCAGGAGCCGTCTACTTTTAATCAGTCTCGGTATTTGGTTTCGTCAAATCATCGAGTTTTGCTTCGCTATGAGAAGCTAGAGTCAGAATCTCAGGATG
>JACCDT010392935.1_pt1 | contig 11138 bp, 4 predicted proteins | sample 7446291 | NCBI WGS metagenome assembly JACCDT01 (sample SAMN15323446, study PRJNA562643) | freshwater metagenome | isolation source: river surface water | place: USA:Blue River Watershed | collected 2017-08-17 | reverse complement strand
TACCCGACAAGCGACCTGACGGCGGCGAACATCAAGGGCAGCACGGGGACCATCCGCGTCATCAAAGGCCAGCAGACCGGTGACACCAAAGAGCGCCACTACGTGAGCGGCGACGGCACGTCCGCGCCCTATGTGATGTATATGGACAGCCCGCCTACGGTGCTGACCAGGCCACTGGGGGTGACGTACCCGACCAAAAAGTTGACGCTGACTGTCAACACGGTGGCGCAGTTCACGGCGGCGGAACTGACGAGCCAGCAGGCCCAGCGGGTGAACACGATCTATTCGCTGATCGCCCGGCGCTTTCCGCCGAACTGGATTGCGGCCGGTTTCTCTGCCGGGAGTGGGTATCCCGGCTATCTGGACTGCGAAGCGAGCCCGAGCGGTGGCTATCAGATGGCCGGCGGCAAGCCCTATCAAGCGCGCATCTTCGCGGACACGGGATCGGGCATCGAGGACTTCACGGCGCTGGCCAACACGGAATTCACCTGGGCGCTTGGGGTGCCGTACACCCAACACACCTTTGGCGCGACGGTGCCGACGTGGAGCAGCTACACGGTGACGACCGGGCAGACCTATTGGGCGATCCGGTTCCCAGGCTACTTTCGGCGCTATGAGAAGCTGACCAGCGGCGACGGATCGACCGCGCGCACGGAACTGCTGGCGCTGACCAAGCCGGCGGATCCGAACGACCCGGAGGCGAGCGAGGAACTGATTACCAGCACCGAGGCGGACGAAATCGACACGCTGATTGATGCCCTGGTGAACCCGAGCACGAACAAGACCCTGGCGGCCTACGAGCAGGCAGTGAAGGTGCGCCACGCCCTGCTGGTGGGCCTGATGAACGGCACGGTGGGATCGAACGACACGGCGACGGTGGCGGACTGGCTGTCAACCACGACGGTGCAGGACCACATCGACGCGGCCTACGATGCCTTTGCGAACACGGTCTATGACGTGATGCTGGCGGCGTACAACATCCAGCCGAACGTGGAGGCGGGGTTTGGCGGGAACGTGGGATCTGACCCGACGCCGATCTTTGACCACGAGGACCGGGCGGCGACGGTGGCGGACATCATCACGGAAGTGAAAAGCCGGCTGGCATCTGGCGGCAACGGGGTGTCGAACCAAGCGATCGACGCGGCCAAGCTCTACCTGGACGAGCAGAAGCGCTACATCTACAAGAGCCAAGGCACCTATTCGACCGATCCCGGCAAGAAGGAAGCGCAGTGGACCGCCAGCCTGGCGCTGGACTTCACAAATTGGCTGCACCTTCTCAAGAGCGTGACCGACGCGGGCTACATCGGCCAGACGATCCCTGGCTTGCCGGCCGTGAACACGGGCAAGGGCGAAGTGACGGCGCAAGCGGTGATGGATGCCATGGCCTATCTGGAGGCCGGCGTGCGCGACCTGGATGCGTACCTGGACTACCTGCCCACGTTGATGATCGTGAAGTTGCAGGAGTGGGCGGCGCGCGTGGCCTTGCAGGAACGTCACGGGCCGGTGGACCCAACGGGGCGCAGTCTGTTTGGCACGCGGGCCTACACCTACACCTTCGTGAACGAATGGGGCGAGGAATCGGCGCCGTACCTGCCGGGCATCGGCAATTCGGACACGGAGTTGGAGCTGATCGAGGTTGACCAGAACGACACGGTGACGGTGGCCCTGCATGGCAGCGCCACATCGCACGTGGCCAGCGAGCAGCACATCACGCACTGGCGCCTGTACCGGAGCAATTCGAGCAGCACGGAAAGCCAATTCCAACTGGTGGCCGAGGTCGCCATTGCGACGACGAGCACCACGGACGACAAGTTGTCCGAGGAACTGCAGGAACTGATGCGCTCGCTGATCTGGAGCCCGCCCCCTGTGGTGGGGTCTGCCTACCTGCGCGGCCTGGTGAACCATCCCGGCCGTTTCATGGGCGGGTTCATCGACCGGACGGTGTATTTCAGCGAACCGGATCGGCCGTGGGCCTGGCCGGCGGACTATGCGCAGAACGTGCCCTGGCCGGTGGTGGCGCTGGCCGTGACCGGGAACACGGTGATGGCGCTGACGCAAGGCGGGCCGGTGTATTTCCAAGGGTCTTCGCCGGGCGCCATGAGCCGGATTGCGATCGAGAGCAACCAAGCCTGTTCCAGCGAAAAGGGCGTGGCGAACGTGACCGGCGGGGTGATCTACCCGAGCCCGGATGGCCTGTGCCTGGCCGACGCCAAGGGCGTGCAAGTGTTTCTGCCGGCGCCCATGGGGAAAGCGGACTGGGAAGCGTATCGGCCTGACCTGATGTCCTGCGCCGAGCATGACCGGGTGCTGTACCTGCTGACGGGCGCACTGGACGGGAGCCAGACGCAGGCGCTGATGGCGCTTGACCTGACCACGATGAAGCTCACCACGTTGGACGTGCGGCCCACTGCGCTACTGGCGGACGCCGCGACCGACACCCTGTACTACGCCTTGCCCCCTGCAAGCGGGCAGAAACCCACGCAGAAGAAGCTGCTGGGCGGGGCAACCCTGCGCACGGGGCGCTGGCGCAGCAAGCGCTTCACGCTGGAGCGGCCTGCCGCGTTTTCGTGGTGCAAGGTGCTGGGCGAGCAGACATCTTCGGCCGTGGTGGATGTGAAGGTGTACGGCTACTACGTCAACGCATCCGGGGTTGAGCAGGAAGTGCTGTTTTCGCAAGGCTCTGGCGTGGCCGGCGTGACCCTGCGCGCCACGTCGATCAAGGCCGATCGGATCGCATCGGAACGCCTGCTGGAGTGGGAGATTGAGGTTTCGAGCACGGCACGCATCACAAGCGTGCTGCTGGCATCGTCCGAAGACGAATTGAGGGTCACGTGAGCGACGTTCGAGCAACCGCGACCGCCACCCGGCGCAGCCAGACACCGGGCCTGCAGCCCCTGGACACAACGGACGCGCATCTGCGCCGATGGGCCGAAGGGGTGCGTGAGGCGGTGGACGTGCTGATCGGTGCGCGCGGGGTGCCATTTGACCGGGCGGCCACCTTGCGGGATCTGCAAGCGCTGGGCGTGGACATCGCACCACTGCTGGCCGGCGGCGTGCAATCTCGCCGCAGCGCGCAGGCTGTCACGACGTTGAACGGGCGGAATCAGGACGAAGTAGAGGCCCTGGCGCGTGAAATCCTCGTGTCGCAAGTGTTCAAGGCGACGATGGACCGCATCGACACGATCTACCGCCTGGTGAGTTCGCCCGATGCCGAGTTGCAGCGCCTGGGCTCAGAAATCGAAGCGCTCGCGCAGGCCCGCATGGGCGACTTGCGCGAGCTGCGCACGGCACTGAACACCCAAGTGCAGGAATTCAACACCCAACTGACCGAGCTAGACAACGAGGTCAAGGTGAACGCGACTCTCATCGTGAACGGCATCCGGTCAAACGAGATGATCGACGTGCTCACGGGCGTGAGTTTCGGGCTTGGGGTGCCTTGGACGACGAGCGACGTGTTCACGCAGTTTGGATCGGGCGCGCTCTACACGGGCGGCATGTTCCGGTCGAATTCCGCTGGCAAGTTTGCGAGCGTGCACTTGCACACGGCCGATGGCATTGCGTCGGCCTTCGGCACAACCGGAGACACCGATTCGGCGGCAGGCATCGGGGCACTGGGCTCATTTGACGAAACGGACGGCAAGTTTCTGACGCTGGGGATGATTGGCCTTGGAGACACGGCCGGTTTCTTCGCGCGCAGGCACAGCCGAGACTTTCCGGACTGGCGGTATTGGGCCAAGTTGGCGACGGCGGTGTATGCCCTGGAGACAAACGGCCCCATTCGCATTGGTGGGTCGCTATCAATGGATGGCCAACTGACGGGCACGGGCACCCTGGTGTGGAACGGCAACGTGGAAATCGAGGGCCAGTTGTTCGTGAACGGGGTCGAGATTGGCACGGGCAGCTTGATCGGCACGAAGATCTGGAGCTACACGATACCCGGCAACCCGCTGTGCTATTCGACGCCGATTCAGGCAACGGTGCGCGACGCTGGCGGATCGAACCATGACAGCGTGATCTTCCAAGCCTGGGACGGCTACCTGTATGCGGTGGACATCACGGACGGGACGCTGGTGTGGCGGTACGCATTCAGCGGCCCGAACTATGGGCGCCCGCAGGCGGCGGACGTGAACGGCGACGGATACAACGAAGTGATTGGCGCCAGCCACGACGGGACGGTGCGCTGCGTGAGCAGCCAAGGGTCTTTGCTGTGGACGTTCTCGAATCTGTACGACCGCGAGGCGACGGGGACGCTGACGGACGCCGGGGACTACTACATCGAGGATTCGACCAAGAACTGGGCGAACAACTCATTTCAGCGCGGCGACCCGTCGATCAACGGCTACCTGCTGATGACATCGGGCGTGGCCGCCGGCAAGGAAATGCAAATATCCAGTTCGCGCGGGACGGATGGGTTCTGGCTGGTGGACCTGTGGGACGTGGACAAAACCCCATCGGCCGGCGACAGCTACGTCATCATGCCGCGCTACAGCAGCGACCGCTTCTACCAGCACGCGGGCACGCTGAATCAGGAAAGCGGCACCTGGTATCTGTACCTGGGCGGGTTCGACAACCAGATGGTCAAGCTGAACGCGAGCACCGGGGCGCTGGTGTGGAAAGTGTGCACGCTGGAGAACATTGAACCATTCCCGCATGTGGTGACGCTGGGCGGATCGACGCGCATCATCTTTGTGTCGGTTGACGGGTATGTGCGGGCCATGAACACGGACGGCACGGTCTACTGGCAATCCAACATCGGCTATCCCCTGGACGCCTTTTTGGCGACCTATGACATTGACACGGACGGGAACGTTGAGGTTCTGGTGAGCAGCCGAAGCAACCGGGTGCACATCCTGAACGGCACGACCGGGGTGCAGAAGTCGCAGACACCGGACACGCAGGGCGACATCGACAGCCGGCCGCTGGTGGTGGACACGGATGCGATCGTGGTGGCCGGGGACGCCGGGCACATCCAGCGATTCACCTATGCGACCACGACGATGACGCAGGACTGGGACTATGCCGCCAGCGCGGTGCCCTTCAATTCGTCGCCCGTTCTGTTGGACGTGGACGACGACGCCACGGATGAGGCCATCTGCATTGACATGACCGGCCTTGGCTTTGCGATGGATGTTGCAGCCGGCACGGTGACGGGGCGGTTTCAGGCGCCGGGCGCCGTGGAGGGAACCCCACTGGCCGGCGATTTCCTGAGCGTGGCCGGTGAAAAGCAGTTGATCTACACGGCGTTGGGCGGCGTGGTTGAGATGGTGACTTTCCCCAAGAGGTAGGACATGGACGACTACGACCTGACCAACTGGCAGCACCCGTCAAAAGACGAGAAGCCCGGCCTGATGCCCGTGCAGGCATCGCGCGAAGTGGATGACACCTTCACGTTTGACCGCAACACCTACGCGCCCATGCGCAACCAGGCGCTTGACCAGGCGTCGGACCAGAACTGGCAGGCAATCCGCGACGGGTTGGCGGCCGGCGGGCGGTTGAGCGAGGCGAACCAGACCTACACGGATGCCAAGGGCGACACATGGCACGCCACATGGCAAGGGTTTGACGAGAACAAAGAGACGGGCCAAGGCGGTGACTGGCAGATCAGCGGCATTGCCAAGGACCGCACGCCGGGCAAGTTTGCACCCGGTGACGTGCAGGAGATGTACGACACCACCGGGCAGCACATGGGGGCCGGCGTGGTGCCCAAGCGCGAGTCCATCGGCGAGGCCATGGCCCCGGTATTAAGCGTGATGGCCGCACCGATCACGGCCATGGTGGCGCCGGGCCTGAGTTCATGGATTGGCAGCGCAACGGGACTGAGCGCGCCCGTGGCCGACTTTGCGGCGAAGACGGCGGTGCGAGCGGGCTTGAGCGGCCTGAGCGGCGGTGACGTGGGCGATGCGCTGATTGGCAGCGCGCTGGGCGCCGGGGTGAATGCGCTGTCGCCCGATGTGACATCGGCCCTGTCAGACCACTTGGGCATTGACCCCAAGAACGCCGCACTGATGACCAAGATTGTGACCCAGTACGCGCCCCAGTTGCTCAAAGGCGGGGTATCGCCCCAAGCGGCACTGGGACTGATTCAGAAACTGATACCGGCCAACGCCGGGAAGGGGTAGACCATGATCTTCACCAACGCATTGACCAACCCTGGCGGCACAAATGGCTTGATCCAGGCCCGTGCGGACATTGCCCGCGAAGGCTTCACGGCCGCACAGCCGATGGCCAAGAGCGCGCAGACCTACGCCACGACGGCGGCGACCGGACTGCAAGCCAAGGCCGACCATATGTGGAACGACGCGGCCGACTACAACAGCACGGCGCGCGAGGGCCAGCAAGTGGGCAAGGCCATGGCCGGCGTGACGCAGCAGTTTGGCGCTGCGCGCGACCAGATGGACCGCCAAGCGGCATCGCTGGGCCTGGATCCGAGCAGCAACGCATCCATTCTGGCCAGAGCCCGGATGTCAATGGGCGAGGCCCTGGGCAAGTCGCAAGCGGCGACAAACACGCGCGAAGCACTGGAGTCAGAAGGCTGGAAACGCAAGATGGCAGCCGCCGGGCTTGGACTGGAATCGGCCAACGCCGGGACCAACCTGATGACCACGCCATTTGCGATCGAGCAGAAGCTGTACGGTGATCTGGCCAAGGGCTACGGCGATGTGCTGGACGCCAGCCTGAAATCGGATGCCAACGAGACATCCCGCATGAGCGCGGCGGCAGCGGCATCGAATGCAGCCACCAACGCATCGCTTGCCGGGGGACGGCTGGCACTGGACAACCGCCGGCTGGATGCGGACATCGAAAAAGACATGTGGGGGAGAACCAACCTGACACCGTACCAAGCGGCCACCCTGGCAGCGGGCGCGCGCACGCAAGACAGCAACGACCTTGCCGCGCTGGCGAGGTCATTCCCCGGTGTGGCGGGCTGGCTGAAATCGCTTGGCGGCGGGACGACATCGGCGGCCGACCTGACGATGGGGCCAAGCGCAACGCCACCGTCTGCCGACCTGGGCCTTGACCAGTACCTTGTGAACGGACCGGGATCGGCCAACGGGATGCAAGACATCGACCCTGGCCAGAGCTACACGCCGGGCCTGGAAGATTACTACTACGTCGATTGAAGGGGTACAGACCATGAATCTGCTGTCAGGACTTGCCGCCGTATCGCGCGGCGTGCAACTGGGCTTGGAAGACGGGCGAGCGGAAGAAGACCGCCAGCGACGCATTAAGCGTGAGGAAGCGGACATGGCCTGGCAGGACGAGGCGCGCGGCCGACAGCGCAGCCAATGGACGCAGGCCGACGAAGAACAGGAGCGGCAAAAGCGCATCAAGAGCGGCTTGGCCGAAGCCTACAAGCCCTACACGCCCGAGGAAATCGACTTGGGGATGGGCGACGGTGGCGAGCCCAACACCAAGGGCTACCGCATCGACGGGCAACTGTTCCAAAGCATGGATGACCCAAAGGCCAAGCAGGCATTGACGGAGTTGAATTCGCCACTGGGTCAGGCCAAGCGACTGGCTCAGGTCTACATGAAAGAAGGCGACTACCCCGGCGCCCAGAAGGTGCTGGCCGATGCGATGCGAACGAGCGTGGACCAGTTCAACCTGGACAGACTTGCGCGCGAGGCCGATCACTTGAAAGCCAATGACGCTCTGTTTGCATCGCTCAACGGGGAAGCGGGCTCAAACAAGTTTGAAAACGGCGCCCGCGTTGCCACACTGACCCAGCAATTCGGCTTGAACGGCAAGGAAGTAAAGGCCGAATTCACAGCCGATGGCAAGCGTGTTGTGATGGGCATCTACGGCAAAGGGGAAGACGGCAACCCGATTCGAGAGGGTGCGCTTGCAACCTACACGAACGACCGGCAGGGCTTGCTGGATATGTATGCCGACTTCCATAAGGGGTCGCCCGAACAGAAGATTGCCCTGTGGAAAGAAGCACTTGCCAGGGACCGGCAGGCGCAGGAAGACGGGCGCAAAGCCGAAGAACACACAGCCAAGATCGGGTTGCAAGGTGCGCAGGCGGCCTACTACGGCAAATTGGGTGAGGCGGCGACCACAAGGGCCAGCGGCGCCAATGCGGGCGCGGGATCACGCCGTGATGAGATTGCGGACGAAAAGCGCTGGACGGCGGCCATGAAGCCTGAAAAGGATGTCGTGTCGATCACGTCAGAAGATGGCAAGACCATTGCCAGCTCAACCCTGAATGCCGCCTACAAGCAGACCATTCTTGACGCCAAAGCCAAGGGGCTTGACCCGGACGAAGCCGTTGCCGAAGCCGCTGCGACGATGGAAGGGCTGAAGGATCTGGCCGAGCGCCGAATGACAGCCGCCCGCAAGGCCGATCGGAAATCGACCATGACGTTTGACCAGGCGTTGCGCGCAACCATTGCCGAGTTGTCGCCCCGCGCCGCCCAGCAACAGCCATCCCGGCAGCAGGGTGCGCCGGCCGCCCAGCCGCAGAACGTGGCGCGCGCAGCGCCGAGCGCAAGCCCTGGACTGCAGCCCAGGCAGCAAGACCCCATGGAGATGATGAACATTGGCACCCTGCGCCGCATTGCAGCCATCCCCGGCCACGTGAACCAACGTGCAGCGCAGGAGCGCTTGCGCGCCATCGAAGCAGAAAGCGCCGCGCAAGCGGAGCGCCAGATGCAAGAAAACCCCGCAGGATTTGGCCTGGTGCCACAGTGAAGGGAAATTGAATGGCCGACTACAGCGACGAAAGCAGCCTGCGCCGATTTGCCGCCTTCACCCCGGATGAGCGCGAGCGCATCCAATCGTATGAAAGCGACCCGGCCCGCCTGAGCGAGTTGGACGACGAGATTGCGCGCACGACAGACCCGGCACGGCGCCGGGTGCTGGAGGAATACCGCGAATCCACGTTTGGCCCGAGTGCAAAGCCTGCCGTGGGCGGCTTGGCGGATGCCGTGCGAACCCGCACAGGTGGGCGCCCAGGTGGCGGCACGACGCTGGCCGATCGCGTGCGCCAACGGCTGGAGCAGGCGGATGATGCACCGGAGCAGCAGCCCGCCCAACGCTCCACCCTGCGCGCAGCCGGCGACTTGGCCCTTGGCTTTGCCGGTGGTGCTGTGGGGACCACCAAGGCGGCAGTTGATGCCTTTGGCGCAGAAAACCCGGTATCGCAGGCGCTGGGGGATGCTGGCAAGTTCATCGAATCGGGCCTGAGCGACCAAGCGCAAGCCAGCAGCCGACGCCAGCAAGAGATTCTGGACGAAGCCAAGGGCAAAGGGGTTTGGGAAGGCATCAAGGCCGGTGGCCGTGCGTTTGCAGAGGCGCCGGGGCAGACCATTGTCCAAGGGGCGGGCTCCATCGTGCCGTTTCTGGCCGCACCCGCTGCGCTACCTGCGCGCGCCGCTGCCGCCGTTGCCCCGGCGCTTGGCGCTGCGGTTGGTGCCGGATCGGTCAAGGGTGCAATCTACGAGGACGTGAAGCGCCGGATGATTGAATCCGGCCGCCCGCCGGAAGAAGCCGAAGCGGTTGCCCAGGAAGCCCAGCGCTACGGGGGCGAGAACAGCGATCAGATCGCATTGGGCGCCGGGTTGGGCACTGTGGATGCGGTGACGGGCGCAACCAAGCTGGCAACGCAGATTGTGGCCCGCGCGCTGGGCCGGGAAGCGACCAAAGAGGCTGCTGATGCGGTAGCCAGGGGCCTGCTGTCGCGCGCAGTGCGTGGCACAGTTGCCGAATTTCCGCTTGAAGCCGCGCAGGGCGGGCAAGAACAACTGGCGGCCAATGTTGCATCCAAGCGGGTTGGGTTTGATGTTGACCCGATGGAGGGCGTTGCCGGAAAAGCAACCCTTGAAGGTCTGGCATCTGCACCAACGGGCGCCGGACTTGGCATGCTGCACCGGCCAGCCATGCCGCGCGCTGGAACGCCACCCGAACAGGAAGCGCCACCCGAGCAACCGGCACCAGGCGGACAGGCCCCCACCGGCATATCGCCGGAACAAGAGGCCCAGGCCATGGGGCGCATGGAAGGCATGGCCAAGGACGACTTTGACGCCATCCGCCAGCAAGGCCGCATGGACCGCACGGGACTGCCGCCAGGCGCCCCAGGACCGCAAGGCGGGGTGGCACCCAACACCGGATCGGCCGAGTTCATCGAATCGCCCGAGATGGACCGCCTGCTGACGCTGCGCGAGCAATTGGCCGACGAAGGCGTGCGCGGGATGATCCGCGACCGATTTGGGCCGGATGCCTTGCGCGAGGCGATGTACGCCACCGAAATCTACGATCGGCCGGACATCGACTTGCCGGAAAAGACGCGCGAACGCATGCTGGGCGTTGCCGAGCAGATCGTGAGCCAGGCCATTGCCCGGCCATTGGGGGCCAGTGGCGGGCAACCCGTGACCGAAGCACTGCCGCAGGCCCAGGCCGTGCCACAGATCACGCTGGACACCACGCCAACGGGCGTACTGCGGGCAGATGCCCAAGGGAACGTGGCGCCCGAGACGCGCGCCGATGTCATCAGCGGCAACCAGCGCGCCCAGCAGGCACGAGACGCAGACCCGTTTGCGGAGTTGCGCGACCGGATCACCCGCCTGGAGGAACAAGGCGAAGAAGACGCCGCACAGGCCCTGCGCACCCGGCTGAACCGCCAGGAAGCGGCCATGTCTGCGGGAAGCGAGCTGCAGGCCATGGCCAGCAGTGCACCGCGACAAGGCTTGTTTGCCGTTGAAGCATTCCAGCGCGACTACCGAAGCCAGCGCATTGAAGGCAAGAAGCCGGTGGAAGCCGCAGCGCGGGCAGGGATGGACTTTGCCATGCGCGCGGTATCCAGCCAGTTGCAGATGAGCGAAAAGCTGCTGGCACCCGTGCTTGAGAAGGCCGCCGAAAAGGCCGTGGCGGACATCCCGGCCATGTTCCAGCGCTACCTTATGGCCCTTGCCAACAAGGGAGTCATCCCCCGCCCCGATGGCCTGCAAGCCGTGGCGCGGCAACTGATGGACTTGCGCGACCAGATCATGCAAGACGCATCGGGCATCTATGACCAGCCAGCGACGTTGCACATGGGCGGCAACGTGGCAACGGCATCAACCCCCGCCCAGAAGGAAGCAACGAGTGCCAGCAAAACCCCCCAAACCCAGCCGAGTGCGCCGCAACGAGCAGCGCAAGCC
>JACCDT010269211.1_pt1 | contig 11139 bp, 20 predicted proteins | sample 7446291 | NCBI WGS metagenome assembly JACCDT01 (sample SAMN15323446, study PRJNA562643) | freshwater metagenome | isolation source: river surface water | place: USA:Blue River Watershed | collected 2017-08-17 | reverse complement strand
TCTCAATCGGCTGCCATTTCATTTGTTTGCCTCGCTACGTCTAGGTACATCCTCCCACCGACCCGGCGCCACCTGCGCCCGGATCGTCGCGGACTCCCCAGGCTGCGCCGTGTAGTACGGCATCGCCTCGCCGCGCACAATCCATTCGCGCTGCTCGCCGGTCTCCACGTCGCGGACTATCACGATCTCCTCGCGCCCGCTGGCAATCCGATATTCTGCACTGCTGCGGTCGTGCCATTCCGCCCACCCTTCTGCCGCATCGGCGGGGTCAGTCGCCGGGATCGTCGCGCCGTCTTCCTGCTCCTGGCCCAGGTCCGGGCACCAAACAACGTATGTCCTCATCTCTCACCTCCCGCGCCCAACTGGCGCATCAACCCGGACCCGCTGAAGCGGGCCGGTTATGCTGAGCGTTAGGCGTCTCAATGCGCGCCCACCATCCGCCCCATTCTTTTGGGGTCAGGCGGTCTGCGTGCAAGTGTTCGTCAGGCTTGCAGCACTTCAGATTGCGCGGTGCATTAAAATAACTACAGCTCATCAGCTTCTTCTGCATCACCTTTCCGTATATTCCTTCTGCTATCACTAATGGATTTTTCATACAGGGCTGCTCTAATACCCTTGCTCGCGTTTCCATGTCCAAATTGTCGAGCAAGCTCCCAAAAAGATTTTGAGAGTGTGATGTTTCGCGGGTAGGCTCGTTCTTGTGAAAACAGCAATTCGTCTGCATGGCTCATTTTTCCACCTTGGCTGGATTAGCCAAACCAGAATATCAAGTATGCGCATGTTTGTCAACATTAGTATTTGTACATACGCAGCTAATAACCCAGTACCGTATCAAGTGGACGCCAGCCATCACTTTTTTGAATTAAGCCCAAATCTGAATTATTACATGACTGAATAGGTCTTGCTCGTGTCGGCACAAAGGTTAGCACAAAAGCGTCCCAATGGTCCGGTGAACGTGAGGCACTCTTTTCAGCTCTGGATCGTCCAGTTGAAAATCTTGCCCTGTATTCGTCTTTTGACTCAACAAGAAGCAGCCCACCTTTATAATTGTATTGAATAGCAGTAGCTTGAGTTATAAATGTAGGATTATTAGGAATTGAAATTTCCAAATCTTCTATATATTCTTGTGCCTGCGTATGCAAAAACGCTCGTAAATTGTAGTGCTTTCCGTCCGCCAGCTTTGCGCCTGTATGAACAGCCCGTACTATATCCCTAAACATTCCATACTTTAGCTGGTCAGCAGCAGACCCACCGGGGCCATCTCGCTCTATCGCAATAATTTCTAATGGCCCTGTGTTTAGTAAGCGTTTAGCTTTATACTCAATAATAGTAGCTAACTGCACACCATCTAACTTACGATAAGTTTCAGGCTCAATTGATAGCCTTCCTCGCCTAGCCCAAATTACGGTTTCATCATTACCGAGACCTGCGGCGTCTACGCCTATTCTCCAAGGAGTTTTATCCGGCTGAATTATACTTCCTGGCGGCCTAGCAACTGCTTCACCAAGTTTCTCTTGATTAACAAAAGTATTGGAAATGGCTGCTGCGTAATTCCTATCAACCTGTGAGGCAAGGGTGGTTGGTAACAATTCCAACTTTTGCTTTTTATACCAGGGTTCTTCTTCCGCAGGTAAATCTGGATTCTGTCTCTTTCGGGGGTCGTCTTTCCAATCGAATATGAAAATTTGATTGCTTGGCAAAAACTGCCGTAAACGGTAAAACAGGTTCCCAATTCCATTAACCGTTGAGATATAAATGCGGCAATTGGTGGTGGCTGAAAGCGCTGACTCTGCCATTTCTGGGTGGATTAGATGTGCAAACTCGTCCACGAAATACAACCCGGCCCGACCGCCGCGACCAATCTCATCACCGATTTCGCCTTTAATGACGGAGCCGTTTGCCACGTTCGGAACCTCGCCCCACTTACGCCCCGCAGTGTGGTTGGTCGGAAGGAAGTCGGTGGGAAGGTGATCGATGAATGTGCGGATTTTCCAGAAAATCGAATCAGGATCATTGTTCCCATTGTCTACCAATTCCTCTTTACGACTGCCAAACCCAACCACCGATGAGGGATAAAACATCCAAACACAAACTGCACACGCCGCACATAACCAGGTAAACCCCACATCGCGGGATTTTTCCCCTAAGCCCCGGCGAGAGTCTTTATAAGACTCATACACCCAATTTACAAATTCCGCCTGTCGAGGAAACAGGATGAACGGAAAGTATTTAACAACAGGTTCGCGGGGGTCGTAAGTCATGCCCCAGTCGTTTATAAAATCCACCCAGTTCTCGGAGTAGTATTTTTTTAACCGAGGCATGGCGCTGGGATTTTTGCGGATTTTAGTTAACGCTTCGAGGCGAAAATCAAAAACCTCTTGGTAATTGGGTTTTACCCAGTTAAATTTAGTAGGGTTAAAGGAGTTACTCATCTTCCCAGCCTTCGGTTATAATCGTTAAGGCGCGGCGGGGCTTATAGGATGATCTTTCTGCTTTAAGCACAACCGACTCGGCTTCTTCTTCTGGCAGCTGTCCACGCTGGCGGATTAACCGCATGTAAGTATCAAGTGGATCTTCGTTGTCGTGCTTTTTGTCAGCGCGGGCGGCGCCATGTACCTCGGTCGTTAAGAGGATTTCTTTACGGTCGTTAAAGAACTGCACCGCCGGGGCACCAACGGGTTCGTCAGGGTCGAAGTCGGGGATGTTTTTTAGCATAAACATCGGTCCGGCAGCGTTTGTAACGCCGATCATTTCCTCGTATTCGACGGCAACAGCCATCATACAACGGCTGAGAGAGTATCGCAATTCGGGAAACCTTTGCCCGAGTCGCAATAAAGACGTTGGGCCGGGTAGCCCAACCGCCAACGCATACCCGGTTAAGGTCGGGCGGGTTTGGTTGTTGGCGCAGCCCTCAAAATACTCGTTAGAGCGTTTAGTAAAATCCTCTATCCCGGTCGGCGGGTTGAGGGTGGCAGGCGCACGCCGCCATTGAGGAACCGTAACAACGTGGGAATCTGCACGCATTTTAATACCCTTCGTATAGGCTCCACAAGTTTTCGTTAAGAACTACCTCAAACTCTGCACCTAATGATTCTGGTTTTATTAGTGTAGTTCCGCTGCTGACGGGATAAGACGGGTGTGCCGCTTTGCGTTTTTCGAGTATCTGCTCTATAAACTTTGCCATCTTGTAACAGCTGTCTTCGTGTGTGCAGCGCACATCGTCGGTGCAAGTTAGTACCCTTTTAACGTCATCTTCGATTGACATTTTTAATCCTTTATATGTACAGGTGCCAAACCGCATTCGCATACACCTTATCAAAGCCATCGATGATTAGGTCTTTTTGCGTTAATGGGGTTAGATGTCGGGTGATGGTTAGGGGAATGCAATCAAGGCCAAAAACTTTTAAATAATCCACGTACCTTTTAAGCTGGGCGGTCGTATCTACGTGGGTTAGTTTTACCTCTGCCACTACGCCCCGCCCGCCGGGCTGTTCAATTATGAAATCGGGCTGAAAGTGTTTTCTTTCCGTTCCACACTCGTATAAAAACCATTGGTGGCCCCACAACTTCCAATCGTTTAAATCGCAGATTCTTTTAAGCTGTTTCCCAACTTGGCGCTCATATGAAAAGCCTCGGGCACGCGTACCTGTTTCCCGTTGGGCTTGGAAGGGCGGCGGAATGGGGGTTACACGAGGGATGAGAGCGCGAAGCGCTGCTAGCGCGGGGGCGCGGCGGGATTCTGCGGGGGCGGCGGCGGAAGGCATTTTAAAACCCTTTGGTATGTACACCATAAACCTTTATCCCGTAGTATACCACTTTTACCCCCGTTTTACAACCAGCGTAAAGGGATTAATGGTTCTTTATTTATTTTGGGGTTAATGGTTCTTTTATTTTCTTTTGGGTTTATTTGTTTTAGTTTGTTTCAGGGTTTTGTGAATCGGGTATTCTTCTTTCACAAATTTTGAGGCGTCGGACGATAATATATGTTGCAGGCGCAAACCGAAGGGTACGGGGTCAAAAATCGCCCTGGCAAGAGGTGAATGAGCGAGCGAGGATGCAGGCCGTAAATGGATGGCACGGGGATTGCAACGCGTGCGCACGCGTTCTTTATATGTGCGGGGATGGTGGCAAAAGGTAAATATTTTTTTGCCTGGGTGCTTGACACGGCCATATAGTAGCAGTATGATTGCCTCATGGAAAGCAACGAAGAGGATTAAGGTATGGAAACCACGAGGGTAAACCCGGCAAGTAATCGCAGGGTTGCAATGAAGGTGGTTCGCCGGTTTGCACGGCGAGCTTGGTTCCACGCAAGAGTTATGATGCTCGGCTTTGAGATTCGGCATCATCTACCAATTATGGGAGTCTAAAATGGTTAGACAGATTAGTATTACCCTTCCTGAAACATTCCAAGTTCCCGGTATGCTTGACGCACCGGAAAACTTGCGGTCCATCCCGACGGCGCAATGGAACGAGGAGTTTTGTCTCGCAGCTATCAAGCACGGCGTGAAACAATCGTTGCAAGATACCTGGAGTGTTGGCAAAAAGGATGTTGCGAAGCTTGAAAAACGGTACAATGCGTTCGTTGAGGGTGATTGGAACCAGCGTGAACGCACCGGGGAAAGTTCGGCCAAATTCGCCGTAAAATTCGATGAAGCAATTAAGAACCTCAATATTGAGGCGCTAGCCGGCAAGCTTACAAAAGAGCAACTTTTCGCTCTTGCGGCCCTGGCAAAAGCGGATAACGCATAACCCACATATTTCGCCGTTAAAAGCGGCGGAATAAACCCTAACCTCTCAAGCCCACCCATCGTGGCGGGCTTTTAGTGCTTGTAATTCATGTAGTAAAGGCGATTGATAGCATACGGGAGGAATACAAAACCCTGCTAAAAAAATCACCAAAATGGCCGGGAAGGGGATTTTGTATGGGCGATAGAGCTGGGAGAGCAACATAGAAGAAATACGTTTTAAAGGATAATGACGTATCCCATAAAGCCATTAAACTGCAATAACCAGCGGTTCGCCACATTAGTATTTGTACATATCAAACTACTAATCGATTTCGTCCGTACGCATCCCTTTTAATCCCTATTTGAACATCGTTTAATGGGCATTGTAGCCGGATGAAATAAACTGTTTTGTGCATCCGCCATGCCAAGTCGTATGTATTTTAATGGGATACCCGTTAAGCGAAGGGTACAATTTATAAAAGCAATATGCCTTGATTGTTACACCTTTTCAAAAAAACCGCCCCATCGCCTTGACACTTTCTTGCTGCTATCCCGCCGTTAACCTCACAGCCATACAAAACCATTTGTCGATTTCGTACATATACTGCCACTTTACCCCCACAAACTACCCATAAACGCCATCTACTATATGGCCGATAAGCTTATAAATCTCAAGCTTATCGCCCGTATAACAGCAAGATATTGTGCATACAAAACTGGCGTCTTAAGGGGTGGTGTGTGTAGTACACAGAAAATTTATTTTTCTCACAACAAAGTTACGCCATTTCGCAAACCTTTTATCGATTCTGATACACCTATGTATCAATTTTGAGTATATAACTCATTGATTTTTATGCTTGGAAAAAATCGTGCCAACAAAAATTCAAGATTGCGCCCGTAAGTTGTTGATTTTTAAGGCATGGAAATAATCATGCCAAAAAACCTAAACCATCAATCCCCATCTACCCCCCATATAAAGCCATCTTAGCAATCTCACCCATCGGGCGCTTGCGCGCCCACCCCAAAGAGCAACCTTTCAGCAATACGACTCCGACCCCCAGAGCAATCTGGGCCATACCTTACCCTTATAAAAAAAAAAAATTAGTATATAAGGTATAAGATAATACGATAGCCATACCTTTCGGGGGATTCAGCAATACGATTGCCGCTCGCTCGCTCTGACAAGATGGGTATGATGGGGTTTGATATATTTTTATACGGGGTAAGTTGGGTCTAGTGTCAACGGCGACGCGTGGGGCGTTTTCGCCCGCCCGCATACAAATATAGCCATCTTCCCCGCAATCGCCCCACAACCCCGCGTTGACGGCGTATAATCGATTCCACGACCCGCCGGGCGACCGTTTTTCCATCCGCCCGCCGGGCGACCGTACCCGACCATCGCCGCGCAAAAGGTGTTGACAAGCGCAATACCCCCATAATATAATCGTCCCGCAACCCACCAATTAATAAGGAGCCATAGATGAAACCCAACAATCTGCACCAAACCGCCGCGCATTGGCATGATGGGCAATTTAGTGCCCTTTACGCCTATTCCAGCACTGGCGCCGTCCTACCGGGTCTCGCCGCCGAAGTAAAAGCGTGCCTTTACCTATCAAAAGGCAAGGAATACATCGAGCTAGCCCACCTTTACGCCACCATCGCCCCCGTTCCAGCCATTAACGAGCTGGAAGGTAAACGCTTTTGGCACCGAAGCGTTACCGATAGTCGGGGCATGCCAGTAAAATGCCACGCCAACGGCAAACTTAAAACCTGGAAAACCCGTCCCAACGATTTTCAATTGCCCGTTAAATACGGGATTCGCCAGTGTTTTTACATAACACCGTCCAATCACAAAGACTGGGTTATCGAGCCCTAAAGAGGAGCCTAAAATGTACACCATCCAAAACTTTTCCAGCCCGCGTCCAAGTGAAAGGGCTAAGCGTAAGCGGATTTATCACCAGCTACGATGAAGGAGATATTAAGTTTTTGCCTTACACCTATCGCAAGAACTATAAAGCCTTTAATTTACCCGTTTAGCGTCCTTACCCGCAGCCATTTCCCCAAGTGGCTGCCAATAAGAACGCTTTCCCCCAACAAGAGGAAATAAAAATGTACCACGTTCACGAAATACCATTTAAAGCCTATTCCTCGTTCGAGGCGCTTAAAAGTGCCGTCGAGCGTTATCCCTTTAAAGGCGGGAAGTGTCCCAATCTGGAAGAAACCCGCCTCAACTGGCAGCCCGCCACGCACCCCTTAGAGATGTATCTGGCACTAGGAAACTGCGCCCTTGCAGACGCCGAGTTCCGCACAATCCAATTCACCTCTCGTGCCAAGGTTGAAATTGGAGAATATCCAAACTGCATAACCATTTGGAGGTAAAGATGAAAAACCGCACCATAACAGTCCAATTCCCAGCCATTACCGCTAAATGGCTAAAGGAACATTTAGTTTCATCTCCAATAACCGATGTAATGGAAGACGAGCTGCAAAAAGCAATCATAATTCTAACCCTGTCAAGCACAATCGGAGCCAGCCATGAAACAAGTAACCCGCATTGTTGAAATCCTATCGCGTCATGCCGAACTGCAAGGGCTGGTTCGCCCGCGTTCCGTCTTAAACCAGCTACGGATCAAAAAACGTGAGTACTATCGCGTTCTCCGCCAAATCCGCCGCGCCGACAAGAGGAGCCAACCATGAAAACTACTCAGCAGGAAGAACTTTCAAACTATCTCAGCCCTCGTTTTGAAGAACAACCAATCGTAACCAGAGGAACCTACACCATAACCCATTTTAAACAAAATAACCTGTATCCGTTAGTCCCCGAATATATCCCCGACATCCCTGACCCGCCGGCCGTTGTTGAGCCATGGTTCAGTCCTCCACCACAAGAAGACTTTAACACCACTCTTGATGAACTGGAAGAGGTGATAAGTGACCTTTTCCTAACCATCAGGGGCATGAGGAGCCGCAACTATGACTTTTAACCTGCACCAAGTTAAATCCGTTAAAATCCTACCACCTGCCCGTCATAACGATACTGTTTGGCAGAAACTCGTTATCGAATTTGAATATGGAACTTTCGAGCTAAACTTGTTCCCGGCTGACCCTGAAAGTTTGCCACTTTCAGCGCCGACCGAACTAGCCGAGTAAACCAACCGTATGGACGAAACCGCCGAGTAGTTTCGTCCATACCTAACCCCCAAATCGGAGCCAGCCATGTCCAAAACCCCTGCAATCCCCGTTATCCACACCTATTCAGCCCACGGCACCAGCGTCGAAATCGGCGATGAGAAGTTTTATTACTCCTACGATACTCTTATGGCGTATGCGACTCGCCAAATTCACATCCGTCTCGTCAGTCCTTCCCGTTCAACTACCCTAGACTTTAAACTGATGAAAGTCGAGCGGTTCGAGGTGGTAACAATGGATATGTTTTTATCCCTAATTGCCCGTTAAAGCGCCCTCCCCGCAGGCTTTCAACCCGAGAGCCTGCCAAAGAAGGTGTTTAACCCCCACAACCCAACAGAGGTATTACCATGCAATCTCTATATAACATCGCCGGATTTCTCGGCGCGCAATCCCGTTCTAACCCCTCAGACCACGGTGATTCGTGGAGTAGTCACAAGGCTGCAAAGCTGCAAAGCCCCAGCCAGGACGTCAGCAGCCCTGCTTTCATCGAGCAACTTTATCAAGAGTTATTGGAAATAGTAGCTGAACAGCTAAAAAAGCCTCTAATCCCATTAGAGCAGCTTGACTTAAGCCGCTCAGTCGTCGAGGAAATAGGCTTAACCGCCATCAACCTCAGCACAATTAAGGTTGGCGACACCGTTAAGTTAGTTAGCGATGCACACCTTAATGAAGGCTGGGCGCGTGACTTAACGCTAGGAAACACCTACAGGGTTGTTGAAGTAGATCACGACAGTACCAATATGCCCATAATGATCAGCGATGACATACAAGACCACATCTGGGCATTTGCCGAGGATTTCCAACAAGTAGTCTAACCCCTAACCCACTAGGCGGGCTATGGGATAGCCCGCCTATCCACTGGAACCAAAATGAACCTCACCCCCCAGCAACTCGCTTTCCTCCTCACAACTTCCGCCCCCGGCTCTGTCGCCCTTCGAGCCCGCGCCGGCAGTGGTAAAACCTTTTCCCTACGCCAATGGGCACAACAATCCCGCAAAAGCGGCATTGCCACCAGCTTTTCCAAATCAACCGTTACGGAATTGGCTGAGAAAATGGGTCCATCATTCCCTGCCAAAACCCAGCACGCCCTTTGTCTTGCGGCCTTAAAGAGCAACGGCCGCAACCCCAAGCTTGACACCAGCAAAATGTTTAACATCGTTAAGCGTTTAGCGGAGGATAACAATATTCCTTTCGAGCTACAAGGGGAAATTCGTTCTCTCGCCACCTTCGCCAAAACCTACGGCATCCAGCCCGACCCCGCCGGACCAGTCGGCATAACCCCCAACGAGCTTAGTGTTTGGTCTGACTTGGCGGATATGTATGATGTGGAGTTCACTGAGGAAATCCTCTACTGGGCCAAACTCGCCGTTATCGCGTCCAATCAGGCATTTCTTAAAGACGGCCTAATCGACTTTGACGACATGCTTTACTGCGCTCTTATTTACCCCCACAGGTTCACGAAGTACGGCATCATAATCGCCGACGAAGTGCAAGACTTCAACCTTTTGCAGCACACCGCCTTAAAACGGTCTCTACTCCCCGGCGGGCGGATTATCGCTGCCGGAGACGACAGGCAGGCCATTTATGCCTTTAGAGGAGCCCTTTCGGATTCGTACCAAAACCTCGTCTCAACCTTTAACATGCAGGAACTCCCCCTAACCGTTTCCTTTAGGTGCCCTTCCGAAGTAATAAAAGTCGCCCGCGAGTACGTTCCCGACATTGAGGCTGCCCCCGGCTGCAAACAGGGCGCCGTTTTATACCCCTCCAGCCTGTCCCTTCGAGAAGTCCCAAAAACCGTTTTGTGCTGCAACAACGCCCCGCTGATGAAACTTGCCCTTAAGCTATTAGTAAGCGGGCGGACTGTGGAAATTGCAGGCCGGGACATTGGCCAAGGTCTTATAAAACTTACCGAGCGTATAACTAAAAAGAACCTTTCCACCCCCGACTTCATCGAAAAACTTGAGAAGTGGAAAGAAAAAGAAACCGCCCGCTACCCCAAAAGACGCAACAGCATCTCCGAGAAATCCCTCGCCCTTCGCACCCTGGCCCAGTCTCACCGGGACGTAGAGGGGATTAAAAAGCACCTGTCCAAACTCTACCCCGATCCCAAAGATAAATCTTACCGCCCCGCCGACGTTCACCTATCCACCATCCACAAGGCCAAGGGCCGGGAGTTTCCAAACGTTTTACTTCTCGATTCCCACCTCATTGGCAAACACGCCACCACCGAAATAGAGGTTAGACAAAGCCAAAACCTCTCCTACGTTGGCGTTACTCGTGCCCAGGAAACCCTAACCTTTATAACCTCCAGCCAAATCGACGAATTAGGAGAATAAAATGCCCAAATATATGAACCGCCAGCCCCTTTCCTCCACCCAGGAAAGCGAAATCTATCCCATCTTAGACGCAGCCATCCAACTGCCTTACGGGAAAGCGGTAGTATACCCTTGCAGCAAAAAACGAGCAGTTTACCTTGCCAACTATCTAATGGGCGAGCAATACCGCAACGCCATTGTATCCGTTTCAACCTACCCGCCCGACCACATGCTTTACGGCAAGGGGTTATATTACAACCTTGTAATCGAACCCAGAGATAAAGGCGTTTTGGTTGCCAATTTAATGTACCCGCCGGACAGTATAACTTGGCAGATAATTCGCTGCTTCGCCGCCAAAAAACCCGTTCCCATAACTGACCCGCCTATAAAGGTAAATTCCCGCCTTAACAAATTAAAAGAGAGGTATCCCGAATTAAAATCACTGTACGTTAGCCCGGATGACATGAAAATCTGCCGCGCAATAGCTACCGAAGAGGAACTTTTTGTCGTGGACATTGACCCCGGCGTGGGGAACATTCCCCGCCCGACGCCGGAAGTTCGTGCAAAATCCCGTCAATAATCCCCGCATTTTAACGGGTACATATTGACAAGTGCCCGTTAAAATGCCACAATATCCCCGCATTGCAAAACCAATCCCACCAATCCAATTAGGAATTTACCCCCAATGAAACGAGACGAAAATACCCCCGTCCGCCTGCGTACCATCATGGAAGACGTTTATGAAGCGGCTGGCTTCCCCGACAACCGTTTTTCCATCCCTCAGCCGTTTACGGCTGACCACTTCGCCGCCGTTGTTGAAGTTGGCGCCAGCCCGGTTGGACTGGCTAACCAAGCCAACCAGCTGATTTGTGAAAACTTGGCCAACAACATGGCTGCCAAAGTTCGAG
>JACCDT010093702.1_pt1 | contig 11144 bp, 10 predicted proteins | sample 7446291 | NCBI WGS metagenome assembly JACCDT01 (sample SAMN15323446, study PRJNA562643) | freshwater metagenome | isolation source: river surface water | place: USA:Blue River Watershed | collected 2017-08-17 | reverse complement strand
GGCCGAGGTGTTGCCCGATGGTGAGCTCAAACTCGCGGGCCTCGGTGTAGCCCCCAGCAATGGATTGAAACGTGGCGTGGTGGTCAATATCGATGCCACCGTGCAAAGCATTCAGCAAGCGCTGAAATAAGCCGAGTTCATGGCGGATTGCAAAATCACGAACGTCTACACCGGCATCACTGGCAGCCACATTCGCGGCATCAACTCCACGGGCATGGTGGCGGTGAAAGACAAAGAAGTCACCGCAGCCGATGTGGCCCGTGTGGTGGAAACGGCCAAAGCCATCAACATCTCCACCGACCAACGTTTGCTGTTGGTGCAGCCGCAAGAGTTTGTGATCGATGGCCAAGACGTGCGCGAGCCCATTGGTATGAGTGGCATCCGCTTGGAATCCAAAGTGCACATCGTCACTGGTGCGCAAAGCGCAGCTGAAAACATCATCAAGTGCGTGCGTCGTTGCGGCTTGGATGTGGACCGTTTGATGCTCAACCCCTTGGCATCGAGCATGTCAGTGCTGACCGATGATGAGCGCGAACTGGGCGTGGCCTTGGTCGACATTGGTGCAGGCACGACTGACGTGGCTATTTTTACCAACGGTGCGATTCGTCACACCGCCGTCATCCCAATCGCGGGCGATTTGATCACCAGCGACATCGCGATGGCTTTGCGCACGCCGACCAAGGATGCGGAAGAAATCAAGATTGAATCAGGCTACGCGAAACAGTTGTTGGCTGATCCAGATGTCCAGGTAGAGGTGCCGGGTCTGGGCGATCGCACACCCCGCATGTTGAGCCGCCAAGCTCTGGCGGGTGTGATTGAGCCACGTGTGGAAGAAATCTTCTCGCTCGTGCAGCAAGTCATCCGTGACTCTGGCTATGAAGAAGTGTTGTCGTCAGGCATTGTGCTCACAGGCGGTAGCGCGGTGATGCCGGGCATGGTGGAGTTGGGCGAAGACATTTTCTTAAAGCCTGTGCGCCGCGGCGTGCCGCAATACAACAGCGCTTTGGCTGACATGGTGGCCCAGCCCCGTGCGGCCACCGTGATGGGTTTGCTGGCTGAGGCTGGCGTAGACCGTCAACGCGGTTTCAAAGTTTCACAAAAGAGTGGCTCCGTCAATTCCTTGATGGACAGTCTCAAAAACTGGTTTGTGGGGAACTTCTAACCATGATTCCACACACCTTGCTGTATCTCGCACGCGGCAGCCCGCCGCAACGACCGCACAGGCATCGACGATGTCGATTCTGTGCAGCTACTGCGCCACCCTCATAGAAGGAGCGCGATGAACCAAAAAGCAAAAACACAAACACTTAGGCAACTGCAAATTTTTAGATTAGGAGAAACATCATGAGCATCGAAATGATCGAAGTTGAAGCATTCAACTCAGGCACCCAAATTAAAGTCATTGGCGTGGGTGGCGGCGGCGGTAACGCTGTGGAACACATGATCAGCTCTGGCGTTCAAGGCGTGGAGTTCGTTTGCGCGAACACTGACGCACAAGCCCTGCGCGTGAGTAATGCGCACAAAGTGATTCAACTGGGTTCGACAGGTCTGGGCGCTGGCAGCAAGCCAGAGCGCGGCCGTGAAGCAGCAGAGGCCGCGATTGATGACATCCGTTTGGCGCTGGAAGGCACCAATATGTTGTTCGTGACGGCCGGTATGGGTGGCGGCACAGGTACAGGTGCTGCACCTGTGGTGGCACGTGTGGCACGTGAGATGGGCATCTTGACCGTGGGCGTGGTGACCAAGCCTTTCGAATTCGAAGGCAGCCGTCGCATGAACAACGCCGAGACAGGTTTGGCCGAACTGGAAGCCAACGTCGACTCACTGATCGTGGTGTTGAACGAAAAACTGATGGATGTGTTGGGCGAAGACGCCAGCCAAGACGAAGCCTTCGCATTTGCCAATGACGTGTTGAAAAACTCGGTCGGTGGTATTGCCGAGATCATCAACGTGGAAGCTTTGGTGAACGTCGACTTTGAAGACGTGCGCACCGTGATGAGCGAAACTGGCAAAGCCATGATGGGTACGGCTGTGGCCAACGGCCCAGACCGTGCACGCATCGCCGCTGAACAAGCCGTGGCTTGCCCATTGCTCGAAGGTGTGGACATGTCAGGTGCCAAGGGCGTGTTGGTGTTGATCACCGCAGCCAAGGGCGGCTTGAAGTTGTCCGAGTCTCGCGAAGCCATGAACACCATCCGCAAGTTTGCATCGCAAGACGCACATGTGATTTACGGTACTGCATACGACGAAAGCTTGGGCGACCAAATTCGTGTCACCGTGGTGGCCACAGGCTTGGCAGGTGGTCGTCGTGCTGCACCTCAGTTGCAAGTGTTGCGCACTGGTACAGACGGTGTGGGCTTCCCCACTACACAAGCGCCTAATGCTTCCCCCGCTGGCGTGTTGGCCGCTGCTACGGGTGGCTTGGCTGGTTTGGCTGCAGGCTTCGGCATGGGCTCAACCGCTGGACAACCTAACTACGATGCGATGACTGCACCTGCCGTCTTCCGCAACAACCGCACATCTGCTGCAGCCAAGGTGGATGCCTTGTCTTCTGGTGGTATGGACGACTACGAAATCCCAGCCTTCTTGCGCAAGCAAGCTGACTGATGATTCACTAAAATCCAACTGTGCTTAAACAAAGAACCCTTCAATCCCTGACCAAAGCCGTTGGCGTCGGTCTTCACAGCGGTCAACGCGTGGAGCTGACCCTACGGCCTGCGCAACCCGACACGGGCATCGTGTTTCGTCGGGTGGATTTGCCGCAGCCTGTCGATATCCCCATCACCGCCACGGCGGTGACGGATACGCGTTTGGCTTCGACCATTTCCAATGGTGGTGCGAAGGTGTTCACTGTCGAGCATTTGATGTCGGCTTGTGCAGGCCTTGGCATTGATAACCTCTACATCGACATCACAGCTGAAGAAGTGCCGATTCTTGATGGCTCCGCTTCTTCGTTTGTGTTTTTGCTGCAAAGCGCCGGCATCGTGGAGCAAAACGCACCCAAGCGTTTCATCCGTGTCTTGAAGACAGTGGAAGTGCGTGAAGGTGAGGGCGCAAATGTGAAGTGGGCACGGCTCGATCCTCATCACGGCTACAAGCTCAGCTTTGAAATTGATTTCCGTCACCCTGCGGTTGATTCGACCGGTCAAAGCGTGGTGTTTGACATGGATACGGATGTTTATACCCGCGACATTGCGCGTGCCCGTACTTTTGGTTTCACACGCGATGTGGAAATGATGCGTGCCAATGGCCTCGCACTGGGCGGCGGTTTGGACAACGCCATCGTGATGGATGACTACAAGGTCTTGAATAGCGATGGTTTGCGCTATGACGACGAGTTCGTGAAACACAAAATTCTCGACGCCATGGGCGATTTGTATTTGATCGGTAAACCCTTGCTGGCTTCGTATGTCGCCTTCCGTTCAGGGCATGCGATGAATAATTTATTACTGCGTGAACTACTCAGTCAGCCTGATGCCTATGAAGTCGTTAGTTTTGATGATGTAAAAAATGCACCGCCAGGTTTGGCCCAGTTAGCACCTGCTTGGTAAACGAATTGCATCTCGTTGCTGTGAAACAGTGAGATAACGATGTTTCACATTCCTACAGCCTATCTCATTATTGGATTACTTTATGTTTTCCTGCCAACGATCGTTTGGCTAGTCCTTAAGCATCAGTCATCGCACACTGTTTCAATGTGGTGCTTAGGTGGTGGTGTGCTGGCGATAGGTTTGTTATTTATCTCTCAGCGTGAGTTCTTACCATCTTGGGTGACATACACCATGGCGAATGTGCTGGCTTGGTCTGGCATTTTGATGCAAGCAACAGGGTTACGGCATGCGTTGAAAAAGCAGTGGCATCTGAAATGGAGCGTCTGCGTCGTGGTGATATGGACCTTGGTATTCGAATATTTTCGAGTGGTCATGCAAAGTCAAGACTTTCGATTTGCATGGTCCATGATGCTTTACGTGCTGGTATTTATGTACATCGCTTCGTTGGCATGGCAAATTTCTACGCAACATGATCTCAGAAGTGGTCGCTGGCTAGCTGTGGTGTATGTCGTTGCAGCGATTGCGTTGATGCTTCGTATGGTTCGTGTGTTGTTGAACCTGACAGAGCCAGATGTAGTGGCTAATGGACTAGATAGTATTTTGACGGTGATCAGTGGACTTCTAATTTCAGTGATCGGTAGCTTCACGTTTGTGAGTATGTTTCTAGAGCGCGCAGCTAAGCGTGATTTGATTGAAGTCGAAAATCGAGCAAGACAGCAAGAGAGCGCGCGACTTGCGGAGCAAATTGCACAGCTAGAGCGCCAGCGCACTTTAGGTGCAATGTCTTACGCATTTGCCCATGAGCTCAGTCAGCCATTGACAGCTATTTTGATGGATACCCAAGCCATCAAAACCAGTTTGTACTCACCGGTACCGAAAATAGAAGATATCAAAGATTCGATTCAAGAGGTCGAAAAAAGTGCAAATCGAACTGTTGCATTGATTGAGGGAATTCGTAATTTCATACGGCCAACTCATGGGTTACATGAGTTGGTGGATTTGAAGTCGTTGACTCAAGATGTCTTACAGCTTTTGGCGCACGATATACGGAAAGAGGAAGTAACGTTTCAATGGGACTTCGATGACGCGCCTTGCATAGTTCGCGGTGACAAAGTTCAGTTGTCTCAAATCGTTTTGAACGTGTATCGCAACGCAATACAGGCGATGGTGAATTCCCAGCTGCGCACGATACATGTTGCATTGGAAAGAGAGGGGCAGCGTGTCGTGTTACGTGTGCACGACAGTGGGCCGGGTTTGAACGAAGAAAAACGTGATCAGCTAGGTCAACCATTTATAACCACGAAGATAGAAGGATTAGGCGTGGGTTTATCGATCTCAACGACCATAGCGGAAATGCATGGAGGGAGTTTTAGCCTTACCAACGCTGTTGGAGGTGGTGCTTTAGTTGAGTTGAACTTGCCAGCTGCGTTAACGTGAGTAACTAGGGATTAGCGGCTACGTCCTTTTTTATACATGCCGCTGGTACTGCGCTGCAGTTCTGTAGCTGTAGCCAGTTTAGCCATCGAGTGACCTGCGTGCGCATGCGTGATGGCAATCCCTAAAGCATCTGCTGCGTCGGGTCCAGGCAGGCCTGGGAGATTGAGCAAGCGTTTCACCATTTCTTGGACTTGTTCTTTTTTAGCCAAGCCATGGCCAGCTACAGCTTGCTTCATTTGCAACGCGGTGTACTCGGCGACTGGAAGATCGCAGCTAGCCAAAGCAGTAATACAGGCGCCGCGAGCTTGCCCAAGTAAAAGAGTGGCCTGTGGGTTGACATTGACAAACACGATTTCGATAGCTGAAGTTTGTGGTTTGTAGCGTTCGACCACTTCGTGAATACCGTCAAACAGCACCTTCAAGCGTTCAGCCAAATTACCTTGTGCTTCTTTGTTCGTCTTGATGGTTCCGCTGGCCACGTACAGTAATTGGCTACCGTGTTTCTCCACCACGCCAAAACCTGTGGTGCGAAGTCCGGGGTCAATGCCTAGGATGCGCATTTATGGCAACTGTGCGCTGTTCATGCGCATCAGAATAATTTCGGTGCGGCCTGAGAGGTATTCAGACTGCGGGAACTTTTGGTAGTGCTTGGGTCGTGGCAGCATCACGGCCAAGCGGCCAGCTTCCCAAGGTGTGAGCTGGGAAGCTGGTTTTTGAAAGTAGTGTTGGGCTGCAGCCTCTGCACCAAAAATACCTTCACCCCATTCCACATGGTTGAGGTAAATCTCCAAAATACGTTGCTTACTCAGTAAGCCTTCAAGCATCAGGGTCAGCACAAACTCTTGGCCCTTGCGGATGAAGGTGCGCTCGCCAGACAAAAACAAATTCTTCGCCAGTTGCTGCGTGATGGTGGATCCGCCCACGACTTTGGGCGCAGCTTTACCTTGTGCCTTTTTACTGGCTTGTAATTCGGCTTTGGCATTTTTGGCCCAGGCTTTTTCGATGGCATCCCACTGCACGCCATCGTGCTGCGCAAAGATGTCGTCTTCGGATGCAATCACCGCGCGTTTGAGGTTGTTGGAAATCTGAGAGTAAGGTACCCAGTCTTGTCGCCAGCGCAAGCGGTCTTTGGTGCTGACGATGCGCCAAGCCTCTGAGCGTTCAAAGGCGGTGGATTCAGGGGCCACGCGCGCCATCACGGCGATGCGTGCCAAAAAGAAGACTTGCAGGCCTGACCAAGCCACCAGCACGATTAGTAACCAATGCAGCAAGGGTCGAAAGCGCGCGGTTTTCATCGTGCTTCACCCCCTTTGGTTTGCAAAGTGTTGTCACGACTAAAGATGAAACGCGAGACCACAGCCAGTTGGTCAGCTTGCCTGCGCATCTCTTCTGTGAATTCTCCAAACGGACCAGCCGCTGTGGCGATGGCTTGGGCGCGACGGTCGAGGTCGGCTTGCCCTGAGCTTTGCACCACCTCGGTGGCCAACACGCGGCCATCGGTGTTGACCGTGATGATCATGGTCAGTTCACCATACAGTTTTTGTCCGCTGCTGGTGGCTGGGAAGTAGCGCGTGCCACGGTCTTCAATTTTTCGGCGCAAGGTGTCGTAGTACAGCGCATAGGCCACTTGCTTAGTGGCAGGACTCACATAGTGTTTGCGAGGGCGCGCATTATCTTGGTTGATGCGTTGTTCAATCTCGGCCAATAGTTTGAGTAGTTGGCGGCGCTTTTGTTCAACGGCCTCTTGTTCAGCTTGCGATTTTTGCGGCTGCGGGGGGGGCAGCTGTGCGAGCAAGTTCTTCACTTGCGCCAACAGCACCGACTGCTCTTTGCGCATCTGCGCGACTTGACGCTGCATGGATTCGGTCATGTCGCCTACGGATGTGGTGGCGGCTGTGGGTAAGGGCGATGCGGCACGCCCCTCTTTGAGTTCGCCACCACCTGCCAATTGCGTTTGCGCTAAGGCTTGTGCTTTGTCTGGCGCATCGGCTTTGGCGCGGGTGTTGACCAAAATCACATCCAGCGGCGCATCGCTAAAAAGTCGGTCAAAGCGCTCTGGGTCAGCAATGCGCAATGTCAACAGTGCGCCGTGAATTGCAAAGGAAATGAACAAAGCCTTTTGCAGCCTTGACCAATTGCGCCATGACAAACGCGAGAGCATCACGCGGCCGTTCCTTCTGTCGTGGGTGCCTCGTTGACGTCCATCGCCAAAGCGATAGGGCCTGCGGCGCTGTCGTCTTCGTCGTCTGTCATTTCAGCTTCTTCACCGCTGGACGGCGCATCGACTTCCAGTAGGTGCAGCAAATGGCCGCTGATGTCGAGGCTGATGTCATCCATCTCACTCAGGCGCAATTGCACATGTGCGCCGCGTGGCAAATCGCCACCACCTAACACTGGCAAGACCAAGGGCAGGTTATCGGCACGTGCCATCGGCGGTTGGCCTGGGAAGGCTTTGAATACAGTGGCGCTGAGTTCGGTGATGTTGTTTTGCTTTAAGTACTGCAGCGTCCAAAAACGCTCCATACCGTTTTGGTGGGCGTTGTACGCCCCGTAAGCGCCGTCGAATGCGGAGATGATCGAGAACAGCTCTGTGTCTTTGGGCTTGAACGGTGCGGCTAAAGCAGCGGTGCTGCCATGTTTCGCGCAGGCAATGATTTGCCATTGATTAACCAAGTCGGTGTAGCGACGTAACGGTGAGGTACTCCAGGCGTAGCTGGGAACGCCAATGCCAGCATGCGGCAGTGCTTTGGTGCCCATCCGAACTTTCACGCCGGGCTGCAAGCTGGCCTGGCTGCGGTAGATGCCGGGTACACCTAGCTCGGCCATCCATTGGCCCCAGGTGCTATTGGCCAAAATCATGGCTTCGGCCACCATCAAATCGAGTGGTGCACCGCGTTGACGGATGCTGATTTGCACTTGCTCATGGCCTTTGGGTTCAGCGCCTTCGTTGCCGACCAAACGGAAGTTGTAATCAGGGCGGTTGAAGTTTTCTGGCTTGCCGCGCACCACTTCACGCTGGGCTTTGAGGTGTTGGGCCAAGCGGAACATGAAGGCTAGTTGTGTGCGTGGCATGGCGGGCTCCACCACGTCTGCGGCATGTGTGAAGCTGTCGTCGTTCAGCCAAGCTTCAGTGACGATGGCATCGAGCTGGTCGTGGCGCAAGTTCGCGGCAATCGGTACGCGCTCCACACGGGTCTCGGTGCTTTGCAAGGCCAGCGTGGCTTCGTCAAACGTTGCGTATAGCGACACCGCAGGGCAGTCGCGCCCTTCTTGCAAGGTGTAGGTTTGCACCACGTCGTCGGGCAGCATGGTGATTTTGTAGCCGGGCATGTAGACCGTAGACAAACGCTGGCGGCCCAACTGGTCAATCGCGTCACCTGGCTTCAGAGCCAGGGCAGGCGCAGCAATGTGAATGCCCAGCGTGACTGTGCCTGTGCCCAAACCTTGCACAGACAAGGCATCGTCAATTTCAGTGGTTTGCGAGTCGTCAATCGAATACGCCTGCACATCTGCCAGCGGCAACTCGTCCGCAATGGCGGGGGCTTGCAGATTAGGGAAGCCCGTTCCCTTGGGGAAGTTGTCAAACAAAAAGCGTTGCCAGTGGAACTGGTAAGCCGAGTTGATGGCACCTGCTTTTTGCAACAAAGCCAGCGGCGCAGTTTGTGTGGCGCGTGCGGCCTCGACCACGGCTTTGTATTCGGGCGCGTTCTTGTCTGGCTTGAACAAGATTTTGTAGAGTTGCGTTTGAATCGGGGCCGGGCATGAGCCTTGGCCCAACTCAGTCGCCCAGCTTTCAATTTGCGCTTGGATTTGTTTTTTCTTTTCGATGCCAGCCAATGCTTGGGCAATCACCTCGGCAGAGGCTTTCTTGAAGCGGCCTTTGCCTGCGCGGCGAAAGTAGTGTGGCGCTTCGAACACGCGCAGCAAGGCAGCGGTTTGTTCGGTCAGGGTGGCTTGTGCGCTGAAGTATTCACGGGCGAGGTCGGCAAAGCCAAATTCGTCTTCAGGGGCAAATTCCCAAGCAAGGTCAAGCTCGATGGTGGCGCTCAACGCCTGCGCATCATGCATGAGGTCGGCGGGCGAGGGCTTCTCAAACTTGAGCAGCAAATTGGCGGCCTTGACCTTGACCCGTTTGCCGGATTCCAGCTCGATTTGGGCCGAGCTCTCAGCTTCGGAAAGGATGCGGCCCGTCTGGAATTTTCCAGCTTCTTCAAACAATGCGTACATGGACGCCATTGTCCCATGCTCGCCTCAAGACGCCGGCTGCAAATTTAGAAAATTGAACAGCTGAGGCAGGTACTGCTCGAAGTTGCTGATGGCATGGTCGCTACCTTCTAAAACCACTTGCTGGGCGCCTGGGTACCGAGCGGTCATTTCGCGCCAATCGAGCACCTCGTCACCTTTGGCAATCAACGCCCAGACGCGTTCGGGGTGTGGCAAAGGGCCAACTTCTAGTTGACGTAGCTCGTCGACAAATTCAGGGGCGAAGTAAAAATTCTCAGATGGGTTGTGCCATGCGGTTTGTTCACCAATGTATTTGGTCAAATCACGCGCTGGGTCAATCGCTGGATTTAGCAATGCCGCTCTACAGTCGCGTTTGCTTGCCAGCCATGTAGCGTAGAAGCCGCCTAATGACGAACCTATAACAACCATGCGGTCTGCAGGCCATTGCGCTGAGCCTTCTGCGATGAGCTTGGCCGCAGCTTTGGGCGAGGGCGGTAACTGCGGACACCACCAAGTGATGTGAGGAAACTCTGAGGCCATGATGGCCGCGACCTGTCGCGCTTTGGTTGATTGTGGCGATGACCGAAACCCATGCAGATACAGCACATGGGTGGTGGAGTCTGTCTGTTGATCTTTCGTGCGCATGATATTTGTGAATGCTAGCAGTGCATGTCGGGTGGGGCCGCGACAGGGGATAATCTAATGTATGCCCACTGTCATACACAAACCTAGCCCTCTTCAGCGTGTGATGCCTTTGCTCAAAGGTTTCGACGGCCCATTGGCATTTGGTATTTTTTTGTTGGCTTGTGCGGGTATGTTGACCATGTACTCGTCTGGCTTTGCTAATGGTGCGCGGTTCTTTGACCACGGACGCAATATGCTGATTGCTGGTTTCATCATGTTCGTGGTCGCCCAAATCCCACCTCAACGTTTGATGGCGTTTGCAGTGCCTCTCTACACTGTAGGCGTGGCTTTGTTGATTGCGGTAGCTTTGTTTGGTTTAACCAAGAAAGGTGCACGCCGTTGGCTGAATATTGGCATCGTGATTCAGCCCAGTGAAATTATGAAGATTGCCATGCCCTTGATGTTGGCTTGGTGGTTCCAAAAGCGTGAAGGTCAGCTGCGGCCCCTAGACTTTTTGGTGGCAGGCTTGCTGTTGATGGTGCCTGTGGGATTAATCATGCGTCAGCCTGATTTGGGTACATCCATTTTGGTTTTGTCTGCTGGTTTAGCTGTGATATTTTTTGCTGGTCTGAGTTGGTGGCTCATCGTGCCGCCTATCATTTTGGGCGTCATTGGCATTGCTTTGGTCGTTTGGTTCGAGCCAACTCTGTGCGCAGACGGCTTTCGTTGGCCCATCTTGCATGACTACCAACAGCAACGCATTTGTACTTTGCTAGATCCTTCCAGAGACCCACTGGGCAAAGGCTTTCACATCATTCAAGGCATGATTGCAATCGGTTCGGGCGGTTTTTGGGGTAAGGGCTTTATGCAAGGCACGCAAACCCATTTAGATTTCATCCCCGAGCGCACCACTGACTTCGTGTTTGCAGCCTTTGGTGAAGAGTTTGGTTTGATCGGTAACTTGATGTTGATTGCCGCATTCATTTTTTTGATTTTGCGTGGCTTAGCTATTGCGGTTGAAGGCCCCACATTGTTTGCCCGTTTGTTAGCAGGTAGTGTGACTTTGAGCTTTTTCATTTATGCCTTTGTAAATATGGGCATGGTCAGTGGCATGTTGCCCGTGGTGGGCGTGCCATTGCCTTTCATCAGTTATGGCGGCACTGCGATGGTGACCTTGGGGTTAGGCTTAGGGATATTGATGTCGGTGGCCAAGGCCAAACAGTTGGTGCAGTCATAATTCCGCCATGATTTCACGCGAACCCACCCTTGAGCGATTGGCCATTGCCCGTCAACTGTTGTTAGAGCCTT
>JACCDT011973146.1_pt1 | contig 11151 bp, 9 predicted proteins | sample 7446291 | NCBI WGS metagenome assembly JACCDT01 (sample SAMN15323446, study PRJNA562643) | freshwater metagenome | isolation source: river surface water | place: USA:Blue River Watershed | collected 2017-08-17 | reverse complement strand
TGATGACCCGAAGTTCCATGACCGATCGCAATGGCGGTAGCTCTGGGGTACCCTTGAGCCATGAATCCCCACATCTTTGGCAAGCTGTTGCTTGTGCTCCAGTTTGGCCTGCTCGCCGTGCTCACCCTGTTGTGCGCAAATCACGCAGCCGACCAGCCCCCGGGACTGCTGCCTTTCTTGCTGTGGATCGCCAGCGCTGCACTGGGCGTATGGACGCTGACGGTCAATCGACCTGGTAACTTCAACATCCGGCCCGAACCCAAGACCGAGGGCCATTTGGTCAAAACAGGGCCCTACCGCTGGGTGCGGCACCCCATGTACAGCTCGGTGCTGTTGCTGGCGGCAGGCGCCAGTGCTTGGCTCATGAGTCTCCTGGCGGCTGTCCTGTGGTCAGCGCTGCTGGCCGTGCTGATTGCCAAGGCCACCCTGGAGGAGCACTGGCTGATGCAACGCTATCCGGAATACGCCAGCTATCGCGCAGGGACGTGGCGACTGCTGCCTTGGGTGTTCTGAGGTCATTTCATCCGTTGAATGTCACTGTACTCCCCGCCGGTTTTCAGGATCACCGACACATCGGCCCCGCCCCGGTTGCGCCAGAACCAGCCATGATGGCCCGTGAAGGCCGCGACCAGCTCGCCCTCGTCTGACGCCACAGCACGACCTTTTTCATAGCTGATGGAGCGGCCCGTGGCATCACCATGGGTGTCAAAGTTGACCACGCCGCCTTGCACGGTCCACGAAAACACGGCCTTTTCACCGTCCTTCATCTTCAGCTTGATTTCGGTGCCCTGACCGGGCGCGAGTGTGAAGGTCATTTCGTGTCGCCAGGTTGTTTTGCTGTCTGCCGGGGAGGGCGGCGCTGGAGTGGTCGCCGGCGTGTCCACCGGCGTTTGGCTGGCTGCCGCATCCTCGGCCGCCTCCTTGGCCAGACGGGTCTTGATCTCGCCCATCTCTGTCAGGCCGAGCGTTCGACCGATGCCTGTGGGGTCGACCCCGTATTCAGAAGGCAACACCACGGTGTAGAGCAAAACCAACGCAGAGGCCGCTGCGATGAGGGTGGATCGTATGAGCTGCCGCGTGGAAGGCAGTTCAGCGCGTGAGGGCATATCGCTGTTGTACATGGTCATTCAACGGGGATTATTGGGAAACGAAGTAGCCTGTAAGCTGCATACCCACAAGGATGAAGCCCGCAGACATCATGGCCACGTTTGCGCTGTAGGCGTAGCGCACAAAGCCTGCGGTGCGACGCCAGAAGCTGATGCCGATCAGGATCACCGACAGGGCGAGCAACTGCCCGATTTCCACACCGACATTGAATGCCAGCAGGTTGGGCACCAGACCATCGCGGGAGATCTCGTACTCCTGGATCTTGGTGGCCAGGCCAAAGCCGTGGATGAGGCCAAAAATCAGGGTGGCCGCCTTGGTGTTCGGTTGAACCCCAAACCAGCGCCGAAACGCGCCCAGATTGTCCAGCGCCTTGTAGACCACCGAGAAGCCGATGACCGCGTCGATCAGGTAGCTGTTGATGCCGATGTTGTAGTAAACCCCGAGCACCATGGTGACGGAGTGACCGATAGCGAACAGGCTGACATAAAGGGCGATGTCCTTGAGCTTGTACAGGAAGAAGATCACCCCGAACAGGAACAGGATGTGGTCGTAGCCTGTGGCCATGTGTTTCGCCCCCAGGTACGCAAAAGGCAGCAGGTGTACGCCCGAAATTTCCTGGATATACCCCTTGTCGCCCTGCGTCACGGCGTGGGCGAAGACGTCGGCCGATGTGAACCACAGAAGCGCTAGCGCCAACAACATTCTTGTTTCAACGGTCGGGCGCGCAGCAGATGCAGACCGCAGCCGCGCGAATGAAAAGCTCAGCATGGAAACTCCCTCCAACAAACCAGCGCAGAAATGGCCTACTTTGTGCTTGGAACAAGTGCAAACGCAATAGTTCTATGGGCCAGAGATGGTATCGCTGCTCGTGCAGCAAAGCCCCTACCAACCGGATGGGCGTGGTGGGCTGTACAGAATGCAAGTAAAGGTGCAAGCTTGGCAGCGCAGCGGTCAGCAGGAATCAAATCGAACACGATGAAAAACTCTAAATTCGCATCCATCAAATTCAAGCTCACCGTCACGGCCGTCTTGGCAATTTTGGTCGTGCTGACCATCGCCATGTCCTTGGTCAGCATGGTGGTCTGGAGGGATTTCGCCAAAATTGCCGAGCAGGAGGTCAGGCAAACCGCTGCGCAGATCACCTCTACGGTGGCGTCTTTCGACGAAAATGCGCGCGAGCAGGCCCAGAGAGATTTCTCGATGTTCAAGCGACGGATGAGTGGCACTTTTGCCTTGACCGAGGGCGTGAACGAGGAAGGCAAGCCCGAGCCCCGCCTGCTGTTGAATGGCCAGCCCCTCAACGGCCAGTTTGAGCTGGTGGACCAGTTCACCGGTGATGCGGGTGGTACCGTGGCCACCGTTTTTGCGCGGACCGGTGACGATTACTTGCGGGTGACCACGTCGCTGAAAAACACCAGCGGCGGGCGGGCGTTCCGCACCCTTCTGGATCGCAACCACCCTGCCTATCCATTGATGGAGACTGGACAGACGTTTGTTGGTCGAGCCACATTGTTTGGCCGTGAATACATGACGGTGTACGAGCCCATACGGGTCGACAACAAGACCATCGGGATTTTGTTCACGGGCTCCAACATTTCCCCGCTGCTGGCCAAGCTGGCTGATGTGATGCGTGTACAAAAGGTCGGTGAATCAGGTGGCGTTTACGGCGTTGATTTGCGCAACGGCACACAGCGTGGCCAGCTGTTTGGCGTTCCCGCTGAAGTTGCTCGCCCAGACATCGAGAACGGCGAAGGTAAGCAGTGGTTCGAGCAGATAAGCGTAATCACTGCGTTGACCGATATTGATCTTTCTTGGTCACCCCTATACCCTGCGGCGGCACCGGTTGATCGCCATGTGGCCGTGGACCGCTATGCGCCCTGGAACTTGGCGGTGGTCGTCGAAGTGCCCGCCGCAGAAATGATGGGTGCCGCCCGGCAAGCCCTGGTCTGGGTGTGGAGCGGTGTCGCTGCCACGGTCATTTTGCTGGCCGTGGTGCTGACCATGGCCACCCGCCGTTTGGTGGCTCAGCCGGTAGAGCGCCTGAGCAATGCCCTGGGTCGGCTGGCCGATGGTGACCTGACTCAGGCCATACGGGCGACGTCGAATGACGAGATCGGTCGCTTGAGCTCGGACATGGAAATCTTTCGGGAGCGGTTGGTACAAAGCCTCAGCGTGGTGAGGCAGAGTGCGGCCTCGGTTGCTTCGGCTGGCAGTGAAATTGCCCAGGGCAACCAGGACCTGTCGGGGCGCACAGAGCAGCAGGCTGGCGCTCTGGAACAAACCGCAGCAAGCATGGAAGAGTTGGGCTCGACCGTGCGCCACAACGCAGACAACGCTTCGGCCGCCAATCAGCTGGCGTCGCAGGCGAGCCGGGTTGCCGAAAACGGTGGTCAGGTCATGGCCGAGGTGGTCGACACCATGAAGGGCATTCATCAGAGCAGCCAAAAGATCTCTGACATCATCGGCGTGATCGACAGCATTGCGTTCCAGACCAACATTCTGGCTCTCAATGCTGCCGTCGAGGCGGCCCGTGCTGGTGAGCAGGGCAGAGGCTTTGCCGTCGTGGCGGGCGAGGTTCGCACGCTCGCCCAGCGCAGTGCGTCGGCTGCCAAGGAAATCAAGGACCTCATTCAGAGCAGCGTCAACCAGGTGGCGCAGGGCACCGCACAGGTGGACCGCGCGGGGCAGACCATGCAGGAAGTGGTTGGCTCCATCCGGCGGGTGGCCGACATCGTGGCTGAAATCACGGCCGCCAGCCGCGAGCAAAGCGAAGGCGTGGGGCAGGTTGGAGACGCCGTGCGCCAACTGGATCAGTCGACGCAACAAAATGCAGCTTTGGTCGAGCAGATGTCGGCCGCTTCAGCCAGCCTGAGTCAGCAGGCTGACCAGCTGGTAGAAGCAGTGGCCCGTTTCAGGCTCAGTGACTCGGTGACGCCGAGGCTGTCCCACAACCGCGGGTGAAATTCAAGCCTTCGCGGCCTTTAACGCTTCACCCATGATCGCCAGTCCCTCGTCCAGCACTGCGTCGCTGGCGGTGAGGGGCACCAGGATACGGATCACGTTGGCGTAGACACCGCAAGACAGTAGAACCAGGCCGCGTTTGAGTGCTTCGGCGCAGACGCGCTTGGTCAGGTCGGCTGCCGGCTTGTCATGGTCGCCACCGTCGAACAGTTCGATCGCCACCATGGATCCGAGCCCGCGCACGTCCTGAATTTCGACGTTGTCTTGAGCCAAGGCACCCAGCCCAGCCTTCAGCCGTTGGCCCACCGCGTTCGATCGGGCGAGCAGCTGCTCCTCCTCAAACACGTCCAGAACGGCCAGCGCAGCAGCGCAGGCCAGCGGGCTGCCAGCATAGGTGCCGCCGAGGCCACCAGGCAGGGGCTTGTCCATGAGCTCAGCCTTGCCGATCACGGCGGACAACGGGAAACCGCCCGCCATGCTCTTGGCCATGGTGATGAGGTCTGGCGCCACGCCCCACTGCTCGCACCCCAGCCAGGTACCGGTGCGTCCGGCACCGGTCTGCACTTCGTCGGCGATCAGCACAATGCCATGCCTGTCGCAGAGGGCGCGCAAGGCCTGGGCGAATTCCGGTGGCGCCACGTAGAAGCCGCCTTCGCCTTGTACCGGCTCAAGAATGATGGCTGCCACGCGCTCTGCTTCCACATCGTATTTGAAGATGTGTTCTACCGAACGCATGGCGTCTGCGACGCTCACGCCGTGCAGCGGGTTGGGAAATTCAGCGTGGTAGATCTCGGCCGGGAAGGGGCCAAAGCCCGCTTTGTAAGGGGCCACTTTGCCGGTCAGTGCCATGCCCAGCAACGTACGGCCGTGGAAACCACCGCCGAACGCAATGACGGCCTGGCGCTTGGTGGCCGCGCGTGCGATCTTGACCGCGTTTTCCACCGCTTCTGCACCGGTAGACAGAAAAAAGGCCTTCTTGGGGAAGTTACCAGGCGCTTTGGCAATCAGGCGCTCGGCCAGTTCCACGTAGGGTTCATAGGCCACCACTTGAAAGCAGGTGTGGTGGTACTGGTCCAGTTGGGCCTTGACGGCTTCAACGATCTTGGGATGGCGATGACCGGTGTTGAGCACCGCAATGCCACCGGCAAAGTCGATGTAGCGTTTGCCTTCCACGTCCCACAACTCTGCGTTTTCGGCGCGCTCGGCAAACACCTCGTAGGTCTGGCCCAAACCCGCAGGCAGGGCCGCGCGGCGGCGGGCCATCAGGTGGGCGTTGGTTTTGACTTCGGTGAGGTTGGGGTCGCGGTGCATGATCGTGGGCTCCTTGGTTGGGCGTGTCCTTGCGTGTGCACGCATGGGCCAGGTTGCACTGTAGACGCTTTGGTCGCCCCGTTAACATATACAGACGGGTTGTGGACGCCGACATACTGTGCAGCCCGGCCGACCGGTACAGTCCCATCCGAATGCTGTCATGTTCACGCTCGATTCGCAACACCCCACACCGCTCGTCACACAAATCGTGGAGGGTTACCGGGGCTTGATCGAATCCGGCTCGCTGCGGCCAGGGGCCAAGGCCCCGTCGATCCGTCAGTTTGCGCATGCCCACGGCGTGAGCGTCTACACCGTGGTCGACGCCTATGACCGGCTGGTGGCGCTGGGTTACTTCGTGTCGCGCCCGCATTCGGGGTTTTTTGTGCGGCGGCGCGAGGTGCTGCCCATCACGCCGGGCAGCGCTGGGGCTCATTTCAACTTCGACTCCATGTGGTACCTGCGCCGCGTGTTCGAGAACCGCAACCTGCGCATGAAGCCTGGCTGCGGTTGGCTGCCCGGCGAATGGCTATTTGAAGAAGGCCTGCGACGCAGCTTGCGCAGCCTCGCATCGGACCCGGTGGATCTGGGCGGCTATGGCGAACCCAAAGGCTTTTTGCCCTTGCGCCAACTGGTGCGTGACATGCTGGCCGAGCAGGAAATTGTGCTGGGCGCCGATCAGGTGCTGCTGACCAATGGTTCCAGCCAGGCCATGGACATGGTCGCGCGCCGGCTGGTGCAGCCCGGCGACGCTGTGCTTGTCGATGAACCGGGCTACCCCAACCTGTTGTTTTCGCTGCGCTTTCTCGGCGCTCGACTGATCGGCGTGCCACGCACCCCCAACGGCTATGACCTGGCCGCGCTGGAGGAGTTGGTGATGGTGCATCGGCCCAAGGTGTTTTTCACCCAGCCGCGTCTGCAAAGCCCCACCGGGTCGGTAGCCCATCTGTCGCACCTGCATCGGGTGGTGCAAATGGCTGAACGGTATCAGTTCATGGTGGTGGAGAACGACATCTATGCCGATTTGGACCCGGAACCACGCCCCTCGCTGGCCAGCCTGGACCAGTTGCAGCGGGTGGTATACATCAGCAGTTTTTCCAAAACCATTTCGCCCAATCTGCGCGTGGGCTACGTAGCGGCGCACCCGGACGTGCTGGAAGACCTGGCCCAGTTGAAGATGATTTCAGGCCTCACTTCGTCGGAATTTGCCGAACGGCTGGCCTATGGAGCATTGATCGACGGGCGTTGGCGCAAGCATCTGCGTGGTTTGCGAGAGCGGCTGGCCCAAGTCCACCAGCGGGTGGCCGAAAGGCTGGAAGCGTTAGGGTTTGAGCTGTTCAACGAACCGAAGGCCGGCATGTTCCTGTGGGCGCGCCATCCCCGGCTGGCCAATGCCACCGAGTGGGCTTACCAGGCCTCGGAGCAGGACATTTTGCTCGGCCCGGGTCACCTGTTCACCACCGATCTGGCGCCCAGCCCGTGGTTGCGCTTCAATGTGGCGTTTTGCGAAGACGAGCGGTTGTGGGATTTTCTGAAGGCCCACGGTCAGGCGGCTTGATCGACCGCCCTCGTCACACGGCCCAGGTCGAACCATGCTCGGGCGCCATCGCATGCCAGTGCAGCTCATTTTCGATGCGCCGGCGCAAACAATCCGAGGCTTCCAAGTCGCCATGCACCACGTAGGCCCGGTGAGGGTGCCCCGGAATGGCGCGCAACCACTGCATGAGCTGGCCCGCATCGGCGTGGGCTGACGCGGACAGCAACTGCGCGACCTCGGCCCGTACAGTCACGTCTTGGCCATGGATGCGCAGGGTGGCGCTGCCATGGGCCAGGCTGGCGCCGCGTGTGCCTGGCGCCTGGTAGCCGGTCAGTATGACCATGTTGCGGTGGTCGCCCAGGTATTGCATCAGGTGGTGCAGCACCCGCCCTCCGGTGGCCATGCCACTGGCCGCCAGAATCACTTTGGGACCATGGTGGGTGGCAATGGCTTTGGACTCGTCCGGCGTGCGCACCATTTTGGCTGCGTGGGCCAGCGCGTTGCATTGGGCAGCGTTCAGGCGGTGTTCACCCAGGTGCCGCGTAAAGGCTTCGGTGCTGTGGATGGCCATGGGACTGTCAAGGTACACCGGCAACGAGGTTGGCAGCCGGTGCTGGCGCTTGAGTTCGGCCACAGCGTGTAGCAGGGCTTGGGCGCGACCCACTGCAAACACCGGTACCACGGCGGTTCCACCGCGCGCTGCCACCTTGGCCAGCATGGGCGCCAGTTCGTCCACCACGTTGTCCGTGGGGTGTTGCCGGTCGCCGTAGGTCGATTCCACGATCACCGCATCAGCGCCCGGCGGCGGATCGGGTGGGAGCATGATGAGGTCGTCTGACCGACCCAGATCACCCGAAAACAGCAGTCGCTTGCCGCCCACCTCCACCAGCAGTGACGATGCGCCCAAAATATGGCCTGCGCCGTAAAAGCGCGCCTTCCAGCCGCGGATAGGTTCAAACTCGTGCAGTGGTGGTACTGCGTGCAGGTGCTTCAGGCTGCGCAGGGCGTCTTCGACCGTGTACAGCGGAAGAGCCGGACTGTGTTTGGAGAAGCCGTGCCGGTTCGCGTAGGCCGCATCTTCTTCCTGGATATGGCCGCTGTCGGGCAGCAGAATGTCGCACAGATCACGGGTGCCGGGCGTACACCAGGCCTTACCCTTGAAGCCTTCTTTCACCAGCAGGGGAAAGTGGCCACTGTGGTCCAGGTGAGCATGGGTCAGGATGACCGCACTCAGGTGATTGGGCTCGAACGGCAGGGGCACGCGATTGCGCAGCCGCAGTGCTTTGTATCCCTGGAACAGCCCGCAGTCGACCAGCAGACGCTGGTTGTCGAACTGCACCAGAAACTTTGAGCCGGTCACGGTGCCAGCCCCGCCCAGAAAGGTGATGTTCACACTCACGGCAGTCTCCTTCACACTCATTGTGCACGAGCTGCGGCCGCTGCGGGGTTTTCTGTGCCTTAATGCCTGGATGGTACGTATTCACACGCGCATTCAGTTGTGCTACGACGTGGGTCTGCAAGGTGCAGATTTCGTCTTTAATTTCCAGGCCGCTCATACAGCGCAGCAATGCGTGGTGTCAGAGCAGCTGAACCTGCAACCCTTTTGGTACACACAGTACAGCGTGGACCCTGTAACTCACAATCGCCTGTTGCGGCTCAAAGCCCCGCCTGGTCGAATCGAGGTGGATTACCGCTGCACCGTGGACGTCACGCATCACGTACAGGCGCCCGCAGGTGTACCTGAAATTCCGGTCGCCCAGTTGCCTGCTGAGGTGCTGCCTTATCTGTACCCCAGCCGGTACTGCCCGTCGGACGCGTTGGGCCCCATGGTGATGGGTCTGTTTGGTGGCATGGCGCCGGGCTATGCCCGGGTACAGGCGGTACAGACTTGGGTGAGACAGCAGGTGAAGTTCACGCCCAACACCAGTCATTCTGGCACGTCGGCCTTGGACACACTGCGCGACCGCATGGGCGTTTGCAGGGACTTCGCCCACCTGTTCATCGCGCTGTGCCGCGCATTGAACATTCCGGCACGTTTTGCCACCGGCATCGACTTCGGTGCCGATCCCGCCCTGGGGCCGACCGACTTCCATGCCTATGTAGAGGTCTACTTGGGCTACCGCTGGTACCTGTTCGATCCTTCGGGTACGGCCATTCCCATGGGTTTCATCCGCATAGGTACCGGGCGCGATGCCGCCGATGTGGCCTTTGCCACCATCTTTGGTGCCATCCAGGCCGCCCGACCACCGGTGATCGACGTTTCTGCCGAGGACGACCCCTTGCAGGGATGGAAGCCCCCGGTGCATCGCACCGAGGCGCTGTCAACCGCCGTTAGCTGAAGAAGGCTTTGGCCTTCTCGAACCAGCCCTTGTCGTTGGGGCTGTGCTTGTGGCCGCCTTTCTGGAACGATTCTTCCAGCTCGCGCAGCAGCTTGCGCTGGTGTTCAGTCAGCTTGACCGGCGTTTCCACCGCAATGTGGCAGTAGAGGTCGCCAGGGTAGCTGGAGCGCACGCCCTTGACGCCTCGGCCACGCAGGCGGAAGGTTTTGCCGTGCTGCGTGCCCTCGGGGATGTCAATGGTGGCCTTGCCGCCCAGCGTGGGCACGGCAATTTCACCGCCCAGCGCTGCCGTGGTCACGCTCACCGGCACCTGGCAGTGCAGGTCGTCGCCGTCACGCTCGAAAATGTCGTGCTTGCGAATGCGGATTTCAATGAACAGATCACCCGCCGGGCCGCCGTTGCGCCCGGGCTCGCCGTTACCAGCTGAGCGGATGCGCATGCCGTCGTCGATACCTGACGGAATCTTGATTTCCAGCGTCTTGTGCTTTTTCAGCTTGCCCTGGCCGTTGCAGCTGGTGCAGGGCTCCGGGATGATCTTGCCGCTGCCGTGGCAGTGCGGGCAGGTCTGCTGTACGCTGAAAAAGCCCTGACGCATTTGAACCACACCGTTGCCGTTGCAGCTTGGGCAGGTCTTGACGCTGGTGCCGGGTTTGGCGCCGCTGCCTTTGCAGCTGTCGCAGTCTTCCCAGCTCGGAATGCGGATTTGCGCGTCCTTGCCGTGGGCCGCTTCTTCCAGGCTGATTTCCATGGCGTACGACAGGTCGTTGCCACGGTACACCTGCCGGCCTCGGCCGCCGCCGCGTTGGCCACCAAAAATGTCACCAAAAATATCGCCGAACGCTTCGGAGAACCCACCAAATCCTTCGGCGCCACCCGGGCCGCCGCGCATGTTGGGGTCCACCCCCGCATGGCCGTACTGGTCGTAAGCGGCCCGCTTTTGCGGGTCGCTCAGCATCTCGTAGGCCTCTTTGGCTTCCTTGAACTTCTCTTCGGCTTCCTTGGCTTTGTCTCCCTGGTTGCGGTCAGGGTGGTGCTTCATCGCCAGCTTGCGATACGCCTTTTTGATGTCGTCGTCGCTGGCGTTCTTGGCCACGCCCAGGATTTCGTAAAAGTCTCGTTTGGCCATGTCACTACAAGGTTGCGGGTTGAGTGCAAACGCCGCGCCGGTCACCTGGGTGCCCGGACGCGGCGGCGAAGCTCAGGCAGGGCCCTGGTGCGGGCACTGCTGCACCGTCATCAGTCTTTCTTGACTTCCTTCACTTCGGCGTCGACCACATCGTCGGCGGCCGGACGGGCGTTGTTGTTGCCGGCTTGTTGCTGAGCGCCTTCAGCACCCGCTGCACCGGCAGCCGCCTGGCTGGCCTGCATGTCGGCGTACATTTTCTCACCCAGCTTCTGGCTGGCGGTCATCAGTTCGTTGGTTTTGGCTTCAATGGCTTCCTTGTCGTCGCCCTTGACGGCTTCTTCCACGTCCTTGATGGCCGCTTCAATCTTGTCCTTCTCGCCGGCGTCCAGCTTGTCGCCGTATTCGGTCAGGCTCTTGCGAACCGAGCTCACCAGCGCGTCGGCCTGGTTGCGGGCCTGCACCAGTTCGACTTTCTTCTTGTCTTCGGCGGCGTTCAGCTCGGCGTCTTTCACCATCTTCTGGATTTCCTCCTCGGTCAAGCCCGAGTTGGCCTTGATGGTGATCTTGTTTTCCTTGCCGGTGCCCTTGTCCTTGGCGCCCACGTGCAGGATGCCGTTGGCGTCGATGTCGAACGACACTTCAATTTGCGGAATGCCGCGCGGGGCCGGCGGGATGCCTTCCAGGTTGAACTCACCCAGCATCTTGTTGCCAGAGGCCAACTCGCGCTCGCCCTGGAACACCTTGATGGTCACGGCGGGCTGGTTGTCATCGGC
>JACCDT010044624.1_pt1 | contig 11153 bp, 10 predicted proteins | sample 7446291 | NCBI WGS metagenome assembly JACCDT01 (sample SAMN15323446, study PRJNA562643) | freshwater metagenome | isolation source: river surface water | place: USA:Blue River Watershed | collected 2017-08-17 | reverse complement strand
CCGGCGCCCGTCGCAACGGCGCAGGATTTCGGCGGCACTGGCGTTCAATTGCACCATGCCTTCGGGATAGAGCAAGACCCAGGCATCCTGGGCCGACTCAAACTGCAACCGGAACAGACGGGACAGTTTGGGGTGCGCCGGCACAGAAGCGGCTTCGGGGGTGGCAGAGGTGGCGTCGCTCATGGTTGGCAAGCCTTTTCGATGGCGTCGAGCATGCTCCAGAGCACGTCGAGCTTGAATTGCAGGATGTCCAGCGCGCGCTGCTGCGCGGCGCGGGTGGCGAAGTGGTCCAGCGTGACCTGCAGGCCGTGCTCCACATCGCGGCTGGCCAGCGGGATGCGGCTGCGGAAATACTGAAGACCGTCGGCGTCGATCCATGGATAGTGGCCGGGCCAGGTGGCCAGGCGGTCTTTGTGGATCTGCGGCGCGAACATCTCGGTCAGCGACGAACACACCGCCTCCTGCCAGGGCGAATTGGCGGCAAAGTGCACGTAAGCGTCGCACGCAAAGCGCACACCAGGGGCCACGCGCTCCAGCGACCAGAGCGCGTCGCGAGGGATGCCCACCGCCTCACCCAGCCGGGTCCAGGCCTCTATGCCGCCAGCGGCCGAGCCCTCGTAGTCGCCGTAGCCGTCATGGTCCAGAATGCGCTCAACCCATTTGCGGCGGTGCTCGCGGTCGGGCATGTTCGCCAGAATGGCCGCGTCCTTGCGCGGGATGCAGATCTGGTAATAAAAGCGGTTGGCCACCCAGGTGCGGATCTCATCGGGGCTGCATTGGCCGCCGTTCAGGCGCAGGTTGAAGGGGTGGTGGATGTGGTAGCCAGCACCTTTGGCGCGCAACTCGCGCTCAAACTCGGCGCGGTCCCAGGCGGGGGTTTGCAGGTCCACGGCGCTCGGCAGACGCAGCGAGGGGGTCAGGGCGGTACTCACAGGCTGATCTCCATGCCGTCAAATGCCACTTCAATGCCGTGCGCGGTCAGTTCGGCACGCTCAGGCGAGTCATCGCGCAAGATGGGATTGGTGTTGTTGATGTGGATGAGCACTTTGCGAGTGCTGGCCGGCAGGGCGTCGAGCACCTCGATCATGCCGCCGGGGCCGCTTTGCGGCAGGTGGCCCATGACAGCGGCGGGCTTCTTGGACAGGCCCAGGCGGATCATTTCGTCCTCGGTCCAGAAGGTACCGTCCACCAGCACCACGTCGGCGCTGGCCATGGCGGCTTGCACCTGGGGTTCGATCTGGCCCAGGCCGGGCGCGTAAAACAAACTCCGGCCAGTGCCGCGGTTGACGAACCGCAGGCCAATGTTGTCGCCCACCCGGGGCTTGCCGCGGAACGGGGAGTACGGCGGCGGTTGACTGGTCAGGGGCACGGGCAGCACGTCCACGCCCGGCAGGAAGGACAGGTCCAGCGGCGCACCATTCAGCTCGATGGGGCGGATGTCCAGGCCACCATAGAAGGACAGCATGCGGGTGAGTGGGAAGCCGTCACTCAGGTCGCCCAGCACTTCGGGCGTAGCGTACAGAGGCATCGGGCTGGCCCGCTCGCGCAGCATGAGCAAGCCGGTGGTGTGGTCGATCTGTGCGTCGATCAGCAAAACGGCAGCGATACCGCTGTCGCGCACGTGGCGTGCCGGCTGCAGTTCGGGGTGTTCACGGATTTGCTGCAGCACCTCGGGCGAGGCGTTGACCAGCAACCAGTCCACCCCGTTGACGCTGACCGCCACCGAAGACTGGGTACGCGGCTGCGCCTGCACGGTACCGGCGCGCACACCCGCGCAATTCGGACAGTTGCAATTCCACTGCGGAAAACCTCCGCCCGCAGAAGAGCCCAGAACTTTCAAACGCATGTTATCGGCCTTCAAAAAAACAGGCGCACCCGACTTGTCGCCGCATGCGCCTGCCTGGAATCTGGCCCACCTGGCCGGCAGGCCTGATGATGTCAGCGGTTGGCGATGTACATCGTGATTTCAAAACCGAAACGCATATCGGTGAAGCTCGGGGTGGTCCATTGCATGGTGTATCTCCTGTGTCGATGGGTGTTAAGCTGGCACACAACTGGCATCAGCGTGGATCATCATGCAATATGAGTGCCATCCCTTGCCATGACACTTCCCCGTGTTTTCCCTAGGCCCCGCCAGATCGGGCGCCTTGTGCGACCAGGCGGACACGTCCTGGCATATCAAACCCTGGGGGCCGCAGACGGGCCCGAATGGCTGGTGCTGCACGGCGGTCCCGGGGGGCGCGGCAACCCGGGCCTGCTGGCACCATTCGAGCTGTCACGCCAACGGGTCGTCATGCCCGATCAGCGGGGCTGTGGTCACTCACGCCCCGGCGGCGCCCTGCGCGGCAACCACCTCCCCCAGCTGGTCGACGATCTGGAAGCATTGCGCGTACACCTGGGCATCACTCAATGGTCCGTGCTGGGCGGCTCATGGGGCGCCACGCTGGCGGTGGCCTACGCCGCCCGCTACCCCGCCAGCGTGCGACAGCTGGTCCTGCGGGGCACCTTTGATGGCGCAGACGGCACCACGGGTCGCTTGCTGCAACGGTTTTGGCCCGATCCTGCATTGCGGCATGCTCGGACACCAACACGGGCGGTGTGGCATCGCCTGTCACACCTGCTCCAGTCTGGAACACCTCGTGTGACAGTCTGCGTGCGCCGCTGGGCCGACATGGAGTTGCATGCCGCCGAACACGGCGCCAGGCGCACCCTGCGGCACCGCCCGATGGCTCCTGACATTCGTACCCACTGGCAACAATTGCGTCGCCAGCGTCGGCGGCTGCCGCACCTGCGCGGTCAGCCATTGGGGCGTTTCCTGCACGACGGCCAGCAGAAGTACCGCGTTCAGGCGCACTACCTCGCACGCGGTTGCAGCCTGCGCCCAGGGGACTGGACCCAGCTGCTGGACACACTCACCTACCATCAGATTCCCTGCACCTGGGTGCATGGCCTGAATGATGCGGTGTGCGCCCCTGGCATCAGCCATCAGGCCCACACCAGACAGCAGCGCCGAGGGCACCTGCGCAGTGAATGCGTTATGCCCCTTGGTGGCCACCTGCCGACCGATCCCGCCCTGTTGCAGGCGCTGCGCGCAGTCATCAACGAAAACTTGCAGGCTGGCAGAGCATGACAGCGACCATGCGATTCGTCATGTGTTGTGCAGTCTGGTGGTTGACATCAATCACCGTCACCGCCAGGGCGGCCGGCCCTGCGAACTGCGAACACAACGACGAGCTGCGGGAGCTGTTGCCCAACGTCTGGGTATGGCCGGGCGACCTGGCCGATGCCCACCCCGACAATCAGGGGCGCGTCAGCACCACCGTGGTTTTGCTGCAACCTGGCAGCGGGCCGCAGACACCCGCACCCACGATCACCGTGGTGGATCCTGGCCCGAGTTTGAAGGCTGGTCTGACCCTGGCCCACGCCATCCACTGCCGTTGGGGCGTCAGCGTGAGCCAGCTCATCAACACGCACGCTCACGCAGACAATGTGCTGGCCAACGGCGCGCTGGCTCCTGCAGGCAGTGCCATGCCCGTTCTGGCCACCGCCACCACGGCACAAACCATGGCCGCGCGCTGCCCGGACTGCCTGCACAGCCTGACGCAAGCCGTGGGCTCCGCAGCCATGCAAGGCACCCAGATCGTGCTGCCCAATGCCATCCTGCAACCCGGTCAGTCCATACGGCTGACCGACCGCGTCTGGCACATCGAAGAAGCCCGGAATGCCCACACGCTCAGCGACTTGCTGCTGTGGCAACCAGAACTGAAGCTGCTGATCGTGGGCGGACTGGTGTATCGCCAGCGCCTGCCGGAACTGGCACAAGGCCAATTGATGAACTGGACGGCCGCGCTGGAGCGACTGGCCGGCTGGAGGCCACAGCACGTCATCGGCACCCAACCGGGCGACGCACAGGACCTTGCAAACACGCGCGCTTACCTGTGTGATCTGGCGTCTGCGGTCTGGCAAGCGATGGAACGGGGATTGTCACCAGGGGAAGCACACACCATCGCCCTGCCCCGCTACGCAGCCTGGGCTGGCTACGCACAACGCCAGTCCTTCAACGCTCAGCGCGCGTGGCGCGAACTGGAGCCACGCTGGATGGCTGGCGAGCCACCCCCCTGCTCAATGCCAGACGTCGGCCGGTAACTGGTCTTTTTTGCGGTAGATGGTGTTGCGCGAGACGCCGAGCAACTTCGCCGCGGCAGACACGTTGCCACGGCAACGCCGCAACGCCTCGGCCATGGTCTGCAGGGTGACGTCTTCCAGCCGGTGGGGATCGGCATGGGGCTGCGTCGGGGAAATGGGTACCCGAATGGGCTCGCTGCCAGACGGCATCGCGTGGGCGGCTTGAGGCAGCGGGCAAGCCAGTACCGCCTCGGCACGCAGGTCCACGGCAGACTGCGCTTCATCCAGAAAATCATCTGGCAAGTGCTCAACCTCGATCACACCATCGCAGCCGACCATGGCCACCGCCGTGCGCAGCAAGTTGTGCAGTTGGCGGAAATTCCCAGGCCACGGGTAGCGCTGAAACAGTTGCATCACTCTGGGGGAGATGTCCAAGTGCTGGCTTCGCTCGCACAGGCTGGCCAGGATCTTGTGGGCCACCACGTCAAAGTCGGTGCGGTCGCGCAGGGCGGGCAAGCGCACCACCAGGCCGTTGAGCCGGTAGTACAAATCCTCGCGGAAGGTGCCGCGCGCGATCAGCTCTTTCAGGTTGCGGTGGGTGGCGCACACCAGCGTCACGTCCACTTCGTATTCCTTGCTCGACCCCAAGGGGTTGACGCGCCGCTCCTGCAACACCCGCAGCAGGCGGGCCTGCAACGCGGTCGGCATGTCGCCAATTTCATCCAGGAACAGCGTACCGCCGTTGGCCTGCAGCAGCTTGCCCATTGAACCCTTGCGGCGTGCGCCGGTGAAAGCGCCCTCCTCGTAGCCAAACAGCTCGGACTCGATCAGCGTTTCAGGAATGGAGGCGCAGTTCACCGACACAAAGGGCTTGTCGGCCCGGTCGGAATCGTTGTGGATGGCCTGTGCCAGAAGGTCTTTGCCCGTGCCGGTTTCCCCGAGGATCATGATGGGAATGTCGCGGCCCTTGACGCGTTCGATCTTGCGCAACACGGCAGCCACCTGTTCGTCGCCAGTGTCCAGGTAGTGCAATCCAGACAACCCGGCACGCGCCGCCAACTTGCCCACCGGGGTGACTGCGGCCACTGGGGTCAACGGGGCCACCGCAGGTTTCTCCCAGCGGCGTTGGGGCACTCGCTCTTCTTCAGCAGGTGCGGCAGCGGCACTTCCTGCGGCATCCCAGCCGGGTGCCAGCCACTGGTTCAACTGCCGAAGGCGCGCATGACACCACACCGAAACGCCGTTGTGCAAGCACAGCATCACGGGCTTGCCGGCCGAGCCACGCAGACGGTCGAAAAACTGCGAAATGGCCTGCCCGAACAACGATGAAAACGTGTGCGCCCGCAAGCTATTGATGGAATGGCCCAACTGGAACTGGGCGCTGCGGTTGGCCGACAAGAAGCGACCGTCCTGACTGAAGACCACAATGCCTTCCACCAGCGTCCCCAGGAACTCGGCGCGCGAGTGAAAGTGAATCCGCACCGCGTCGGGAAACACATTGGCGAACATGTGGTTCTCGATCATCTGCGCAGACATGCGCACCAGCGCCATGGTGTGCTGGTGGTAGCTGCGTTCGTCGCCGGTGACGTCCAGCGCTCCCACGACCTGACCGTAGGGATCGAGGATGGGCGCGCAAGAACAGGTGAGGAACTGGTTCGCGTGCAGGTAATGGTCGCTACCGTGTACCACCACCGGCTGCTCCTCCACCAGTGCGGTACCGATGGCATTGGTGCCCTTGCTGCGCTCAGACCATTCCACACCTGGCATCAGCGCGACCTGGGTGGCCTTTTCCAGAAAATCGTTGTCGCCCAACGAATGCAGGATCAACCCATTGCGCGCAGTCAACAACACCATGCTGTGGGTGTTGGCGATCTGCTCGTACAGCGTCTCCATCACCGGGGCGGCGTGCTGGTACAGAAAACGGTTCTGTTCCAGCGCCTCGTGGAAAGAACGCTTGGGCGCCATGGAAAAATCGGGTTGATCGCGCTTTTCCAGGCCGAAATTGCGGCTGCGCTCGTGCGACTCGCCGATCATGGCTTGGTGGCCCGCATGGCCAGGCAAGGCGGGCCAGCTGCCTGGCCCGGGATCTCCCGCAGCGTGGGAATGTGTCGATGGCATGTTCTGGTCTCCTGCAGACTCGGCCACCCATCCCCAGTCACCGGCCGCTCCTCTGTGCGGCTGTATGCCCGCCTGCGAACCCGGCATCGGCATCAACCCATCTGTGTCGTCTGTCCTGTCCATATTGTCCTGCGGTTCTGCTGTGTAAACAAGACCATGCAAGGACCTAGCCACTTCTGGAAAACCCTAGTTTGAACAGGGTTGACACACCCGCAAGCCCCACAAGTGTTCCAGTTTGAAACAAGGCTGCATCCCACTGCAACAACCGCAACCCGAACCACCCCCTGCCGAGAGCAACCGGCACAGGTGGCACGCATATTGCCCTTGAAAGACCGAATTTCAATTTTTCAGGAGACATTCCATGCCGTTGAGCCTCAAAAGAACGCTGCCCACGCTGACCCATCTCACCACCGCACTGCTGCTCAGCCTGTCGGCCAGCCTGGCGATGGCCCACGGCGACGTGGTGCCCCAAGCGGTAGACACAAGCACCCTGCCCCAGCTGGGCGGCAAATGGGTGGAAAGCAACCCGTACAGCAGCGGCCCCGCTCAGAAGGAGGCATTGCGCATTGGCACCTCGGCGTACAACCAGAATTGCGCGCGCTGCCACGGGCTGGAAGCCATCTCCGGTGGCATCGCACCCGACCTGCGCAAGTTCGACGGTGACTGCACGGGTTTGACGGATGTGGCCAAGAAGAACGCGTGCTTTAAAGAAATGGACGATTACTACATGGCAACCGTGCGCCGTGGACGCACTCGCGACGGCCGCGTCTACATGCCCCCATTTGAAGGTACGCTGAGCCAGGAAGCCATCTGGGCCATCCGAACCTACCTGGAAACCCGCCGCGTAGACTGACCCCCGCCTGCGCTGCCCCAGCCCGCCGAGGCATCACAACAACAGGAGACCAGCCATGACCCATTCGATTGACCCAACAAGCCCGCAATCCCACCCCCAGCGCACTGGCATGACCGCCCTGTCACGGCGGCAATGCCTGAGCGCCATCTCGGCTGGCCTGATGGCAGCCTGCCTGCCCACTCACGCTGCAGAGCTGGAAGGCCTGGACAAAATCCGCGCCACGGGTGTGCTGAAGGTGGCCATTTACAAAGACAACGCGCCCTACTCCGACCTGGTGGGCAACGAAGCCACCGGCCTTGACGTGAGCCTGGCGCGAGCGCTTGCGCGCGAACTGAACTTGCAACTTGCGTTGCTGCCGTTTGACGCAGGCGAAAAAATGAACGACGACCTGCGCAACATGGTCTGGCGCGGTCATTACCTGGGCTACGGCCCGGCCGACGTGATGCTGCACGTGCCGGTAGACAAGTACTTGATCAACCAGAACCAGCAAGCGTTGATTTTTGCACCCTACGCCCGCGAGGTGCTGACGGTGCTGCATCGCACCAGCAGCTTGGGCGCCATCCGCAGTGGCGATGACCTGCAAGGTCAGAAACTCGGTGCCGAGCGCGGCAGCGGTGCAGCCAGCATCCTGATGGCGTACCGGGGTGGCCTGTTGCGCAACCAGGTCAGCATTTACCGCAGCGGGATAGAGGCTGCGGCGGCGGTGCTGCGGGGCGAGCTGGACGCCGCATACGTCACTCGGGCCCAGGCCGAAGCGGCGTTGTTTGCCGCCAAAGACAAAGCCGACCGCAACCAATTCGGCTTGACCACGCTGGGCCTGCCCGGTTTGGCCGACAACGGGTGGCCCATCGGGATGGCCGTCAAGTCCGACAACAAGGCACTGGCACTGGCACTGGAGAGCGCGCTGCAAAGGTTGCGCGACCAGGGCCAGCTGCTCGCTTTGTTCCGCGATCAGGGATTGACGCTGGTCACGCCTTGACTCGCACTGACGTGGCGGGTGGTTTGTCAGCCCCCGCCACGTTGCATGTACAGATCGAAGCGCTTCATGAAAGCGTATCGTTCCTCGGCTTTGACGCCGTGAAATCGAAACTGAACCTCCAGACGAGGCATGCGCATCAGTGCGATGACTCTGGGGGGTAACTCGCGCCAATGCAGGTGCAACTCGGCGTCCGGTGCCAATTCGACCTTTGCCTCGCCGGGAGCCAGCGTCCAGCGCCTGTCACCCACGGCGTCAGGCAGCCAGCCCAGCCATTCGCGCACGGTACACCCCATGTCGCGCACAAAGGCTTCGTCGTAGTGAGACTGCATGGGCGGGCGGCTCAGCCGCCAGCGATGGGCGGCCAGATGGCCAGCACATCGCCATCAACCAGCACCCGCTCGGCCCTGACCTCGGGCGGCACGAAGTGGCCGTTGATCAGCACCAGATGCACCAGCTTGGGCGGCAAGGCATGGGTATCGATGACCTGGGTCACGGTGGTACCGGTCGCTAAGTCGAGCTCGATCTGATTGAAACGGGCGCTGGGCGGCAGGTAGTCGCCCAGCGTGGCAAACAGCTTGAATGTGATCCGCATAGGCTCCAAGCTTAACGGCGCCGGTTGTCGCCGGGGCCGCTCCACTGGCCTTGCGCCTGCGCGGTGGCCAGGTAAGCCTTCATCAATTGCGTCGGGTCTTCCTTGAGCTTGTCTTTCCACTCACCCAGTTTCACCTTGCCTTCCACCAAGCCGCGCATCACGCCGACGTGGTCGGTCCAGCCCACACTGTTGCAACCCACCATCACGTCGCCCTGGAACTGCAGACTCAGCACCTTGTGGTGGGCCTCATCCAGCAATTCCACCTGCTCGCCGCCGGGCACGCCCTGCCAGTTGCCAAAGCTGGTCGAAATCAGCCCCAGCGTGTCGAGCACGTTGATCTGGGTCACACCTTTGAGTTCGGCGCGTTTGCCCACCATGTTCATGGCGGCCACATAAGCTTGATCGGCCGCGTTGGGCTGGATCGCGCTGACAATGGTTTTGCCACTCACCTTGTCGAAGGCTTCCGCACAGTCGCCAGCGGCATAGATGCCGGGCACGTTGGTCTGCATGTGCTCGTCGGTCAATACCCCCTGCAAGCAGGTAATGCCAGAGTTCTCCAGGTAACCGATGGCCGGACGAACGCCGGTGGCGCTGATGATCAGATCTGCCTCGATCGTCTGGCCGGTGGACAGTCGCACGCGCAACGGCCGGTCCTGGGCTTCGGCGCTGCCGCCCAAACCCACCGCACTGGCCAGCTTGCTCAATAACCCTTCGCTGGGTGCCGGCGAGCGCTCAATCGCTTCCACCTTGGCCCCGGTGAACACGCGCACGCCCTTGGCTTCGCACCACTCGCGGATCATGCCGCCAGCGGCCGGGCCCATCATGCGCGGCACCATCCGGTCGCCCATTTCCACCACGGTCAGGTCCACACCGCGCTGCTTCAATGCCTCCATGATGATGCAGCCGATGAAACCGGCACCCATCTGAAGTACCCGAGCACCGGGTTGCGCCAGTTTGGCAATCTCACGGGCGTTTTCCAGCGTCCAGCAGGGGTGAATGCCCGGCTGGTCCATGCCTGGAATCGGCGGGCGCACGGGGTGCGAACCGGTGGCAATCAGCAGCTTGTCAAACGCCAGGGTTTGCCCGTCGTCCAGCGTCACCATCTTGCCCGCCGCGTCCACCCGGGTGACCCGGGCCCGCACCTGCTCGATGCGCAAGTCAGCGAAGTGGCTCGCACCTTTGCGCAGGTAAGTCCCGCGTTCGTCGATGTTGCCAATCAACAGGTACGGGATCGCCATCCGCGAGTACGGCGGCTCCGGCTCATCACCCACGAGGGTGATGCGGTCGTGCGGCGCGTGCTTGCGGATGGTTTCGGCCGCGATCACCCCAGCCGGGCCGGCGCCCAGGATCAAATGGTGCGCCATGCCTCAGAGCCCCAGGCGGGCCTTGGTGTCGGCTGTCGGGCGGCCTTCGGTGTCCCAGCCACGCACCGCGTAGTACTTGGGCAGCATCTCGGGCAGCTTGTTCACCAAACCCTTGGCCGGGCCAGACTTGGCCGGCTCGTTCAGCAAACGCGGCGGCAGGTTGTCGTCCTTGGCGGTGAAGCCGGCGGCGTTGTTGAACTCGCGCTCCATGTTCCAGATGCGCTCGCCGATCTTCTCCAGTTCCTCGGTGGTGTACTCGTCGCCACAGGCGGCAGCCACTTGCGGCGCCACATCGGCCAGACCCCAGGCAAAGCTGGTGAAGATGCAGATGCCGGCCGAGTCGAACGCAGCGGTGGCGTCCTGGAACGCCTTCACCAGTTCCGGCTTGCCGTCGGCGGTCAGCGGGTCGGTCTTGACCGGAATACCCAGCACTTCCGAAGCCACGGTGTAGCTGCGCAGGTGGCAAGCGCCGCGGTTGGACGTGGCGTAGGTCAGCCCCATGCCCTGGATGCCGCGCGAGTCGTAAGCCGGGAATTCCTGGCCTTTCACACTCATCGACAGCTCGGGGTGGCCGTACTTTTCGCACAGGCGCTTGGAGCCCCAGCCGATTTCCACACCAAAGCCCACGCCGTTGGCGGTCATGTCGGCCAGTTCGCACAGCGCCTGGGCCGAACCAAAGGGCGCCTCAATGCCAATCTGCTCCTTGGTCAGCACACCCATTTCATACAGCTCCATCACAGCGCCGATGGTGGCACCAAAGCTGATCGGGTCCATCCCCTGTTCGTTGCAGATGGTGTTGGCGTACTGCAGCGCTTCCAGGTCGTTCACGCCGTTGGCCGCGCCCAGCGCCCAAGCCGCTTCGTACTCCAGGCCGCCGGTGGCGCCCCAGTACTGCGGCTTGTTCTGCACGCTGAAGTGGTTCTGGTCGATTTTGCTGATGCGCCCGCATGCAATGGTGCAGCCAAAACAAGCCTGGTTGGTCACCAGCTGGGCCTTGCCATCGGTCGCGCGCGGCGTGGCCATGGCTTCGGCGGAGATGTCTTTGGCGCCTTCAAACTGGATGTCTCGGTGGTTGCGTGTTGGCAACGCACCGATCTCGTTGATCACGTTCATCAGCACCTG
>JACCDT010654919.1_pt1 | contig 11155 bp, 8 predicted proteins | sample 7446291 | NCBI WGS metagenome assembly JACCDT01 (sample SAMN15323446, study PRJNA562643) | freshwater metagenome | isolation source: river surface water | place: USA:Blue River Watershed | collected 2017-08-17 | reverse complement strand
GTACGTCAATTTTGATATCTTTATATGTGTATTCTTGTTTATCCATATATTTCTTACATTACCACATCTTCAACATGGATACCTCTTGACCCTTTTACAAAAATATATTTTCCAGAGATCGGAAGTGTAGTAAAGAATAATCGCGCTTCGTCAGTAGTCGGGAAAAAATTGAAAGGATACTCTTTTTTGAATTCAGAAAAACGAGGACCCACACAGAGAACGGTATCTGCTGCATCTGTAGTATTTTTAATTACATCAAGCATGTCATGGTGTGCTGCTTGCTCAGATGCTCCCAGTTCAAACATATCTCCGATGACGAGTATACGATTGCCGACTGATGAGATAGAAAGAAAATCTTTTAATGAAAGTTCCATGCTTGTCGGATTTGCATTGTAGCAATCCAACACGATTGTATAGTCACTGTGTTTTATAATCTGTGAACGCTTTAGGGTAGGGATATAGTTTTTAACTGCCTCTCTGATTGATTCAGTAGATACCCTGAAGAAGGTTCCAATGGTAATTGCTGCGATGATATTTATTTCATTAAATGATCCAAATAGTTGAGACTCATAGAGCGCTCCATCATAGTTGAGCGATGCGGTGAGACCTTTTACACCAGAGTATTGATCTATCGGATAGAGTGTTCGTTCTATATCGGCACTATCTTCTACGAGATCAATAATAGTGTTGTCTACAAATGCATGTACATGATGAATCTTTGCCCAGTCATAGATTTCTTTGTTTGCGAGGCGCACACCTTCGAGTGTTCCGAACCCTTCCAAATGATCGGCACCGTTGTTTGTTACGAGTACATGAGTAGGCGCGACGATATCCATCAGGAGAGCATGCTCACCAGGGTGATTTGCACCGATTTCTATGACTGCAATTTCTGTATCGTAGGGCATTGCGAGGATTGTTAGTGGCACACCAATATCATTATTAAAATTTCCTTTGGTTGAATGTATCTTGTATGTCGTGCTAAGTACAGAGGTAACAAGCTCCTTTGTTGTTGTCTTGCCATTTGATCCACCGATGGCGATGATGGGAATAGAGAATTGCTGACGATGTATCATTGCCAGTTCTCGCAATGTTTTTTTTGTATCAGTAACACAAATGATTCGCTCGTCATGTAGAGAAAGATCCTGGTTTACAATTGCCATACGTGCACCTTTTGTGAGTGCGTCCTCGACAAAAGCATGACCATCAAATTGCTCTCCTTTTAATGCAAGATACACATCTCCCGGGCGCAATGTGCGTGTGTCGGTAGATATGGCGATATATTCTCGGGCAAGTAATTCGTAGAGTTCTCGTGAATCCATTGGTTTATAGTACACTATCAGTATGAACCCATCCACCCACACCCCACGTCTCGTCAAATGGTCCCTTATATTCGGCATTGTCATTGTGCTCAATATGTTTTTCAACTACACGATTTCGCTTGTCTATAAAGAGCCCCAATACCCCAATACTCAGTCCCAAGTGGTGGAGCAAATCAAAACAGCCGATGCGTGTGTAAAGATCGGAGGGCAATGGACTGAAGCACCTATTGCGCCTATGTCGGATAAAAGTCAGCCAAAGTCAGCAGGGTATTGTGATCCTGACTATACTGCCCGCATCAGTTATGAAGCAGCTCACAAGGTCTATGATAGGAATGTATTTATAGTGCTTGTTGTGCTCGGTATTCTTTCTCTCATTGGCGGAGCATTGGTAGCGCATGAAATCCTTTCGTTGGCATTCTCATGGGGTGGGGTACTGTCACTCCTGATCGCCTCAATGCGATATTGGTCTGATGCAGAAAGCCTTGTAAAGGTGCTTATTTTGGCGGCTGCGCTCGGAGCCTTGATTTGGGTAGCACTCAAGAAGTTTGGAAAATAAGGGTTTAGCGGTACTTGACTTTTAGGGTATACTATGCTATAGTATACCAGAAGTTAAGAAATCAATTCATAAACCATAAATTATTTCAACAATGAAAAAGTTCCTTTATATCGCAAGCATTATGTTTTTGTCTTTTACTTCTTCATATGCACAGGATAGCATTCCTGAGATTACTCAACTGATGAAGACGCATATGTATACTGAGTATCCTCAGTATATGCCGGATGTTTTAATTCCGGATATTCAAATAAAAGAAATAAAAAAGTTTAAAGGAGAAAACTACAGAATCTCTGTAGTTAACCCTACCACCAACACAATTACATGGATTGACTACAAGCCACGTATTGGTGAAAAGGTTTTATTTGTAAAAGGAAAGTACTTTTACAGTATTACGCAAGGACAACTTCTTTCGAAGGTTGATGCTCCAAAACAAAAAAGACAAAAAGCTCCTAGAACACAGGAGCAAAAGATGCAAACACAGCAAGTAATAACACAGGTGGTTAGCACAGGTGTTTCGATTGCTCGTAGTAGAGGCATACTTCGTTTTTAGAAGATGTCACAAATGTATTTAAGTCTCCATATTATTATGGGGACTTTTTTTATTTGCTCTAAACCCGTTTCTGTGGAAAAATGAATATCTATGAAACCCTACGACCACAAGGATATTGAACAGAAATGGCAGAAAGCGTGGGAAGGCAAGCAAATCTATAAGACGAGCGATAGTACTGATAAACCAAAGCACTATATTCTCGACATGTTCCCATATCCATCAGGTGAAGGGCTCCATGTGGGGCATCCTCGCGGGTATATTGCAACCGATGTGTACAGTCGCAAAAAGCGTATGGAAGGGTTTAATGTATTACATCCGATGGGGTGGGATGCATTTGGACTTCCTGCAGAAAACTTTGCAATCAAAAATAAAATTCATCCTCGTGAAGCAGTAGAGCACAATGTTGCGCGATTCAAGGAGCAGCTTTCACTGATCGGGCTTGACTATGACTGGTCACGCGAGATCAATACGACCGATCCGACTTTTTATAAATGGACGCAGTGGATATTTTTACAATTGTATAAAAAAGGTCTTGCATACGAGTCTCACGAGCCAATCAACTGGTGTCCGTCATGTCAGACTGGTCTTGCTAATGAAGACGTTGAAGCTGATGGTACCTGTGAGCGATGTGGCACCAAGGTTGAAAAGAAACCGATTCGTCAGTGGGTGTTAAAGATCACTGACTATGCCGATCGTATGCTTGCAGATCTCGACAAACTTCCAAAATGGCCGGAAGGTGTAAAGGAGGCACAGCGTCATTGGATTGGGAAGTCAGAGGGCTCTGAAATCAGTTTTTCAATCAAAGACAGTTCTGAAAAAATAGATGTATTTACCACGCGCGCTGATACGTTGTTTGGGGTGACCTATGTTGTGCTTGCACCGGAACATTTATTGGTTTCAAAACTTGAAATACACAATACTGATGAAGTAGAAAAGTATGTACGACTTGTTGCAGAAAAAACACCTGAAGAAAGAACGAATACTAAAAAAGAAAAAACAGGTGTTGAGCTCAAAGGGGTAAAGGCAATCAATCCTGCGAATGGTGAGGAAGTCCCTGTATGGATTGCAGACTATGTGCTTGCAGGATACGGAACTGGTGCAGTGATGGCAGTGCCAGCACATGACGAGCGAGATTTTGAATTCGCGAAGAAATATGATTTGCCAGTCAAAGAGGTAATTATTCCAAATCGTATTGATATTAAAAATCCGCCCGTGCTCGGCAAAAAAAGTGGCGAACGAAAAAATGTGCAAGGCATTGTTCGTGATCCAAAGACGGGAAAGTATCTTTTGATGTATTCAAAAGAATTTAAATGGACGACATTCCCAATGGGTGGAATAGAAGAAGGAGAAAATCTCGTAGAAGCTGTTGCGCGAGAAATTCGCGAGGAAACTGGGTATTCAAATTTGAAGTTTGTAAAAGTCCTTGGAGGTCAGGTGCGTGCTGAATATTTTGCTACTCATAAAGATGAAAATCGTGTCGCTTATACTAGCGCAGTTGTGTTTGATCTTATTGATGATAAACAGGTACCGGTCCTTGCTGAAGAGGAAGGAAAGCATGATCTTTTATGGCTCGATAAATCAGAACTTGTCTATCCGCGTGTTGTGCATGCAGAGCTTAATGACTGGCTTGCTCGTTGGGATGAAGTACCAGCCTTTACTGAGTATGGTGTACTGATAGATTCTGGAGAATTTACCGGATTATCTTCCCAAGAAGCAAAAGAAAAGATTACGGACTTTGTTGGAGGAAAAATAAAGAGCACATATAAAATAAAGGACTGGGTATTTTCTCGTCAGCGATACTGGGGTGAACCAATTCCACTCATTCACTGTGAGAAATGTGGTGTTGTTGCAGTGCCCGAAAGTGAACTGCCAGTATTGCTTCCCGAAGTCAAAAACTATGAACCATCAGGTACTGGGGAAAGCCCTCTCGCAACAATCCTGGAATGGGTGAATGTAGTGTGTCCGACTTGTGCAGGCGATGCAAAGCGCGAGACCAATACTATGCCGCAGTGGGCTGGATCGTCATGGTATTACTTGCGATATATCGACCCAACAAATAATGAGGCACTGATAGATCCTCAAAAAGAGAAGGAGTGGATGTCCGTTGATGTCTATGTCGGAGGAGACCATGCGACACGTCATCTCATCTATGCTCGTTTTTGGCACAAATTCCTCTTTGATATTGGTGTTGTATCGACCGAAGAACCATTTCCTCGACTGGAGTTTCTTGGATTTATTCTGGGGCCTGATGGTAAGAAATTTTCAAAGCGTCTCAAAAATGGAATCAGTCCTGACGATGTGATTAACACATTTGGTGCAGACGCATTTCGATTGTACGAGATGTTCATCGGGCCTTTTGAAAATACAAGTATCTGGAATCCTGATGGACCAGTAGGTACATATCGATTTTTGGAACGAGTGTGGAGACTTATGGATAAGATCGATATTGAGAAAAAGATTTGTAAGACTGATAACCTTGTTCATAAAACAATAAAATCTGTAACCGAAGATATCGAAGTGTTCAAATTTAATACAGCGGTGGCAAAGATGATGATTCTACTAAACGCACTTGAGAAAGAGGAGAAAATTGTTGCGAGTTCATATCGCGCGTTGTTGCAACTTCTCGCACCATTTGCTCCGCACATGACCGAAGAGTTGTGGGCTGAACTCGGCGAGACAGAAAGTATCCATCTCTCACCATGGCCTACCTATGATTCTGCGCTCTTGGTAGAAGATACAGTCACTATTGCAGTTCAGATCAATAGCAAAGTTCGTGCAGAGCTTGTCATTGCATCTGATGCAACAAAAGAATCGATTGAACAGGCAGCACTCGCACTTCCACGTATCGCAGAACTGATCGCAGGGAAAGAAATAAAAAAAGTGATTGTGATTCCAGGGCGGATTATCAACATCGTCTTGTAATAGACCATTGTGTCAATGGTGGGGCGGGGAGTATACTGTTCCCATTATGAATCAAAAAGTCATCCGCATTTTTACGAACGTTTCTTTTAGTATTATATTGGTTCTCGCAGCACTGTTACCGGTATTCTTTTTACCGAGCACTTGGAGTGGGCTTGGTGCAGTGAAAGGGGTGTTGCTCTATGCAGCAGTATTTCTTGCAGCGTCATGTTGGCTCGTCGCGCAGTTTGTCCAAGGGTCACTTTCGTTTGCACGAAGTAGAGTACTCCTTATGCTTGGAGCATTAGTAGTACTTGTATTGATTAGCAGTCTCGCATCAGCAAACGTCACGGTCTCACTATGGGGACGAGGATTTGCACTTGATTCATTTGCAACCATTCTTGTACTCGCACTCCTCGCATTTCTTATTGCAACGTTCACTCGTGATCAGCGTCGCTTGGTAAAACTTTTTCTCGCAGCGTTCTCTGGTTCAGTTCTCACCCTTTTTCTTCAGATTGTTCTTCACCTCACCCACAGTGTCGGTTTTGTTTCAAAATATCTCAGTCATGTTGCGGTGCAAGGTACACTCGTTGGTTCATGGGTAGACTTTGCGTATGTTGTCACCTTTACCTTTGTTCTCGCACTCCTTATGTATGAAGTGCTTTCACCAAAAGGATTTTTCCGAATTGTCTCACTCGTTGCAATGATATTGTCTGTTATTGCACTTATCTTTTTGAATTTCACTCCTGCATGGATCGTCGCAATCCTCTCTGCATTGCTCGTATTTGTGTACAAGTCTTCAGTGGAACGCTCTATCACTAAACTTTTCCCAAAGATGTCGGCTGATGATGCGACAGAAAGCAATCCCGAGCCGCTCTTTCCAGTGATGTCATTTGCAGCGCTCTTGATTGGACTCTTTTTCTTCCTCAGCAGTGCATCTATCGGTGCAAGTCTTGCAAATCGTGCCGGGATTTCATTTACCGATATTCGTCCATCATTTACAACGACCACCCATGTGATGCGTGCGTCTCTCTGGCATGATCCGGTCTGGGGCGCGGGCGCCGGTCGCTATGCTGATGCATGGAACTTGTATCGTCCAGCGGCGAGCAATCAGACGATGTTTTGGAATACACCATTTGAATCAGGATTCAGTCTCTTGCAGAGCTTCCTCACTACATGGGGTGTTGTACCATTTCTCGCATTGCTTGCCGCGCTCATATTCTGTTTGATTCAAGGCTTTAAATTATTTAGCTACAGTTTCCCTGATCGATTCAGTCGATTTATTGCAGTGACAACCGTCATTATGCTTGTAGGGTTTGTTGCACTCTTTGCATTGTCGACACCTGGTCTTGTGTTGGTGACGTACTGCTTTATGTACATCGGGCTATTACTCGGTGTCTCAACACTTGTTGGTCGCACCAAAGTAGTTACACTCAACTATCTTCAGGACCCACGCAGTAGTTTCTTTGCAATTCTTATATTGGTGGTGGCTGCAATGATTGGATTTGTCGCGGTGTATTTCAGTGGTAATCGATTTGCAAGTATTGTTATGTACAACCGTGCACTCGCCGCAACTGACATCCAAACCGCCCAAGCGAGACTGGATCATGCGCTCAGTCTTTCACAAAATGATCTCTACTGGCGTACTCGTAGCGCGCTCTTCACCACACAGTTTGCGACCCTTGCAAAACAAGAGTTCCCTGATAAGACTGCGCTCCAAGCTGCATTCAGTCAGGCTGAAAACTCTGCAAGCGCTGCAGTTTCATGGGACAAGGGAAGTGCAAACAACTGGCTTACACTCAGTCAGGTCTATCAGCTCGTATCAAGTGACTCCAATGCAGAAGCCTATGGCAATGCAAAAGTCGCAGCTGATGAAGCTCAGACTCGCAATCCAAACAATCCGATACTATTCTTGAATCAGGCACAGCTCGCGCTGACAAAGTCTGATACACAGAGTGCACTCGCATTCATTGAACAGGCACTTGTGTTGAAGGCTGATTATCTCGATGCATACGTTCTGCGTGCGCAGATCAAGTCTGCACAAGGCGATAGTGGTGCAGCAAAGAATGCCCTCATTTCCTATACTAAGGTCGCTCCGCTTGATGCCCAGGGATTTGTATTGCTCGGTCAGGTCTATGTTGGTGCAAAGGAATATCAAAATGCAGTAGAAGCATTCGGTCAGGCACAGCATCTCGCGCCAAATGATCCTAATGTCGCAATCAACTACATCAATGCCCTCGTATTGGCAGGTCAGAAAACACAGGCGATTGAAACATTGAAAGCATTTAAGTTGAAATATCCTGGTGTCACTGGTGTCGACGAACAAATCAAACAGCTCGAAACACCAGTTGCTCCTGTAGCTCCAGCTACCCCTGAGAAAAAGAACTAACAGTGAGCGCATACCGCAATGGTTTCTAAACTTCTGAAAATACTCAATCGTGACGTCACCAGTATGAATCAGGCGGCGTTGTTGCTTGCGATATTTTCACTGCTCTCTCAGTTGTGCGGTCTGGTACGTGATCGCTTACTCGCATCCCTCGTTGGGCCGTCTGCAACACTTGATGTGTACTATGCGGCATTTCGTGTACCGGACTTCATCTACAACTCAGTTGCGGTGTTGTTCTCAGTGACGGTCATTATTCCGTTCATTGCAAAGTATCTCGCTGAACAAGACGAGAGCAAGCAAGCCTCATTGAAGAAATTCTCTGATAGTATCTTCACCATCTATTGCATTGGTATGATGACAGTGTGTTTGATCGCATTTGCATTGATGCCATATCTGACCCATATCACTGCACCTGGATTTACTGGTGTACAGCATGACACACTCACACTCTACTCGCGTATCATGTTGATCTCACCATTCCTGATGGGACTTTCAAGTCTGCTCGGATCGTTCGCGCAGGTGCAAAAGAAATTCTTTGCATTTGCGATCGCTCCACTATTTTATAATGTCGGTATTCTCACCGGTATCCTTGCTTTCATGCCGCGCTGGGGCATGCTTGGTGTCGTATGGGGGGTTGTGCTTGGCGCAATCTTGTATCTGGCAATTCAGCTGCCGACACTCAAGGCACTGCAAAAACTCCCGTCATTTGCACGCAGTATTGACTGGAAAACCATGCGCGAAGTGGTGACACTGTCTCTCCCTCGCACACTTGCGTCCTCACTTTCAAATGTCACCTTTATCATTATTAGCGCAATAGCATCACTCCTTGCGGCAGGTTCTATTTCAGTATTTCAGTTTTCATACAATATTGAGACGACACCATTGATGATTATTGGTATCTCATATGCAGTTGCAGCATTTCCGACTATGACTCGACTTTTTGCTGAAAAGCAGAAAAAGGAATTCGTCGATCTCGTGCATCGTGCAGCGCGCACCATTTTCTTTCTCTCGATTCCTGCGGCACTTTTTATTATTGTGTTGCGTGCACAGATTGTTCGTATACTCCTTGGTGCAGGGCAGTTCTCATGGAATGACACGCGCCTCGTTGCAGCATCTCTTGCGCTCTTTTCCATATCAGTCACGGCGCAGTGTCTCGTGCTCCTGATGGTGCGTGCATTTTATGCAATGGGAAACACCAAGACTCCGCTCAAGATTAACGGCCTCGCAGTGCTCGTGACGGCAGTTTCTGCATCAGTGCTCCTCTTTATCAATCATGAGTCGATGATGTTCCGTGAGTTCCTCGCAAGCTTGCTCCGTATTGATGGTACGACTGGTGCAAGTGTCGTACTCCTCTCGTTGGCATTTTCAATCGGGCAGATTACGAACGCTATTATGCTCTGGAAGAAGTTCCATCAAAAAATTGAAGGAACCGTCGTCGAGACCAAGGCTATGGGTCGCGCGCTTTTTCATACGCTTGGTGCGGGTATTATTGCAGCAGCAACTGCATACGGCATGCTCTCGATTGTTAGCAGTGGGGTAGACCAGGGTACATTCTGGGGGATTCTTGCGCAGGGACTGATCTCTGGAGTAGTTGGTATGGCGATGTACGGTATAATTCTTGCAGCACTCAAAAACGAGGACATCATCCTCTTTATCCAGACATTCAGAACCAAGTTCTGGAAGCAAAAGCCTATCGTTATACAGCAACAGGATTTGTAATTCTTGAGGAAAAATTTATCTTATACTGGTATCTTAGGTAGATGCACCGGCAGGTAAATAACTACGCGTTTATTGATAGTCAAAATGTATACCTTTCAATCAAGCAGCAAGGATGGGAAATTGATTGGATTCGATTCCGTGTATATCTTAAGGAAAAATACAAGGTTGAAAAAGCGTACTTATTTATTGGATATATCAAGGGTAATACAAGACTATATGAAGAGCTACAAACGGCGGGATTTATTTGTATTTGGAAACCAACACTCGAATATAAAAATGGTACGATAAAAGGGAATTGTGATGCGGAGCTTGTATTACACACAATGATCCACCTTGGAAACTTTGATAAGGCAGTTATTGTAACAGGGGATGGAGATTTTTATTGTTTAGTAGATTACCTTGTTACTCAGAATAAACTAACAGTATTACTTGTTCCAAATCAAAAACGATATTCAGCGCTCTTGAAATTAAAGAATTTGCGTCACTATACTCGATATATGAATGATTTAGAGATAAAAATAAAAAAGACCTCGTAGGTATTACTCCTGCAAGGTATCTTTTTCGTTGGTGATATGTCTATTATATCAATTCTAAAAACACTGTCAATTCAGACTTTTATCTAAGAATACCCTTTAAAATAAGGGGTATTTTACTTGACTTTTTTATGTATATATGATATTATAATAACAACTAAAACTGTTTTTTATGAATAAGAAATATTGGTATTTTGTAGCTGAAATTAATGTAAATAATGAATGGGTAATAACTTATGATGGTTACGTAGCTCATAATGATGGATTTTTTCCTGTTAATACAGCAAAACTTCAATCAGTAGATCATGGTGATATTCCTCCCGAAGAAATACCCGATGGACAGGATAAAAAGTTTTTTATGAAAGATACTTGTATCATTAATCAGATAGAAGTCTCAGAAAGAGAATTTGAGGCCTGGAAAGTAACGATGAAATTTTAATATAAGCAAAAAAACAAATAAGGCTGTCATGAAAATGGCAGCTTTTTCTTTTTCCCAAATCACCCTTTTATGGTATAGTCTGCATACTTTTATGGACCCGAAAACTATCCGAAATTTCAGTATTATTGCCCACATCGACCACGGCAAGTCAACATTGGCGGACCGTATGCTCGAAGTCACGGGAACTATTGAGGCACGCAAAATGCGCGACCAGGTGCTCGACGTCATGGAGCTCGAGCGTGAGCGCGGCATCACGATCAAGATGCAGCCTGTACGTATGAAGTATAAAAAAGATGGTGCTGAATATACACTCAACCTCATCGATACCCCAGGTCACATCGACTTTTCATACGAAGTATCACGCGCGCTCAAAGCTGTCGAAGGTTCACTCTTGCTCGTTGACTCAACTCAAGGTGTACAGGCGCAGACACTCACCACGCTTGCGATGGCGAGAGAAAGTGGACTTGTTATCATTCCGGTACTTACCAAAGTAGACTCACCATTGTCTCGTGTTGAAGACGTGACACTCGAACTCGCTGAGCTCCTCGACTGTGACCCATCAACAGTGATGGCAGTATCCGGTCGCACTGGCGAAGGGGTTGCAGCACTCCTCGCACAAGTCATCGAACGCATTCCACCTCCAACAATCATTGGGGACGGTGCTGCGCCACAAGGACTTATTTTTGACTTTAGTTATTCAAACCACAAAGGTGTGATCATCTTTACTCGTCTGTATCGTGGCCATGTTAAAAAAG
>JACCDT010044268.1_pt1 | contig 11159 bp, 10 predicted proteins | sample 7446291 | NCBI WGS metagenome assembly JACCDT01 (sample SAMN15323446, study PRJNA562643) | freshwater metagenome | isolation source: river surface water | place: USA:Blue River Watershed | collected 2017-08-17 | reverse complement strand
ATGAGGCAAAAACGCCCAAGTTCTGTGGTCAAATTATAGGTTTTCACCTGAAAAGCCCCTGGGAGGGACTTTGAAAGCCATACAAAAATCCAGCAAGCTGGCCAATGTCTGTTACGACATCCGCGGACCGGTCCTCGATCGGGCCCGTCAGATGGAGGAAGAGGGCCACAAAATCATCAAACTGAACATCGGCAACCTGGCGGTGTTTGGTTTTGATGCGCCCGAAGAAATCCAGCAGGACATGATCCGCAACCTGCCCAATGCCGCCGCGTATTCGGACAGCAAAGGCATTTTTGCGGCGCGCAAGGCCGTGATGCATTACACCCAGCAACAGGGCATTCAAGGCGTCACGCTGGACGACATTTACCTGGGCAATGGCGCCAGCGAGCTGATTGTCATGGCCACCAACGCCTTGCTCAACGATGGCGACGAGTTGCTGTTGCCCGCCCCCGACTATCCCCTGTGGACGGCTGCGGTCAGCCTGTCGGGCGGCACCCCTGTGCATTATTTGTGCGACGAAAAAAATGGCTGGATGCCCGACCTCGATGACATCCGCGCCAAGATCACGCCTCACACCAAAGGCATTGTGATCATCAACCCGAACAACCCCACGGGCGCCCTGTACTCTGACGACTTGTTGAAAAGCATCGTCAGCCTGGCGCGCGAGCATGGCTTGGTGATTTTTTCGGACGAGGTCTACGACAAAGTCTTGTACGACGATGTCAAGCACACCGCCATTGCCTCCTTGTCCACCGATGTGCTGACGCTCACCTTCAACTCGCTGTCCAAGAGCTACCGCTCCTGTGGCTACCGCGCAGGCTGGATGGTGGTGTCGGGCGACAAAAAGCCGGCCCGCGACTACATCGAAGGCCTGAACATGCTGTCTTCGATGCGCTTGTGCGCCAACGTGCCGGGCCAGTGGGCGATTCAAACCGCCCTGGGCGGTTACCAAAGCATCAAGGACCTGGTGAAAGAAGGCGGTCGCCTGCGCCGCCAGCGCGACCTCGCGCACCAACTCATCACGGCCATTCCGGGGGTCACCTGCGTCAAGCCCAGCGCAGCGCTGTACATGTTCCCCCGCCTGGACCCCAAGATGTACCCCATCGAGGACGACCAGCAATTCATTCATGAATTGCTGCAAGAGACCAAGGTGCTGCTGGTGCAAGGCTCGGGCTTCAACTGGCCCGAAACCGATCACTTCCGAATCGTCTTTCTACCGCATGAAGACGACCTGCGCGAGGCCATCCAGCGCATCGCCAAATTTCTTGAAACCTACCGACAACGACACGCATCATGAAACCCATCCAAGTAGGCCTTTTGGGCATCGGCACTGTAGGTCGCGGCACCTTCGAGGTGCTGCAACGCAACCAAGAAGAAATCCAGCGCCGTGCGGGCCGTGGCATTGAAATCAGCATGGTCGCCGACTTGGACACAGCGCGTGCCCAGTCGGTGGTGGGGTCCGCCGCCAAGGTGGTGGCCGACGCCCGCGAAGTCATCGCCAATCCGGACATCGACATCGTCATCGAGCTGATTGGCGGCTATGGCATTGCGCGCCAGTTGGTGATGGCGGCCATTGAGGCTGGCAAACATGTGGTCACGGCCAACAAGGCTTTGCTGGCCGTGCATGGCACTGAAATTTTTGAGGCTGCCCGCCGCAAAGGGGTGATGGTGGCCTTTGAGGCCGCTGTGGCCGGTGGCATCCCCATCATCAAGGCCTTGCGTGAAGGGCTGACCGCCAACCGCATTCAATGGATTGCCGGCATCATCAACGGCACCACCAACTTCATCCTGTCCGAAATGCGCGACAAGGGCCTGCCTTTTGACGAGGTGCTCAAGCAGGCCCAGGCCCTGGGCTATGCGGAAGCCGATCCGACCTTTGACATCGAAGGCGTGGATGCGGCGCACAAAGCCACCATCATGTCGGCCATTGCCTTTGGCATCGCCGTGCAGTTCGACAAGGCCTATGTCGAGGGCATCACCCGCTTGGAAGCGCAAGACATTCGCTATGCCGAACAATTGGGTTACCGCATCAAGTTGTTGGGCATCGCCAAGCGCGTGACCTCCGGCGTCGAGTTGCGCGTGCACCCCTGCCTGGTGCCCGCCAAGCGCTTGATTGCCAATGTGGAAGGCGCCATGAACGCGGTGATGGTGCAAGCCGACGCCGTGGGCACCACGCTTTATTACGGCAAGGGTGCTGGCAGCGAGCCCACAGCCAGCGCCGTCATTGCCGACTTGGTAGACATCACGCGTTTGCACACGGCCGACCCGTTGAACCGAGTGCCGCACCTGGCGTTCCAACCCGATGCCATCAGCGACGTCAAAGTGCTGCCCATGACCGATGTCGTGACCAGCTACTACCTGCGCTTGCGCGTGGCCGATGAGGCGGGCGTGCTGGCCCGCGTCACCGGCATCCTGGCCGAATCGGGCATCAGCATCGAGGCGGTGTTGCAGCGTGCCGCCGGTGAAGGTGAAAACCAGACCGACCTCATCATCCTCACACACGACTGTGTGGAGTCACGTATGAATGCCGCCATCGCGCAGATGCAGCAACTCAGCACGGTGCTGGCCCCCATCACCCGCCTCCGCAAGGAAGACCTGAACTGATGCTGTACTTGTCCACCCGGGGCCATCCCGAGCGCCGTCGTTTTTGTGAAATTTTGTTGGAGGGCCTGGCGCCCGACGGCGGCCTGTACCTGCCCGAGTCCTACCCCCGCATCGATGACGGCACATTGAGCCAATGGCGCCGTGTCTATGCCGAGCAGGGCTATGCGGACCTGGCCTTTGAAATCCTGTCGCGCTTCATCGACGACATTCCTGCGCAAGATCTTCGCGGGTTGTGCCGCAAAACCTATACCGAGGCGGTGTTTGGCTCGCGTGAAATTGTGCCAGTGCGCCCCTTGGGAAAAGGCCTCTACCTGGAGGCCCTCTCCAATGGGCCGACGCTGGCCTTCAAGGACATGGCCATGCAGTTGCTGGGCAACCTGTTCGAGTACGAACTGGCGCGCCGCGGCGAACAACTGAACATTCTGGGTGCCACCTCGGGCGACACCGGCAGCGCCGCCGAGTACGCCATGCGCGGCAAGCAGGGCGTGCGCGTCTTCATGACCAGCCCGCACGGGCGCATGAGCCCGTTTCAGCAGGCGCAGATGTTCAGCCTGCAAGACGAGAACATCCACAACATCGCCATTGAGGGCGTGTTTGACGATTGCCAGGACATCGTCAAGGCGGTTTCCAACGACCTGGCTTTCAAGCGTCGCTACCGCATCGGCACTGTCAACTCCATCAATTGGGCGCGCTTGCTCGCGCAAGTCGTTTACTACTTTGCCGGCTATTTCCAGGTCACCCAAAACAATGCCCAGCGCGTGAGCTTCACGGTGCCCAGCGGCAACTTTGGCAACGTCTGTGCGGGCCATGTGGCCCGCATGATGGGCCTGCCCATTGAAAAGCTGGTGGTGGCCACCAACGAAAACGATGTGCTCGACGAGTTTTTCCGCACCGGCATCTACCGTGTTCGCGCGGGGGCCGACACCCACGAAACCTCCAGCCCGTCCATGGACATTTCCAAGGCCAGCAATTTCGAGCGCTTTGTGTTCGACCTGCTCGGTCGCGACGCCGAGCGCACACGCGCCTTGTTTGGCGAGCAGTTGTCCAGCCAAGGCCAGTTTGACCTCAGCCAGGATCCCTTGTTCCAGCAGGCAGCAACGCGCTATGGCTTTGTCAGCGGCCGCAGCACCCACGCCAACCGCCTCGAAACGATTCAGGACACCCACCAACGCTTTGGGCAGATGATCGACCCACACACGGCGGATGGTGTCAGGGTGGCCAGAAGCTTCATGCAAGAGGCCACCCCTATGCTGGTGCTGGAGACGGCGTTGCCCATCAAATTCGCAGCCACCTTGGTAGAGGCGTTGGGCCAAGAGCCCGATCGCCCGGCGCGCTTTGAGGGCATCGAGGCATTGCCTCGGCGTGTGCAGGTGATGCCCGTGGACGTCCAGCGTGTCAAGCAGTTGATCGAAGCGCACTGCGCATGAAGGTTGTGGGCTTTGCCGGTTACTCCGGCGCCGGCAAAACCACTTTGGTCGAGCGCCTGGTGTTGGAATTGCGTCACCGAGGCTTGCGTGTCTCGGTGGTCAAGCATGCCCACCACAGCTTTGACGTCGACCATCCCGGCAAAGACAGCTACCGACACCGCGAAGCTGGCGCTTTCGAGGTGGTGGTGGCATCCAACCGCCGACTGGTTTTGCAAAGACAGTTTGAGCAAGAAGCCGACTTGTCGGTGCACCACCTGATTGCCGAGTTGTACGACGGCGTCGACTGGGTGCTGGTGGAAGGCTTCAAAGAAAGCGATCTGCTCAAAGTGGAAGTCTGGCGAGCCGCGGCCAACCGGCCAGCGCGCTATCCCGAGGACGATTTCGTCGTGGCCATTGCGACCGATTCTGCCGATGCTTTGCCCCAAGCCACCCTGCGGCCGGTGCTGGATTTGAACGATCCGCACGCGGTGGCCGAGTGGTTGATCCACAATCAAGACCGATTCCATTATTCCGCGCCCGAATTCCTATGAGCCGACCGCCTTTGCTGTCTTTGGACGAAGCCTTGCCACTGTTGCTGGCACGTGCCCAGCCCTTGCCGGGCGTGGACGAAGTGTCCACCTTTGAAGGCGATGGGCGTGTGCTGGCAGAGGATTTGTTGTCGGCTTTACAAGTGCCGCCGCAAGACAACAGTTCCATGGACGGCTATGCCGTTCGCTGCGCCGACGTGAGCGCACCCGGTGCCGTTTTGAAAGTGACGCAGCGCATTCCCGCAGGCGCACATGGCCAGCCTCTGGGCGCGGGGCAAGCCGCCCGCATTTTCACGGGCGCCCCCATTCCGCTGGATGCCGATGCCGTGGTCATGCAAGAAGACTGTGTGGCCGAGGGCGACACGGTGCACGTTCAGCAGGTGCCAGCCCTCGGACAATGGATTCGCCGCAGTGGCGAAGATGTGGCGCGCGGTGACCGCGTGCTGTCGCGCGGCGAGCGTCTGTCACCCGCGGCCTTGGGTTTGGCCGCCAGCATTGGCCTGGCCTCTTTGAAAGTGGCGCCTCGCCCCCGCGTGGCCTTGTTTTCCACAGGCGACGAGTTGGTCATGCCCGGTGAGGTTGCGCCCGAGGCCATGAAGCCTGGGGCCATCTACAACTCCAACCGGTTTTTCTTGCGCGCGCTGTTGCAACGCTTGGGCTGCGAAGTCAGCGACCTGGGCATCGTGCCCGATCGGCGCGAAGCCACCGAAGCCGCGTTGCGCGCCGCAGCCGAGCACCACGACTTGATTTTGACCAGCGGCGGCGTGTCGGTGGGTGAGGAAGACCATGTCAAACCCGCCGTGGAAAAATGGGGTGAATTGACCCTGTGGTCGCTGGCCATCAAGCCTGGCAAACCCTTTGCCTTTGGCGCCATTCGCCGCTCAGAGGGCGCGTCCAACGCCCACTTCATGGGGCTGCCGGGCAACCCGGTGTCCAGCTTTGTGACCTTCTTGCTGTTGGTGCGCCCCTTTGTGCTGGCTTTGCAAGGCGCCACCTGCTTGGTCGCTCCTCCACAACGCATGCAAGCCCATTTTGATTGGCCGCGTGCCGACAAACGCCGAGAGTTTCTGCGGGTGCGTCGCAATGCCAACGGCGGCCTGGACCTTTTCCCCAACCAGAGCTCTGGCGTGCTGACCTCGGCGGTGTGGGGCGATGGCGTGGTGGACAACCCGCCAGGACAGACCATCCGCGCAGGGGACACGGTGTCTTTCATTTCTTTGGCGGAGTGGCAGGCATGAAAGTTCAGGTTCGTTATTTTGCAGCCATCCGCGAAGCGATTGGGCAGGGCACAGAGGAGGTGCAAACCCAGTCGCACACTGTTGCAGAACTGCGCGAAGAGTTGCGCTTGCGTGGGGGGGCTTATGCCCAAGCCCTGGCACAGGGCAGGGCGGTGCGCACGGCGCTCGACCAAGTCCTGTGTGAACCGACAGCCCCATTGCATGAGGGTTGCGAGCTGGCGTTTTTTCCGCCTGTCACGGGTGGCTAAGGCATGAGCTTTTCTGTACGCATTCAGACAGAGGATTTTGATGTCAGCCAGGAGCTGGCGGCTTTGCGTGCAGGCGACAAACGCGTGGGTGCGGTCTGCAGTTTTGTCGGGACGGTGCGGGACCGCAACGAGGGCAGCCAGGTGGCGACGCTGGAATTGGAGCACTACCCGGGCATGACCGAGAAATCCATCGCACACATGGTGGCGCAAGCACGCGAGCGGTTTGACATTCACGCTGCCCTGGTCATTCACCGCGTGGGGCTGATGCAACCCTTGGACCAGATCGTGATGGTGGCTGTCACCTCAGCCCACCGCGGCCAGAGCTTTCAGGCCTGCGAATTCCTCATGGATTACCTCAAGACCCAAGCCCCGTTCTGGAAAAAAGAACTCACCCCGCAAGGCGCGCGCTGGGTGGACGCGCGCGTCAGCGACGACCAGGCCTTGGCCCGTTGGGGCATTCAGGCTCAAAACGCTGCTTAGTTCAGGTAGGTGGGGCGGTCAGTGGGCGCAGCCACCTCAGGCTCTTTTTCCTGGGGCTTGACCACAGCCTCGACCTGCAGCCATCCCGATTTGCCCACGGCATCGTTGAGCAAGTGCTGCAAGCCAATCACCAATTCAGACTTCACTTTGACTTGAAAGGCGCGGTGCGGCGGATCGCCTGTTTTTTCCTGGAAGCCCAGCACCAAGGTGCCATCGGCCTGGGGTGAAATTTGGATGTCGGTGACCAGCAATGGGTTTTCCCCCAGCAAAAACTTCACGGGCTCTTCATAAGGCGTGGCAAAGTCGGCTTTTTGCAGGTTTTCTTGTTGCTTGAACTCCGCCAGCATTTCCTTGGCTTGCGGGGTCGGCAAGGCGGTCCCCACGCTGGCCTCCTTGGCGATCAGGTCCACGCTGGCACGCTTGAGGTAAGGCTGCAGTCCCAGGGTCAGCCGGCGGGTGAGCCATATCCTGATTTCCTCGCGCTCGGTGGTGCTGATGCGCAACAAGATGCGGTCCTGGATCGGGTCGTGCAACAGTGATAACTGGTGTATGTTCATTCTTTGTGTTGTATCAAACAGGATGCACGCGGCCGACTCTTGAAAATAGCCTCAACAACCTCAGGTGCAATCCAATTCCATCATTTTCCAAGAAAAGCCATGAGACTCGACAAACTGACCACGAAATTTCAGGAAGCCTTGGGCGAGGCCCAGACGCTGGCCCTGGGGGCTGACCATGCCTACATCGAACCCGCGCATTTGCTGGTGGCCATGTTACGCCAGGAGGACGGCCCCAAATCCCTGCTGCAGCGCGCTGGGGTGAATGTGGGCGGCTTGCTGAGCTCGGCCGAGGCGGCCATGAAGCGCTTGCCGCAAGTGCAAGGGCAGGAGCAGGTCCAGGTCGGTCGCGACCTGGTGTCCTTGATCCAAGCCGCTGAGAAGGAGGCTCTTAAGCGGGGTGACCAATTCATTGCCAGCGAATTGTTCTTGCTCGCGCTGTGCGATAACAAGGGCGACTGGGGCAAGATGGCCAAAGAACATGGCCTGTCCCGAAAGTCCATGGAAACGGCGATCCAAACCGTGCGCGGCGGCCAAAAAGTCGAAAGTGCCGAATCGGAAGGCCAGCGCGAAGCCCTGAAAAAATACTGTGTCGATTTGACCGAGCGCGCACGCAACGGCAAGCTCGACCCCGTGATTGGGCGCGACGACGAAATCCGCCGGGCGATTCAAGTGCTGCAGCGTCGCACCAAAAACAATCCCGTGCTGATCGGCGAGCCGGGGGTGGGCAAAACCGCCATTGTCGAAGGCTTGGCGCAGCGCATTGTGGCGGGCGAAGTTCCCGAGTCCCTCCAAGGCAAGCGCGTCTTGTCACTCGACATGGCCGCCTTGCTGGCAGGTGCCAAGTTCAGGGGCGAGTTCGAGGAGCGCCTGAAAACCGTGCTCAATGAATTGGCCAAGGACGAAGGCCAGACCATCGTGTTCATCGACGAGCTTCACACCATGGTGGGCGCCGGCAAAGCCGAAGGCGCCATGGATGCGGGCAACATGCTCAAGCCCGCCCTGGCACGCGGCGAGTTGCATTGCGTGGGCGCCACCACCCTGGACGAATACCGCAAATACATCGAGAAGGACGCCGCTTTGGAGCGCCGCTTTCAAAAGATCATTGTGGGCGAGCCCAGCGTGGAGGCCACGATCGCCATCCTGCGCGGCTTGCAAGAAAAGTACGAAGTGCACCATGGGGTGGAAATCACTGACCCGGCCATCGTGGCCGCCGCCGAGCTTTCCAACCGCTACATCACCGACCGTTTCTTGCCCGACAAGGCCATCGATTTGATCGACGAAGCAGCTGCCAAGATCAAGATTGAAATCGACTCCAAGCCAGAGGTCATGGACCGGCTGGATCGCCGCCTGATCCAGTTGAAGATCGAGCGCGAGGCCGTCAAAAAAGAAACCGATGAAGCCTCACAGAAGCGTCTGGCCTTGCTCGAAGAGGAAATGGTCAAACTGGAAAAGGAATACGCCGACCTGGAAGAAATCTGGAAGTCGGAAAAAGCCTCCGCGCAGGGCAGCGCCCAGATCAAGGAGGAAATTGACCGCTTGCGTTTTCAGATCGAGGAGTTCACCCGCAAAGGCGATTTCAACAAAGTGGCTGAATTGCAGTATGGCCGCTTGCCTGAGTTGGAAAAGCGACACAAGGAAGCCACGGCCAAAGAAAGTGGGGGCGTTCATCCCGAGGGCGGCCCACGCCTGTTGCGCACCCAGGTGGGGGCTGAGGAAATTGCCGAAGTGGTGGCGCGCGCCACGGGCATTCCTGTCTCCAAGCTGATGCAAGGCGAGCGAGAGAAGCTTTTGCAAATGGAAGATCGCCTGCACCAGCGCGTGGTGGGCCAAGACGAAGCCATTGTGGCGGTGGCCAATGCCATCCGGCGCTCGCGTGCCGGTTTGGGTGACCCCAACCGGCCCACCGGCTCGTTCTTGTTCCTGGGCCCCACAGGCGTGGGCAAGACCGAGTTGTGCAAGGCGCTGGCAGGCTTCCTGTTTGACAGCGAAGAGCACATGATCCGCATCGACATGAGCGAGTTCATGGAGAAGCACACGGTCAGCCGCCTGATCGGTGCCCCCCCAGGCTACGTGGGGTACGACGAGGGCGGCTACCTGACCGAAGCAGTGCGCCGCAAGCCCTACAGCGTGGTCTTGCTGGACGAGGTTGAGAAGGCCCATCCCGATGTGTTCAATGTGCTCTTGCAAGTGCTCGATGACGGCCGCCTGACCGATGGTCAAGGCCGCACCGTCGACTTCAAGAACACCGTCATCGTCATGACCTCCAACATTGGGTCGCCCATCATCCAGAGCATGGCGGGCCAGGACCCGCAGGACATCAAGGACGCTGTGTGGGATGAGCTGAAGTCCCATTTCCGCCCCGAGTTCTTGAACCGCATCGACGAGACCGTGGTGTTTCATTCGCTGGACGCCAACCACATTGCCCGCATCGCCGACATCCAATTGCGTGTGCTGGCCCAACGCCTGGCCAAGATCGAGCTCAGCCTGGACGTGTCAGCGGCGGCTTTGGCCGAATTGGCCAAGGTGGGCTTTGACCCGGTGTTCGGGGCGCGTCCGCTCAAGCGTGCCATCCAGCAGCGCATTGAAAACCCCTTGTCCAAGTTGTTGCTGGAGGGCCGATTCCTGCCCAAGGATGTCATCTCGGTGCAGGTGGACCCTGTGCGCGCACCGGGCGAGTTCAGCTTCTCCAAGGCCTGAGCCCCGGGGTGTCTCGCGCCCGACGCACGTCGTCGGGCATCTCAAGGTAGGATGCAGGACATCATTGTTCTGCATCCTTTCGTACCTGTGTCATCCTCTCCTCCAGAAGGCTTTCGGCCGATCCAAGTGGGCGGCCCGTTCATTGCGCACAATGTGCAATTGCATGCGCGCCTGGTCAACACGCATGACGGTGACAAGTTGCAGCTGGGCTTTCGGGTCGAGCCACACCACACCAACCCGTTGGGCTTCTTGCACGGTGGCATGATGGCCACTTTTGTCGATATGCTTGGGGCCTGTGTCATGCCCTACCAAACCCAGATGGAGCGGCGTTTTTTGCCCACGGTCAGCTTGCAAATGGATTTTTTGTCCTCCCCCAAGGTCGGTGACTGGGTCCAGGCCGAAGCCCAAATTTTGCGTGAGACCCGCAACCTGCTGTTCACCCAGGGGTTGGTGCACGCGGGTCAGGAGTTGGTGTTGCGTACCAGCGCGGTCTACAAGATTGGCAAGGCCTTCGACGAGTGGGGCACGGACCCACGGGACCCGTTCAAACTGCGCTTGCCCGCCTGAGGTAAGGCCTGAATGACCGCAGCCGCAACCCATCCTATGCCCCCCCTGGCCGCACCCTTGCGTCAGGATGCGGCGGTCATTGGCCTGGTGGGGTTGGCGCATGCCAGCTCGCATTTTTCACATCTGCTGTTGCCGCTGATGTTTCCCGTTTTCATGAAGGTGTTCGGCCTGACTTACTCTGAGTTGGGCTTGCTGATGAGCATTTTCTTTGTGGTCTCCGGTATGGGGCAAGCATTGGCCGGTTTTTTGGTCGACCGCCTGGGCGCCCGCCCCGTGTTGTTTGCTGCCTTGTCTCTGTTGGCCATGGGTTGCTTGTGGGCGGCGCGCGCGCAGGGCTACACCGACTTGATGGTGGTGGCGGTTTTTCTGGGCTTGGGCAACTGCTCATTCCACCCTGTGGACTTCACCATCTTGAACCAGCGGGTCTCCTTGCCTAGACTGGGCTATGCCTTCAGTGCCCACGGGCTGACGGGCAACCTGGGGTGGGCGGTGGCGCCGGTGTTCATGGTGGGCTTGAGCGAGTGGTGGGATTGGCGTGTGGCCTACCACTGTGCGGCCTTGCTCTTCCTGAGCATTCTGGCATTGGCTTGGTGGCAGCGCCGCGCGCTGAGCACACAGGTGCATCGTGTCCCGCAAGGCACCGCCCGACAGGTCAGTGCCCTGGCCTTCATGAAGGTGCCGGTGGTGTGGTGGTGCTTTGCTTTCTTCATGCTGTCCACCATGACCCTGGCCATCGTCCAGACTTTTGGCGTGTCCATCCTGCAAAAGATGCACGGCGTCAGCTTTGCGGCCGCCAACATGACGCTCACCGCCT
>JACCDT010170652.1_pt1 | contig 11163 bp, 10 predicted proteins | sample 7446291 | NCBI WGS metagenome assembly JACCDT01 (sample SAMN15323446, study PRJNA562643) | freshwater metagenome | isolation source: river surface water | place: USA:Blue River Watershed | collected 2017-08-17 | reverse complement strand
ACTGCTGCGGCGTATTTGCTCAACACCCGCACGATGATGGCGCTCACCGAAGCCGCTGAAACCGACGCCAAAACCAAAGCACGTATTCAATTCGCCGTTGAGCAATGGGCCGCCGCTGCAGCACCCAGCAATTACTTGGCACTCAACGCAGAAGCGCAGCAAAAAGCGATTGAGACCAAAGGCGAGAGCATTTCCAAAGGCATTCAAAACTTGTTGCACGACATGCAACAAGGCCATGTGTCAATGACCGACGAAAGCCTGTTTGAAGTGGGCAAAAACGTGGCCACCACCGAAGGCAAAGTGGTGTTTGAAAACGAGTTTTTCCAATTGCTCGAATACAAGCCACTCACCGCCAAGGTGTACGAGCGTCCGTTCTTGTTTATCCCGCCTTGCATTAACAAGTTCTATATCTTGGACTTGCAGCCTGAAAACTCATTCATCCGCTACGCCGTGGCCCAAGGTCATCGCACGTTTGTGGTGAGTTGGCGCAATCCTGATGAGAGCCTGCGCAACACCACATGGGACAACTATGTGGAAGACGTGGCCATTCAAGCCATCAAGGTGGTGCAAGAAATTGGTGGCGCAAAGCAAATCAACGCACTGGGTTTCTGCGTTGGCGGCACCATTCTTTCTAACGCGCTGGCTGTGTTGGCCGCGCGTGGCGAAAAACCAGTGGCTAGCGCGACATTGCTCACCACCTTGATTGATTTCACCGACACCGGCGTGTTGGATGTGTTCATCGACGAAGCGTTCGTTAAGTTCCGTGAAGGCCAGTTCGCCGAAGGCGGGTTGATGAAGGGCAAAGACATGGCGTCGACCTTCAGCTTCTTACGCCCCAATGATTTGGTGTGGAACTACGTGGTGGGCAATTACCTCAAAGGTGAAACACCCCCACCGTTTGACTTGCTCTATTGGAACAGCGATTCCACCAACTTACCCGGCCCCATGTATGCCTGGTACTTGCGCAACACCTATCTTGAGAACAACCTCATCAAGCCCGGCAAAGCGACCGTTTGCGGCGAGAAGATTGACCTGCGCAAAGTGGATATGCCTTTGTACATCTACGGCTCGCGTGAAGACCACATCGTGCCCATCGGCGGCGCGTATGCCAGCACGCATGTGTTCCCAGGCAAGAAGCGTTTTGTGATGGGTGCATCGGGCCACATTGCTGGCGTGATCAACCCACCCGCCGCCAAGAAGCGTTGCTACTGGACTGGTAGTGAAACCAGCTTCCCCAAAGATGCTGAGCAATGGATTGCCAAATCTAAAGAGCACGCGGGCAGCTGGTGGACCGATTGGTCGGCTTGGCTCAAAACACATGCAGGCAAACAAATCGCTGCCCCCAAAACCTATGGCAAGGGCAAGCACAAAGCGATTGAGGCCGCACCTGGCCGTTATGTCAAAGAACGCGCTAGCCACTGATTTTTAATTTCATTTATTTTTTCGGGAGACAAAAATGGAAGACATCGTCATCGTTTCAGCCGCACGCACTGCCGTGGGCAAGTTTGGTGGTTCACTCGCCAAAATCGCAGCCACAGAGCTGGGCTCTATCGTCATTCGTGAAGCCTTGGCGCGTGCCAAGGTCGATCCTGCGATGGTGGGCGAAGTCATCATGGGTCAGGTGTTGGCCGCTGGCGCTGGCCAAAACCCAGCGCGTCAAGCCTTGATCAAGTCTGGCATTCCTAATGCGGTGCCTGCTTTGACCATCAACGCGGTGTGCGGCTCTGGCCTCAAAGCCGTGATGTTGGCTGCGCAAGCTGTGGCTTATGGCGACAGCGACATCGTGGTAGCCGGTGGCCAAGAAAACATGAGCGCATCTGGCCATGTGCTGTTGGGTTCACGTGACGGCCAACGCATGGGCAACTGGAACATGATCGACACCATGATCGTGGACGGCTTGTGGGATGTGTATAACCAGTACCACATGGGCATTACGGCTGAGAATGTGGCCAAAGAATTCAACATCACCCGCGACATGCAAGATGCCTTGGCTTTGGCTAGTCAGCAAAAAGCTGCTGCAGCGCAAGAGGCCGGCAAGTTCGCAGCTGAAATCGTGTCAGTCAACATTCCGCAACGCAAAGGCGATCCGATTGCGTTCAATGCCGACGAATACATCAACAAGAAAACCACCGCCGAGGTGTTGGCTGGTTTGCGTCCAGCGTTTGATAAAGCGGGTTCAGTGACGGCCGGTAATGCATCAGGTATCAACGACGGCGCTGCCGCTGTGGTGGTGATGACGGCTAAGAAAGCAGCTGCTTTGGGCCTCACACCTTTGGCTCGCATCGCCGCATTTGGCACTAGCGGCTTGGATCCAAAAATCATGGGCATGGGCCCTGTGTCTGCTTCACGCAAAGCTTTGGAGCGTGCAGGCTGGAAAGCATCAGACGTGGATCTGTTCGAACTCAACGAAGCTTTCGCTGCTCAAGCTTGCGCCGTGAACCGTGAGTTGGACATTGATCCAGCCAAAGTCAACGTCAACGGTGGTGCGATTGCCATCGGTCATCCCATCGGTGCATCAGGCTGCCGCATCTTGGTGTCTTTGTTGCATGAAATGCAACGTAACAATGCCAAGAAGGGCTTGGCCGCGCTGTGTATCGGTGGTGGCATGGGGGTGTCGTTGGCACTGGAACGTTAATTCAAATTTCTTTCACTAAAAACTCATAAATCAGGAGACAAAAAATGAGCCAAAAAGTAGCGTACGTCACAGGTGGTATGGGTGGTATCGGAACCGCCATTTGCCAACGCCTTCACAAAGAAGGTTTCAAAGTCATCGCGGGTTGCGGCCCAACACGTGACTTTGTGAAGTGGTTGGACGAGCAAAAAGCTTTGGGTTACACCTTCTATGCGTCTGTCGGCAACGTCGGCGATTGGGACTCTACGGTTGAAGCTTTCACCAAAGCCAAAGCCGAACACGGCCCGATCGACGTGTTGGTCAACAACGCCGGTATCACCAAAGACCGCATGTTCTTGAAGATGACACGCGAGGACTGGAGCGCAGTGATGAGCACCAACCTCGACTCCATGTTCAACGTGACCAAGCAAGTTGTGCCAGACATGGTCGAACGTGGCTGGGGCCGCATCATCAATATCTCTTCGGTGAACGGTGAAAAAGGCCAAGCTGGCCAAACCAACTACTCAGCTGCTAAGGCTGGTATGCATGGTTTCTCTATGGCTTTGGCCCAAGAGCTGGCGACCAAAGGTGTGACGGTCAACACCGTGTCACCTGGTTACATCGGTACAGACATGGTCAACGCCATCCGTCCGGACGTGTTGGAAAAGATCGTGGCTACCGTGCCCGTCAAGCGTTTGGGCAAGCCCAGCGAAATCGCTTCCATCATTGCTTGGATGGCGAGCGATGACGGCGGTTACACCACAGGTGCTGACTTTGCCGTGAACGGTGGTTTGCACATGGGTTAATGTTCAAACGCATTTGCGTTGGATTGTTAGACCAAAGCCGCAGAGCAATCTGCGGCTTTATTTTTTTGTGAGTTTGTGCAGTAAAAACCCCTAAAAATAATTTGTTAAAGTTGTTTTCATTAATAACTTTGGCAAATTTGCCATTTCGACGATATGGGTGATTACACAAATATGGCGGGTTACTACGACGTCATCATGACCTCGGGTTACTACGACTACGCAAAGATCGTCGACAGCTTGGTTTCGCACCACCCAGAACGCAATGTTTTGGAGATTGGTTGTGGCACAGGATTGATTTTGGAAGAGCTGGCCAAGCGTCAACCCAAGCTACCCATCACCGGCATTGATTTGACAGCGCCCATGTTGTCGATTGCCCAAAAGCGCTTGGCACCTTTTCCAACGGTGTCGCTTTCCCAGCAAAACATCACCGAACTGGCGCTTGACGATAAGCATGAGTTGGCTTTTTCATACGGTGGCGTTTGGTACTTTGTGATTGACGGCGACAAAGAGCCTTTCTTGGTGAGCCACATCGCAGATGCACACGCCAATGAATTGGGGTTTGAACATTTGGCCAAGCATATCTCTGTGGGTGGCACCTTGCTGCTGGGCATTCAAGGTCCGCACCACAACTATGAAACTACCATTTCAAATGGCATGAAGTATTCACAGCAAATCGACCCGACTGACATTGGCTTTACCAAGCACTATTTCTTGCACGACGGCGAGCAAAAGCTGATGGATCAAACCGTGCACTACCGCACCTACACCTTCGCCGAGGCGCAAGCGCTGATGGGTGCGTATGGTTTTGAATACGTGGCAGAGAAAGATTCCAACCAATTATTTTTGCAGTTCAAGAAAGTCAAATGATGAGCGCTGCAAAACCGAAATTGTTTTTCATCGGTGTGGGCAACATGGGCAACCCCATGGCTGCCAATTTGGTGAAGGCAGGTTTCCCCGTCACCGTCTTTGATGTGTCGCGTGCCAAGGCCGATAACTTGATTGCCTTGGGTGCAACTTGGGTTAATAGCTTGGCCGAAGGCGCTGCGCACGCCGATGTGGTGATGGCGTCTTTGCCAGGCCCCGTGCAGGTGCGCGAAGTGATGTTGGGCGAGCAGGGCGTCTTGGCGCACGTCAAAGCGGGTGCGACCGTGATTGACACCTCCACCAGCGCGGTGGAGTTGGTGCGCGAGTTGGTGGCTTTGGCCAACAGCAAAGGCGTGAATTTCTTAGAAGCGCCCGTCACCAATGCGGTGGATATGGCGGCCCTGGGTCGCTTGTCCATTTTTGTGGGTGGCGACCCAGCCACTTTTGAAAAACACAAACCCATCTTTGATGTCATTGCCGAAAAAATATTCCATGTGGGCGAGCCCGGCAACGGCGCGACCATCAAGCTGCTCACCAACTTGTTGTGGTTCGTCAGTGCTGCAGCGATTGGCGAAGGTTTGATGCTGGGTGCCAAGGCTGGTATTCCGCTGCACACCGTTTGGGAAGCGATCAAGTCAAGCGCTGGCAACAGCTGGGTGGCCGAGCACGATGTGCCGTCCATCTTTGCTGGCCACTACGACCCGAGTTTTTCGCTGGCTTTGTGCTGCAAAGATTTGGGGCTCATCAACGGTATTGCCAAATCGCAGGGCTATGACTTGCCCATGGGTGGCATGGCGCAACAGTTGTTTCAGCAAGCCATGGCCACCTATGGCCCAGATGCGGCTGAGCTGCATGTGGTGAAACTTTTAGAAGAGCGTGTGGGACACATGCTGCGACCATGACCCACCAATCTCGCTTACTCGCCGAAGCCCATTTGCACATGCCGCAAGGCGTGGCCGAAAACTACCGCTATTGGGGCGAAAAAGACACGGTGTTCATTGCCAACGCCAAAGGTTGCATGCTCACCGATGTGGATGGCAAAACTTATGTGGACTTCCGCTTAGGCTATGGCCCCATCATCTTGGGTTACCGCGATGAGCGCGTGGACAACGCAGTGATTGAGCAAATCACCCAGCGCGGCACGCTCTCTGGCTTCTCGACCGAACTCGACACCACGGTGGTCAAGCAAATCAAAGCCATGTGCCCCAACATCGACAAAATGCGCTTTGCCAACTCGGGCACCGAGGCGGTGATGGGTGCGGTGCGCACCGCGCGCGGCTACACCAAGCGCGACCGCGTGGCGATCGTAGAAGGCTCGTTCCACGGCTTGTATGACGAGATGATGTGGAAGTCCGACATCGAGCATTGGCAACCGGGCAGCAACGTCGCGCCCAAGGTCATCCCCTTCGGCGGCGGCATTCCAGAGCGCAGCCGCGAGTTGCTGAGCATCATCAGCCACAACGACTTTGAAGCTTTAGAAAACTTGTTTGCGACGCAAGGCGACACCTTAGCCTGTGTGGTGATTGAGCCCATCATTGGCAATGCGGGCAGCGTGGCAGCTAGCCAAGAATGGTTGCAGCGTCTGCGCGACCTCTGTACGCAACACGGCACGGTGCTCATCATTGACGAAGTGAAATCTGGTTTTCGCGTCGCGAAGGGCGGGGCGCAAGAGTTGTATGGCATTCATGCCGACCTCACTACCTACGCCAAAGCCATGGGTAACGGTTACCCCGTCGCCGCCTTTGGCGGCAAAGCACATGTGATGGACGTGGTGGGCTCGCACCCAGGCGGTGTGGTGCATGGTGGCACTTACACGGCGAACTTGGTAGCGCTCAGTGCCGCACACGCCACGCTCAAAGTTTTGGCCGAGACCAACGCGCAGCAAACCATCAACGATGCGGGTGAAAAAATTCAAGCTGTGCTGGGTCGTGTGTTCACGGCCGCAGGTTTAGAGCATGCGTTTGCAGGACCGCCTGCGATGTTTGGCATTCATTTCAGCGCCACCGTGCCCACCAACTACCGCGATTGGCGTGTGACCAACAGCGAGCTGTATCGTAAGTTTGCGTGGGAGTTGATTGCACGTGGTGTGATGCTTGAACCCGACTCTCGCGAGCCGTGGTTCATTTGCGAAGCACATCAGCACATGGATTTGGGCTGGCTCGAAGAGGTGGCCACGCAGTCCATCCGCGTGGCCATGGCAGCGAAAGATTAAGACGCCGACTTGCCCGTGCTGACCATTTGCATGGCCGAGGCAATGAGGCCTGACACCTCGGTCATGTTGCTGGGCACGATGAGTGTGGTCTTGGCGTCAGACGCCACTTTGGCATAAGCCTGTACGGCTTGCTCGGCCACTTTGAGTTGCACCGCTTGCTCACCGCCGGGTTGGCGAATGGCGGCTGCAATGCGTTCAATCGCTTGCGCCGTGGCATTTGCCATTTCTGTGATGGCAGCGGCGTCGCCTTGGGCTTTGTTGATGGCAGCTTGTTTTTCACCTTCAGAGCGCGCAATGAAAGCTTCGCGCTCACCCGTGGCGATGTTGATTTGTTCTTGGCGACGGCCTTCTGACGCAGCAATGAGTGCACGCTTTTCACGCTCAGCCGTGATTTGCGATTGCATGGCGTGCAAGATTTCTTTGGGTGGTGTCAGGTCTTTGATTTCGTAGCGCAACACCTTCACGCCCCAGTTCAAGGCGGCTTCGTCGATGGCTGCCACCACTTGCGCGTTGATGATGTCGCGTTCTTCAAAAGTCTTGTCGAGTTCTAACTTACCAATCACGCTGCGCAAGCTGGTTTGTGCGAGTTGCGTCACCGCCATGATGTAGTTAGATGAGCCATAGCTGGCCAAGCGTGGGTCGGTCACTTGGAAATACAAAATGCCGTCGACTTGCAGCTGCGTGTTGTCACGTGTGATGCAAATCTGGCTAGGCACATCAAGCGGGATTTCTTTGAGGCTGTGTTTTTGAATCACGTTGTCAATGAAGGGCACCACAAAGTTCAAGCCCGGTGTGAGGCTTGCGTGGAACTTGCCCAAACGCTCGACCACCCATGCGTTTTGCTGGGGCACGACCTTGACCGTTTTGACGATGAACAAAACGGCGATGGCCAAAAAGAGAATTGCGATTTCCATAGCTGAGCCTTTGAGATAAGTTAAATTTTTTCCAGCACCAAGCGATTGCCTTGCATCTCACTGATGCGGTGAAGCCCAAGTTCGGGTGTCGCGTTCGCTGCACACACAGCAGCCCATTGCGCACCACGGTGTTTGACTTGGGCGTGGCCTTGGGCGTCCCACGCATCAACCGTCACGGTCTCGCCAATGTCGAGGTGCACATTGCTGTCTTGAGCGTCGTTGCTGAGTGGTTTTTTCAAGTGCCACAGCACGGCAGCACCGCCGCCCACGATCGCCGCTGTGACGATTTGCCAAGTGAGCGTGCCGTCTGCATAGGCTGTCAGCGCAGCGGCTGTGGCGCCTAGCGAGAGCATGAGCAAATAAAACGTGCCGGTCAGCAGTTCGGCCATCACGAGCACGCCTGCGACGATCAACCAGAGGGTTGGGTTATCCATCATTCTCACCTTGAACTAAATATTTTTAGGTACATCACCATTGTGCCTAATTTGAAAAGGGTGGCACGGGATAATTGCGCCATGAATTTTTCTGATGCTTCGCTTTGGCGCACTAGTGTTGCGCCCATGATGGACTGGACTGATCGCCACTGCCGCTATTTCCACCGCCTGCTCAGCCGCAACACTTTGCTTTACACCGAGATGGTCACCACTGGTGCGCTGCGCCATGGCGACACGCAACGGCATTTGCGCTTCAACGCGGAAGAGCATCCGGTGGCTTTGCAGTTGGGTGGCAGCGACGCGGCTGATTTGGCGCACGGTGCGAAGTTGGGCGAGCAGTGGGGTTACAACGAAATTAACCTCAACTGCGGTTGCCCGTCTGACCGTGTGCAGCGCGGTGCATTTGGCGCATGTTTGATGAACGAGCCCAAAACCGTGGCCGATGGTGTGAAAGCCATGATGGATGTGGTGGACATTCCTGTGACGGTGAAGCACCGCATTGGCATTGACCGCATTGAGAGCTACGACTTTGTGCGCGACTTTGTTGGCACTGTCAGCGATGCAGGTTGCAAGGTGTTCATCGTCCATGCACGCAACGCGTGGCTCGATGGCCTAAGCCCCAAAGAAAACCGTGAAATCCCACCGCTGCGTTACGAGTTGGGTTACCAGCTGAAAAAAGACTTTCCTAATTTGGTGATCGCCATTAACGGTGGCATCACCACCAATGCGCAGATGGCCGAGCACTTACAGCATGTCGATGGCGTGATGCTGGGACGCGAAGCGTATTACCGCCCGTGGCTCATGACGACGTGGGACGCCGAGTTTTACAACGACCCGCACGAGATCCTCAGTCGCGAAGCGGTGGAGGAGGCGATGGTCGCTTATATGGAGCGAGCCCAAGCCGAAGACGGTTGCCCTTGGTACCCGATTGCGCGACATATGCTGGGCTTGTTCCATGGCCAACGCGGTGCGCGTTTATGGCGACAGACATGGAGCAACCACAAGCTCAAGCCTCTCCCTCCGCGTGAAGTGCTGAAGATTGCACGCGAAGCATTGGCCCTAGGCGCAGCCGAGCGTCCAAGCGAGAACCCTCACGATGCCATCTGAAGTGGTCAGCGTGCGCACACGCCGCTGGGCGCTGGCGCTGATCTGGCTCATCCCTTTGTTGTGGACCGTCAACATCGTGGCCGCGCGTCAAGCGCCGGGCGTGGTGTCTCCACACGTGTTGGCCTTGGGGCGCTGGGGTTTGGCAGGCGCTATTTTGTCTGTGCTCAGTGCGGGCGAGTTGTGGGCACAACGTGCCTATGTGTGGCAACACCGTTGGCGCTATGTGGTCTTGGGCGCTTGCGGCATGTGGATTTGTGGCGCGTGGGTGTATCTGGCGGGCGAGAGCACGGTGGGCATGAACATCTCTCTCATCTATGCCTCTTCACCGGTGTTGATTGCGGTGGGGTCTGTGCTTTGGTTGGGGGAGCGGTTTTCTAAACGACAAACACTGGGTGTGTTGCTGGCCATGACTGGCGTGGTGCATGTGGTGGTGAAGGGCGAGTGGGCGCATTTGTCGCAGGTACAGCTGGTTCCCGGTGATTTGTGGATCGTGGCAGCGTCTCTCTCGTGGGCTGCTTATGCCTTGCTGCAAAAGCGCTGGCCCACCACGCTCAGCCCTACGGCGCAATTGGCTTGCATTTGTTGGGGTGGTGTGGCGGTGTTGTTGCCGTTTGCCATTTGGGAACTCAGCCTTGCCAGCACACCTGCGTTAACCCCACATGCTTGGTTTTTGATGGCCATCACGGCTTTGCTGCCGGGCGTGGGTGCATATTGGATTTATGGCTGGACCCAAAAAGTATTGGGCGCAAGCCGCGTGGCCATGACGCTTTACCTTGGGCCGCTTTACACCGCAGTGGTGGCGTGGTTGGTGTTGGGTGAGACCTTGGGATGGCACCACCTGGCTGGTGGCACCTTGATTTTGTCTGGGGTGGGCTTGGTGATGGCCGTGCAAACTGCCCATCGTGCGCCAAGCCAAACCGAAGAGGTTTAGCGAGAAGCTTGTGGCTTAGCTTGCGGCTTCTAAACCGTTGGCAAAGTGCTCATTCATGCGCTGCACACTCAGTGTGGCATCACGTGCCATCAACGCATCCATGATGGCTTGGTGTTCTTTGAGCGATTCTTCTAAGCGGCCACTTTTGAACAGCGAGTTGTGGCGGTTGAGCTTCATCACCTTGCGCAAGTCGCCCACCATTTGATCGCGCCAGCGGTTGTTGGCAATCTCTAACAAGCGCATATGAAAGCGCTCGTTGATTTCAAAGAACTTTTCGCGGTCTGTCACCGCGGCGGTGAGCTCGGTGTGCAGGGCTTGCAAGTCTTTGAGCTGTTCGGGTGTGGCCTCTGCAGCCACTACGCCCGCAGCGTCCGACTCTAATAAAGAGAGTAGGTGATATACATCGCGCTGGTCTTTTTCGTTGACCTCGGTCACATAAGCGCCGCGACGCACCTTCATGGTGACCAAGCCTTCGGCGGCCAGTACCTTGAGTGCTTCGCGCATGGGCGTGCGGCTGATGCCGTATTCCTCGGCCAAGCGCATCTCGTCAATCCAGCTGCCAGGCTCTAACTCAGCCGCAAAAATACGCTGACGCAGCAGTTCAGCGACTTCTTCGTATAGGGCGCGAGGGGTTAGGGTGACAGCGGACATAGACTCGAATTGTAAGCTGATATAAGATTTTGAATCAATAATTATGAATGATATGATCGTATCGATGATCAAACCCGTGGGTTAACCTTGGGAATCTTTGATCGCTGCACACCAATTTCACGAGTGATTTGCTATGAGCCAAAAGCCGACCGAATTCAACGCCGCTAACCTAGAAGCATGGGCCAAAGCAGCCGCCAAGTCTGCCCCAGGCGGCGACGTCAACGCCCTGAACTGGAAGACTTTGGACGGTATCAGCGTCAAGCCGCTGTACACCGCAGAAGACACCCAAAACCTCCCTTACGCCAACACCTTGCCCGGCTTTGAGCCGTATGTGCGTGGCCCACAAGCCACCATGTATTCGGTGCGCCCATGGACGATTCGCCAATACGCAGGCTTCTCCACCGCTGAAGAATCCAACGCGTTTTACCGCAAGGCATTGGCAGCAGGCGGTCAAGGTGTGTCGGTGGCGTTTGACTTGGCCACCCACCGTGGCTATGACTCTGACCATCCCCGTGTGACGGGCGATGTGGGCAAGGCCGGCGTGGCCATTGACTCGGTCGAGGACATGAAGATCTTGTTCAACGAAATTCCGTTGGACAAAGTGTCGGTCTCTATGACCATGAACGGCGCTGT
>JACCDT011698655.1_pt1 | contig 11167 bp, 34 predicted proteins | sample 7446291 | NCBI WGS metagenome assembly JACCDT01 (sample SAMN15323446, study PRJNA562643) | freshwater metagenome | isolation source: river surface water | place: USA:Blue River Watershed | collected 2017-08-17 | reverse complement strand
AGCTTATCATATTGCAGGTTCATATTATCATATGTAACCCGTTCAACAAATGGGCCGTGTTCGAACTCAATTGCGTCCGCAGACATAATCTGATTAACAATGTCTTGCGCCTTCTTAGTTAGCTTAATTACTTTCATATATTTTATTTAATTATTACCGAGAAATTGTGCAACATCTTCTGCACTCAAATTATGTTTAATGAGTTGGACTACATCATGATCTACATATTTGACATAAGAAATGTTGTATAGATCAAGTCCTACTTTATTTACGACGACCATATTATGCGGCGGCAGTTTCTGTTTCATTATTTTGCGGCAGTTCTTCTATCTTCTTAATTTCAGAAAGAAGAGTATACAATTTGTCGCTGACTTCCCATAGGTTGCGGGTTGCGTTTTTACGAATGAACTCGTTAACTAGGAACGCTTGCTCTTTATTAAGCATATATACTATATATATTATTTACTCTTTGACGGGAATAAAACCAGGATGAGAATAATGCATCATCTCGTAATATGGATTACAAATTTTGATAGTGTCGCCAGTTCTCATACTAAAAAAAGTATTATTTCGTGGACTCGGCGGCTGAACTACAACAGCGGTAATAAACTGCGGCATATCTTTTTTAGCGTAATTTTCTGTATCTTCACAGATCTCTACGATATAATGTTGTCCTTTGGTGGCATCGCCAGCGCGATTGCCAATGTATTTCCATTTCATTTTTTAATGCAAGTTACATGGTTGATCTCAGTGACGCGAACACTTTAGCATATTCTGGGGGGTTGTCAAGGGGTCATCGCAACTATTTTCGAAGGCTAAATAAGATAAACAATATTATTAAAAACAGTACAATTTTTTCTTTTGCGCCAAACTTTTCTGGATCTATATACACATAGTATTATATACTATATATATCTTATTAAAGAAAATATCGTTCATCTTTGAAAATTTTATCCTATATTTGATAATACTGTGTACATATATTTAGTATGAGCGATATCACCTATACATGGAAAGTAAATAACGTAAAATGTTATAAAGATTTAAACGGTTATCAGGACTATGTTTACCAGACATATTGGAACTGTGCAGCCGCCACACTTGGACCCACTGGACAAGCTTATGACTCAAGCTTTGCTGGTGCTACTCCACTAGGCACTGGCGCAGCCAGCGTATCTGGTTATGCATTCAAGCCTTTCGCCGATCTAACTCAAGACGATGTGTTGAACTGGATCTGGGCCAGTTTACCTTCTGGTGCTGGAAAAGAATATTACGAACAGAAAGTTTCAGGAGAATTGGTATATAAGATGACTTATGTAACAGAAGAACCTGCTCTTCCTTGGAATCCACCTGCCCCTACTGGAACACCATAATTTTTACAGTATTACGCAAAAAGCCGCTCATCTTTTGGGCGGCTTTTTTATTTGTTATTTAGACTTTTTTCGTTCAGCTTTCTTATTTGCAATCTCTTTATTTCGCTCGTCTTCTTTCATCATCTCGTCTAATTTATCGTATGCTGCTTTTTTAGTCAGGCAAGTAAAGCCGTGCGTTCCCCAGCTATTGCTGGTAGGATAACACTCGCTGGGCGGTATTTTATTGCCAGCTATTTCATATCCATTATGACTTTGTATCTTTATTGCTTCATAATGTTTACTTTCAGATGAAATATGATGCCGCTCATATATTGCAAACATATTTTCTCTATGTATTTGTTTAAACTTAAAGCTGCTGCTTTCGAATTCTTTATCTAGTTTTTTCATGTCTTGTATATATATCTATATATATAATATATATATCAAAATACAACAAAGAAGATCAAATGTCAAGAAACTTCTTCAAAGAAGATTAAATCGGCGCAAAACTAATTATTCTTATTTAGTTCTTCTTCTATAGCCTTTGTGGCTTCTGAATGCTGAATTATTTTAATTGTTTGCGTAATACCCAAGGCGCAGCCACGAATAAATAAAAAATAACTGAACATCAGTTGATTTAATAAAAAAGCCCAAAATGCTGGGGTTTTTGGCGTTATTTCCATATAGATAAGCATAGATATAAAGAATATAGTATGGAATATAGTACCGTATTTTAACAAAAATAGATTAAATTTTTTACTAAATGATTGCATAATGATTTTTAGAGTAGAAAAGCCCGCACATACGTCTTTAATCCACCTATCTTATATTTTCTTACCTTATCTTATATATATCTTATTATATTTATGCTTATATATCTATACTATATAACCTATATATTCTGTCTATGCTTATTTGGCTAGGTGTGTCTGGTATATAACCACTATTTCTTCTTATCTAATTTCCTGAGAAATACCCAATAAATAACGATAAAGTACAATATAAATAACAACATGGGGGCCATGCTATTATTTACACTTTTTTACCTCATTTTTGAAGCTATTTATTAATGATATTTTGACTCAGTATTTAGGCTATTTTATTTCACCTATATATGCTTATTTATCTTACATTATTTGGTCATCATTATCATCTTTATCGTATGGTGCAGATACCAGCACAGATATAACAATTAAGACTACAAATATACCAACACTAGCCAGTAAGATCTCAGTTATCATGTAAAATTATTATCTAGTAATTATTAACGATAAAGTTATTCGGTATTTTACACAAACAGCTTAGTCATATTTCTTTATAGAGCATTCACCTGTATCCCAATCATAATAAGAACGCAGCTTCATTTTGCCGCCATCATAGATGTACAAACCAGCAGTCAATAACTCATGGGTAAAGCGAAAGATAATCTTCAGAGAAGGGTATTTGACGCTTGCACTCGCGGCCTCGTCAAGTGGACAAAAATAGCCATCAAAGTGCAAGACCGCCGATCCTCCTTCGATCTCCCACCCATCGTAGTTGATAGAACCATCGGCAAAGTCGAGATCCTTGGTGACGTTGACGAGATCGTCGTATGGACCTTCGATATAAAAATGATTAGAATATTTGTCGCTCATATTTACTTCAGTTCAACGATCTTAGCAGGAAAGTCCTTTTTGACAAGCTCTAAAGTGACCTTTGCGAGGTCCAAGCTCTTGAATCGGGCATATTCCTCCCACTTGCCGCCGTCCTTAATCATAACAACGTATTTTTGCATATTAGTTTTCATCTTGTTCTATCTTATTCTTGAATATAAAATACCCTATTGCAGTTATTAATCCACCAGTAAAGATCGGCGGCACATCAATATTATATTGTTTAATTAAAAATACTGACAGTAAAAAGCCTAGTACGATGGACGAAAACAATAGAATAATTAGTTTCATTTTAATCTGTCTGTAACTTAGTTGTAACCCCCAATGGTTAAAATAAGGTAGCATGACCTGCCCACACTGTCAAGCACCTTTCGCTGTAAAAGCAAGATTCCTCGCCAAAACTTGCGGTTGTGACGAGGATGAAAGATTTTTATCTTTTGAAGATTGGTATGAGCAAATTTTTAATATTAAACTAGATCGTCTATTTAACTTTGTCGTAATCTAGTATATATAAACCGCCACTGACAGAAGCTCTCCAGCAAATAGACCAAAAAATAGTTGTTTTCATGTGGTCCATAACTGACTCATTACCACTCCATCCGCCAGTGGCAATTCTTAGGGCAGTAAATGGTTTATCTTTTAAAAGATCGTTATTATAATTTTCTGCGATTTGCCAGCTTCCATAATGTTCATTGAAAGCGTCCTCGCAAAACTGAAAAAACTCTTTAGGAGTATAACCATTCAAAGTATACCAATACGATATATCTCTAAGAGTTTGATCAGATGGATAACCATCACTATCAAAGGTTGGAGTCTTCATTTTTTGTATGAGAGATTTGGTATACGCAAAATTGCGCTAAAGATCGCATACCCCATGCTTGAAGAAAAGTAATCTTTTTAGCCATTATTAATTCTGGCATCAACCAATTCCAAAAAAAATAAACGCCAGTTATAAAGAAAAGCTGAAGAAGTATTTCTCGAACTAAAGCTAAAATAATTTTTCTCATAAGCTATCGTATAAATCTTTTATCCATTTATTGCGCTGCTTGATATTATTAAGATCCCTAGCTTCATATTCTTCATGATATTTGATAGATCTATTATGTTCTGCAAGCTTCTTTTTTACATAATCTTTATAAGTCATAGCAGAAACGACTTTAAGCTCATGCTCGTAATGATCAACTCCACCACAATCAAAACTGCTTGAATCAGTCAACTGTTGAATCATAAAAGCTTTTAGTCTTTCATGTTCTTTAGTGGGAGGTTGCCAATTATTAGCTTTTTCAAGAATATCAGAGTAACGCTTTTTTAGTTCGTTATTTTTTCTGATGCTCTTTTCGTAATCAGCTATCGTTTTCTTAACATAAGATTCAAATTGAGCTTTAGTAGGCTTTTTGAATTTCTTTAGCTTCTTTAGTTCTTCTGTATGATAAGACTCTTCTGGCATGATCTTTGGCTTTACGTCAGCAGGATCATCGCGTTGCATTACACAAGCACCAAACGCTCTGGCACAACCTAGAGCGAAGTCCTTGAATGTTACTTTTTTACCATTGTAAATATCTTCTGTGTATCCAGAGGGCATAATTTATTCTTTATTAAGGTTCAATTGACGGAGTTCTTCAGTATCAACGAAAGTAAAATCATTCCCAATTTTTAGGCTAACATGGTTAGTTTTTTGCCAGCCTTTAGAATTATAACCAACATTTTCAGTCTTGCCAGTAACTTCACAAGTGAATCCGCTAAGATGCTCTACGAATGAAACCACGGCAGAAATAAGCTCGTCGCCTCCACAATAGTAAAATCTAAGAGTTCTAAACTTTTCTTTTACTTGGAGAGCTTTAAATTGCGGGATTTCTTTATATTGATCGGGATATTTTTTAGCAAGACGATTATTGAGATCGATATAACTTTGAATGTATTGACTAAGGCGAACTAGCAGATTAAACCAACCATCGCCGCACTCAAATCCAAACAAAGTATAGGGGTTATTTTCCCCGCAATTTGTGTAGATTTCAGGGAAGGTTTTCTGCAAATATTCTTCTCTTTCTTTTGTCATAATTAGAATTTAATTTTCTTAGACTTTCTGCTGCAATTCCATGAGTCAGGGGCAAAATAAACTATTGCTTGATATTTCAAATTCTGAAAACAAACATAATCCATTTTCTTATTAAAATCATCGTAATCCAACTTAACTGAAATACGAGGATTCATTTGGCAATCGTCAATTTTATATGGATAATCTCTGAACTCTAGTTCTACGCCCACAATTTTATCGCTGCTGTAAGTAACGCAGCCTTGTGAAGCGTATTTGAGTTTATGGCTATCAGTTTTACTATTCCAGTCAACAACAACAGCAACAAAGCCATTCTCCATTTCGTAAGCATCAATAATCTTTGCGCCGAAACCAATTTTGTCGAGATGGTCCAACTCCTGATCAATAAAACTGAACTCAAGGTATGCTTTCATGTGGGCAGTATGAACTATGGTGAGCGGAAGTCAAGATTTTTTTTGCACGGCGAAGTCTTCAAGGTCAACTTCAACGTATTCTATAATGCCAAGTTTTTCAAGTTCGTCTCTTAATTCTTTTATAATTCTGGAATCTACATAAGAATAGTGGTGAGTAGAAGTCAGTGCGTTTTTTTTGAGAATATATTGATTAATAGCTTCTCCAATAGGCCGCTCATGAAGATGATTCAAAAAAGCAGATTTAGCAAATCCTTTATTGCGCCAAACTGTTTTCTTGCTTCTTGTAGTAATAAATTCGCCATTGAATTTAATTCGACATGGACGAGTTCTTACAGTTTTAGGGAGCTTTGCTTTTTCAAAACTAGCACCAATTGCGGCAATAACTTCAGGAGGTATATTCATATTACTTCTTTGTTACATATTCAAGGATATAAACTCGGGGAGCCAGCTTGATTTTAATGATTGTTTCGACGTTGGGTTTTATATGCAAAATAGCAACAAGACAAAACATGGCAGTACAAAACATAAAACCAAGACCCAGTGGAACAATTTCTTCAGGATAATTCATGTTTGTGTCTTTAATCTTTTTAAAGAAAAAACGGGTAATGCAAAAAAGAACAATTGCTGCAATAGTATAAGCTATAACATTAAATATCGCCTCACCCATCTTCCAAGACAGAAACTCTTGAACAACAATCGGGGCTTGTTCAACAGCAAAGTCAACAGCTTTTGCCAAGCCGACTTTACTTGTTGCATATACTTCAGATCCAGCATCCTTGACCCCTTTCAGGACATCAATAAGAATACTATTTACGGTTTCTTGTGTGTTTGTCATTTTTTAATCTTTTTTTTAGCGGCTTCGGATAATGGAAGAGTCTTTTCTAACTGTCGGAGGGCAGTATGATCGTCTTTCAGGGCATTGTCAAGGCGATCTTGCAAGGTGGCGAGCTTATTTTTTTTGCCATTCATGTGATCAAACCGGGATAAGCGTTGGGATGGGTATCTGAATGAATATGAATAATACCGTCCCAATCGCCAGAATTAAGCCCCGGCAGTAGAAAGTGTGCATTCATGTCAGCCACTTCATCAAATATTTCACACATATATTCTTTTTCTGAATAATAAGAACCATCGCTATAATATTTACCGCTTCTTTTGAAGTAAGTTAGTTTAATTAGATGTTTCATTTTGAATTGGTATCTTCGCCGAGTCGTTTTAGTTCTTTTTTATAAGCCGCTTTAAATTGTTTTTTAGTTTTGTAATCATTATTAATAAATGGAATCCAAATGTTTTGCATGGCATCGCAAGCTTCTGCTGATCCTAGGAATTTGCTTTTTAATCCACCATACCAAGGATAATCAAAAGTCTCACAAAAGCAAAGATATTCACGCATTTTCCATATATGATCGGTGTATAAATTAAATTTTTCTGTTGTCATGAAACTTTTTGTAATTTATAATCAGGTATTTGTCCAGCCATCCAAAAAAAATCTTCCTCAAAAGAATAATAAAAAGTCTGCTCAGTGACAGGATTGTAAGCTTCAATTACAATTCTATCATTAATTTCGCGACGTTTACCACGAAACTCATATTGAGGATATTTCTTTTTTAATTCTTCAGGAACGTGGATGTTCATTTGTCTTTTTTGTAATTATATACTATTCTGGCGTTTACAAAATCGCTTTTCTTTAATAGCATTGATTCGCCGACACGGATATAATCACTAGATTTGTCATCTAGTTTTTCATGAATGTCTTTTATAATCGCAGAAAATATTTTAGCTTGTTTTTCTTTACCTTCATTGAACATTTGTTCGTTTTCACAAGTTACTACATAATTACTAGTATAAATATATAATTGTTTACCTAATAGATATTCTACTTCTAATGATATTTTTACATAGTGCTGCTCAGGAAGCAGCGATTCGATCTTTGTTATTTCGGGTTGCGAGGGTTTTTTCTTGAATATATTTAGTATGTTCATATTATTTATCCATAAAACGCTTTTCAGGATATTCTGAAATATATTTACGAAGTATATTGTATGTTTCTATATTTGTCAAGAATGGATCGATGTGTTTTGCAAGATGATAACAATCTCTTTTTAGGTTGGCGATTTCTTGCAGAAGCATCGTTCTTTCTTTAGCCCACTCGTACTCACTACTATGACGTAATACCCACACAGGTTTTTCAATACTTCTGTGGCTATAATCTGAACAACAAATCCATTCTATATTATTGTCTTTTAATTGTTTATATGTTGCGCCTATTGGTTTTTTCATATTATTCTTCAATTATTTCTGCGTCAAGTAAATCTGTTCCTAGGATATAAGGCAATGAAATGTATTGAGTGCAGCCTTCATAAGAGTTATTAGCTTCTTTAACCCATTTATCGCATTCTTCTTTAGAATCAAAACAAATAGTCATCATTCTTCCAGTAGCATAGCTATATTTACTATGCGGAGACCAACGAAGTTTTTTGAATTTAATAGTAGTCATATCTTTCATTTTATCACAGATATTTAATACGCATGATCTGTATAATTGCATTCCCAGCAATTCACAATTCGTTTAGGAGGATATGTCAACAACGTAGAATTGAGAGAAGAATAAAACATTTCTTCTCCACATTTCGGACAAGCAAAGCCAGAGTTGAGATTATTGACTGCGGCAAAATTAATACGCGCTTCTTTATTATGTTCCTCAAGACTTTTTAGTGTTTTCTTTGGAACTTCTGGAACTTCTGTTTGTTTTTTAACATATTCTTCAACTTTACGCAGTCTAATATTTAAAGTTGCAATTCTGTTATGAGCGCACTGTAGTGTTTCATGAAATCTATAACCTTCTCGCTTCTCTGTAATCGTAGGTGTTCCGCTTCGCGTATCAGAGTAGTGAGAACCGCATCCAAAAAGAGAATGATAATCACCTTTTACTTCATACGCGTCACAATTTGGGCAGGTTTTGATATTTTTACTCATATTATTTTAATATAACGATTCTTACTTTAGCTACATTTGTTTTTGAATTGGTTAAAAAATATCTAGTATTTGGTTTTTCTATGCTAATATTAGTATTCATATTATTTATAATAAGATTAGTTTAGTATATATTCTCTACGCACCGAATCAAATGAATAATCAAATTCACGCAATGGAGAATTTGGCAAAACAACAAGTTCATCGGTTTCTGTATTGTATCCGTGACTCACCATTTTGGTATTTGTTTCTTTATCAAGATAAGTGATTAGAATAATCATTTTAGTAGCGGTTATTCATATTAGTTTAGTTCAAAAGTATCATCTTTGAATATATCAAAGAATTCATCTATTGTATAATCATCGTGGCAACATGGGTAGTCACCGGGACAGCTAAAATTTATATATTTGTCACCCATTGTAAACCATCCAATTCTATTGTTTGTAATAAGCGTTTTCTTTTGTTTTAACATTTCTACTGCTTCAGTGACATTCATATTACTTTAATAGTTCACTATGTTCAAAAATATTACCAATGACTTTTAGATTGGACACCAATAGGTATCCAAGTTCTTCATCAGTTTCATCTGGATAATTTAAAAAGAAAATACCCGCCATAAATCCTACATAACCAATACGGATTATATCTCCTTTATTGTACTGTACAATATCACCCTCATAGATTTCTTTGTTGCATGAATCGTGACAATCTGTAAATTGTAGTGCAACGCAATCATTCCATTCCGCTGGAGGAACATTTTGCATAAACTCTCCAAGCAGAATTGTTTCTCCAAACAAATCTACTTCATTGCTGGGGCCGTAAACCCATTTGTTTTGTTTGGTATTGTATACTCTAAATTTAATTGGTCTGTTCATATTAGACTACTCGTTCAGCTTTTACCACAGTTGTTTCAAATCTATGTTCTACATACTTAATTGCTTGAATCATAGTATCTGAAAAATGTTCAACAACCAAGCCTGAAATTAATGTAAGTTTGAATTTTAACATAACTCTACTTTACCACACACTTTATAACAAGTCAACTTTTTATTCTGGCATATAAACAATTGAAAAAGTTTTCCAATTTAGTTCATCAATAAAAAACCACCTTCCCTTGGTATCAGTTACAATATCTTTTTGTATTCCTTTTGATTTAAAATAAAGTTCATTTTTGTAACGAACCAAAGAACCATACGGCAAAGATTTTAGTTGGTCAATTTTAATCTTCATATTTTTACTTTACCACACACTTTATAGAAAGTCAATCTCAATTTCTGAGATATAAGCGTCTCCATCTCCCCGGACTGCAATAATATTAGGCAAATCTTTTTCAAAATTAAACTCTGGATTTTCCTCCCATTGTCCATAACCCTTTCCAGCAGGAGTTCTCCATTTTTTGATTATGATTGGCGCACCATATTTATTCACTTTATTCAAAGTATATGAACACACTTTTATCTGTTCTTTTTGAATTACATCTTTGATAGATTTAGCAGCGTAATAATTACTAGGTTTAATCCAAGAATTATTAGAACAAGAATAATACACATTAAAATATTTCATAGGTTTACTTTACCACGGGGTTTATACTAAGTCAAGCGTAGTATGCGTTCGCTTTATTATATTCTTCCGTATCAAGAATATTCCGCTCTTTGTCTACTTTGACATAGAAAGTTTTTGGGGTAAACGGAAATGATTTAATATATCTTCTACTATCTTTATTAGTAAAATGATTAACATCATCATTGATAGTTTCTTGCCATACAACTGCATCTAAAAAATATGCACCTTTTTCATCTTTAAATACTCTACTATCTCTATTGTTTTGAAACAATGTTTTTCTGTCACCACTCATATCAGATACATTACCCCATTCATCATCATTACCCGTCAATGGAGATAATACTTCATAATTGGCAAGTTTATGAAATATATTGGATACATAATTAGCACTAAATCCGCTATGTCCTTGTTTGGCAAATGTTTCAATTAGTTCTAATATAGCATCTTTGGCCATTTTATCATATTCATCTTTATCATCATAACCAATTAGCTTTAGTTCTCGTTCTGCGTGTTTTAATAGATTACTCAAATATTTACTTCATCCTTTCTTTATTTGTTTTTATTTAATTTAATTCAGGGAGATTTACTTCTATTTTTTCCGGCATAAACTCTTCAGCCGCTGGTCCTGGCAACGGATACCACAAGTCTGCATGGCCCATTCCATAGGATGCTCCGGTTTTTTTCCACCCAACACGGGTTAGTGCATCTTCTACTGCCCACCTAAATTGTGGGGGTGTAACTTTGATGTTTATTTCACTTTTCATATTATCTTCCAGTTAAATTTTTATCTATCCAATCACCCGGACATACTTTTTGTCCTTCTCCGCCATTATCAATCCATCCGTGGTCATTCATTATTCGTTGACAATTATCACAAATTGAATCACCAGAAATGGATGGATGTCTAAAATATCTTACCACTTTACCTTCTCTTGGCTCAGTAGGTTTTTTGCCAGTATCTTCAAATGGTCTATAAACATCATCATTGGGATGATCACCATTTTTCCACCACACAATGGTTGGTTCTGGTTCATAATTTGTTGGCACTTTATGTTCTTCTGTAACAAATTTATTGGATTGATTTACATCATTCATATTTTTATAATATTTAATTTTTATTTAGACAAGTTTAAAAACAAGTGTCTATACTAGATATACGCT
>JACCDT010537422.1_pt1 | contig 11167 bp, 11 predicted proteins | sample 7446291 | NCBI WGS metagenome assembly JACCDT01 (sample SAMN15323446, study PRJNA562643) | freshwater metagenome | isolation source: river surface water | place: USA:Blue River Watershed | collected 2017-08-17 | reverse complement strand
TTTGCCGAGGCCGAGTTCTACTACACCGTAGCCAGTTTCACCGCCAAGTTCGCCTTGGGGATACAAGTCCTGGCCGGCGCTTTGCGCAGCGACGACGATATCGAGTACTGAGGCATTGTTTACAGGATGAACGAATGCGGCATCAGTCCTCGGGTGGAAATATGGATTACTGTGCAAGCATACCTCGTGGTGGTGGTGCTGGTATCGGCGGGCCTGTTCAACGTCTCCGGCTCGGCGGGCTACGCCTTGTTCGGCATCGCGCTCTTTGCCCTAGTCCTGGGCGTTCCCTCGTTGCTGCTGCTGCGTCCCAAGAGCACCGACGATGTGTACTTCATCGTGTGGCAGTACAGCCGTCTGCCCCACTTTGACCACTGGGACATCACTGCGTCGGGGGATTGGCAGAGATTGCGTGTCGAGATGGCGTGTCGAGAAGTGATTGTATAAATGTATTTGGCTCAAAATTCAAAAGTCGACGCCATGGGATGCTGCTGGTGTCTGCGATACCTGTGTCCCCAGACTCGCACCATCGACAATGTGCAGGTCAAGGACGTGCCTGGGCAACACGCGCTTGAGCACGTGGCGGTGACGTTTGGTCTGTCCATCATCTGCTTCGTAGGGGTGGTCTTGACGTTATCCGCTTCGGACACGGCAATGTATGCTATTAGCTTCTTCCTGGTGCTGTTACCCATGGCCTGTGGCGCGCTTCTGTGGTGGGCCAACAATCGAACCTTTGCCGAGTACAAGGAAGCCACCGACAACACCGAGTACAGTCGAGAAAACATTCCGTGGTACTTTGCTTTTGTCAACGACCCAGTGCTGAGATGTGACGCCATAGCCTTGCTGCAACACCGACTCGTCCACGTGCAAGAATTGCTGGATGCCACGCGCACTCACATGATCTCCACCTACAAACGGTCGTGTCCGCTGTACCCCATTGTCAGAGTCAACCGTGTAACACTGCGTGCTCACCTGTCCACCCAACTCGAGTACGATCTGCGCACCGGGAAGATGTTTATGGACTCAATCGAGGCCCCGACACTGAACAACTCCGAAGCCATATGCCAAGCTCTGCTCAACGACAGCGGAGTGTCAGTGTCTGCCTCTGTCTCGTTGATGCACGAAGCGAAAGGCCCCACTCACGTGATCAGCGATGCGACAGAGGATGCTGCGACGGAGTTGGATGAGTTGAACGGGTTGTAAAACGATGCATTTACTTTGTATACACGATGGAGTCATTCTCCAGTCTCTGGACTATGGCTGCATATACGAGTATTTCGACAAGAGTTGACTCAGACACATCCCCGCCTTTGACCTTGTCCAAGACCACCCGGAGACGCTCCCTTGTCTCCGTAGCGACTGCGATGAACTCATCGGCTTTAACTTTCACCGTAACGTCGTCGAGGCGCTTGAAAAGGACAGAGATCAGCAGACGCGTTTTGGCTCTCTCTAAGAATTTGTCGGGGGTATCCAATGTATCGGTAGGCGAAACGGAAGATGAAGCCGAAGCAGAGGCCATTGCAAAAAAAATGAACGAAGCTGGTCGGTTGAAAAATGACGCACTGCATTGCATCACTTCCCAAAAGACAGAAATGTCGCCGCCAGTCAGGCGCATTACCATCGAGGGCCCCGATCAATGCACGAGTCTCTTGTTTGCCATTGTGGTGACCGCGGTGTTCATCGCGTATATAGACTATCATTCGCCTGGGTTCGCTTATAATCTAACTGGTGTTCGTCTGTTCAAGCCCGAAGTACACGATCCTGCTCCATGCAAGCTCTTTTCGACTGAAAAACCCAACCAGTGCCCCAAGTGGTTGGCGACCCAATTCATGCGTCGAGCGATCGATTCCCAGTACCGATTCGTGAAGGAGCAAGACCGATGTTGGCATCGTAACCGGGACTACATGATACGCTCATTCCACAAGTACTACTACACCTCGGAGCCATTCACCGCGTTCACGCGATATGTAGCTACTGATATGGCTATAGAAATGGATGCTGATCCAATGAGCCTGATCTAATACACTCACGCAATCCACAACTCAATCTCCAACGACCATGGGGCTCACCGAATCTGTCTCCGGGGACTGTCACTATCAGCGAGCCCTGATAACGCGCCAAATCACTGCTCTGGAAAACGAATGCAAGCGGCTCGACGTCAAGACTCAGGCCGAAGAACAGCGCATCATCGTGGCCAACCGACGAGGGGCTTCACGGCAAGAGCTCCGGAGACATGCCTCAAACATCAAGTCCATCGAGAAGGAGCGCAAAGTCATGCAAAAGGTCGTGGCGAGACTGCAGAGCATCTCCGCCGAGTTCATCAAGGTCCAGGGCACGGAGATTCTCAACGAGCACCTGTCTCAGCTCGACGACGTGATCTCCCAAGTCAATTCGCAGGTGGTGATTCCCGAGCTCAAGCTCATGCGAAAGAACACACAACAACTCAAGTCCAAGTCCAAGGCCATGGACGACTTTATTGACACGGAAATGTCCTCTTCCGAAGAAGAAGACGCAGAAGAAGAAGAAGAAAAGGACAAGGAAGCAATCATCGATCGGGTGTTGGGCCCTTCCTTGATCACCCGGCTCAACAACATCGAAGTGCCGACGACGCAAGTCCAAGCCAAGAACACCAAGTCCGCGACCCAAAGCAGTGTCCACGACAAGAAGAATCCAGAACAGTAAACTCAATGAAACGGCATCACTGCGACAAGGATGCAGCGGCGGCGTTGGACACGCGCGTCAGACACACGATGGTCACGGTCAGGAGAATCGCCAGGGCAGAGACGGTGGTCAGAATAACGATGATGGTGCGGGTATCGGGCCGCAGCTCCTGGTCCGTGGCGATGTACTCGCAGAGGGGCGAGCCGGGCCACCGCGTGCTCAGTCCCACGTCGCACACCTTGCAGATTTCGGTATGGATTCCGTCGGTGGTCTGACCCACGGGACAATCTTTGCACTCGACGCTGCCTGTGGTGCTGGCAAACTGCCCAGCAGGACACACTGCGCACCTCTCAAACCCGCTGTACGGCGCGTAGGTGCCTTTTTCGCATGGAGTGCATCCGCCTTCCACGCTAGCGTCAAAGTGAGTGCCAGCAGGACACGGATAACACACCCCCGACGTAACGTTGGCGTAGTGGCCGCCAGGGCAAGGCAGACACAGGGCGCTGCTCACAGCCCGGTGGTTCGCAGGACACAGAGTGCACTGCGTCGAGCCTTCGACGGCGGCCACCGAGCCCTGGCCACATGGGAGGCAGATCTCCGCACCGGCCTGGGGCGAGTACGTGCCGATGGGACACGTCGGGCACTCGGTCCCGCCCTTGCTGAATGTGCCTGGCGGACAAATGGAACACGACGCAGAGTCCTCGGCTTCGGAAATGTACCCTGCCGGACACAGTCGACACACACCCGTATCGATGAATGTGCCCGGGGGACACTGACCCGCTGCCATCTGCACGAACAACGCAGCGACGATGACAAGGACAATGTCACGGTTCGCAAGCATTTGGATTTTGACACTTTTACTACAATCACGAATCGCCCAGTTCCGATGACAGCGATAATGGCAGGGGCACGGACACGGCTTTGGGCGGCTTCTTGGCATGTCCATTGGCACTGGCTTTGGACTTGCGACTGGACACCGGTTCGGGAGCAGCGGCGTTCAGCGAGGACGATTGGCGCTTCTCTTCCTCTTTCCACTTTCGAACTTGTGCTCCAAAGGACATTTCCGTGTCGGAGGTTTCCGGCATTAGCAACAGAGGGTCCGACTCCTGGTCGTGTTGGATGTTACTGACAGCGTCCGCGGCAGCCTGCTTGGCCTCCGAGGTCACGCCGACGCCGTCCTTGTTGCCGCCGCGGTTCTTCCGGCGCTCCGTCTGCTCTTTCGACCTCCGGAGCTGGTCTTCTACGATCTCCTTCAACTCGTGGTCGCTATTGGTGATTTGCGTCATGTGGTGCGTGGAAATCAGGTCCAGCCACTCCGAGTACGAGGCACTGTAGAGTCGGTACTCACGGACTGCGGCCCGGTACTCGATGATCTTGGCGCCCACGCTGTACTGGAAGTCGGACAAGACGATGCCATCCGAATCGTACATTTTCATCAGCGCCTTCTTTTCCTCGGCCACTCTCTCGGCCGCCTTGGTCACGCTCTCTTTCAGCTCGTGAAGCTTAGCGTCCTTGGCCCGAGCCAAAGCCTCTGTGTCCACCGACCACGTCCCGTTGACCAGGAACGACACACATTGGCCCATATACACGCTCCTCTCCCTCCCCTTTGCTTTGATTTGAATTGTGACATGACCCTCGATGCGTGTCTTTATCACCGCCTAAGAAACGTCGAGGAAGACGGATACACCACTTCCCACTTGAACGGAGCCTTGCGGTGCAGCACTTGGCCGAAAAACTGGTGCGAGTTGGTCTCGTGGTTGCTGCGTGCCAAATTGTACCGAATCGGGTCCAGCTTCTCCGCCGGGTTCTCCATGGCGTAGAGCAGCATGTGTGTGCCACACAGGGCCGCGAAACGCAGCGACACCACGTCGGCAAACATGAGCTCGTACAGCGGCACATTGCGCCACCGCACGTCGCTCTTGACAAACTCGTGCATCTGATGTATCGCGTACGAGGCCGTGGGGACGTAATACTCCGGCAAGTAGCTGATTAGCTCGTCCAGGCTGACGCAATTGTTGAGGCGTCGCAAGGCATCCACCCCCACGCGGATCTGAATGAGTCGCTTCTGGCGCAACTCCTGCTGCATCTCCTCCTTCTTGTCCGACGTCGTCATTAGCGCCATCAGCTTCTGCTCCAGCGCGTCCAGGTCCAAGGCCACGTCGTGGATGTTCTCCTCGGCACGCGAATGTCGCGCGTGAGTCTGGACGGGCTGGCCATCGAGTTCGACCACGCGGGCGTACTCGAGATTCCCCTCTCGGTTCAGCCGGTTGCGCTCCAGCTGCACTTCATCCTGCAGGAACTGGTCGAGCGGATTCTCTACGGCGCGCCTCTCTAGTTCTCGCAGTCTGGCGTACTTTCGCAGCATGTTCCTCTCGTGTCGCTGGTTGCGAGCCGTCTCGTCGTTGGGCGCGTCGTAGCTCGCAAACTCGTCTTCCACACGACCCATGACCATGTGCCACAACGTGGAGCCCGACTCAATGTCCGGGAAGATGCGCGTCAGGATCAAGTCCAGGCTCGTGTTGGCTGCCCCGGCCATCTTCTGTGCGAAATGGTACAGGGGGCCGTACGCCCGCGGAACATGCACCGCCGATGTCACCCGCTGGATGGGCCACAGCGACATGCGCGTCTCCTCGTCGACTTCCAGGCTGAGATTCGCAAAGGGCTGGTATTGCGCGGTGTTGACTCCGACCGTCTCAGCCATGAGTTGTTCCAGCTCACGCAGCTTGTTCTTGGAGTCGGCGGTGTGGATCTCGCGCCGATTCTGCATGAATCTCCGCACAAACGCGGCGACTCGCGCATCCTTGTACTTGCTCAGCAGGGTCTCGTTGACCTGTTTCAGCATCGCGTACTTGCGATACAGCGCTTCCGTAAAGTCGGCCACGCGAGTCAGCTCGTCGGCGCTCATCTTCGTGGGGTCAATCACGCCCAGGATCTGCATCGGCACGTCCTCCTCCACCTGGGCCGCCTCCTCGTCCAGCAACTCGACGATCATGGGCACAGGTGCGTCTGCGTTACCGTTACCATTGGCTTGGATGCGGGCTTCGTTCTCAATGGCCTGTTTCTGCACCAATAGACGATACATGCGCGTCTTGAACTGCACCACCAGGCGCATTTGTTCCGCGTACTGCTTGGCCTTTTCTTCCTTTTCCATGCGACGCGCCTCTCGCTCGGCAATAACGGCCGCCGAGTCGGGAAAGGGCTTTTCGGACACAGCCTCGTAGGCCCGCATCACCGCCACCACGACCCGGCCGTACATCAGGCGGACGTGATCCTCGTAGCTCACTGCTCCCACGTTGCCCTGCGGCGGCAGATCGGTCTCGCGCTCCAGCTCCAGGCGCCGGGCCTCGGTGAGCAGCGTCCGTCCCATGCGTTCCTGCACATTGTCCCACGTCTTTTGCAGCTCGCGGTCCACCTTGGAAAAGGCCTGTGCCACCGTTTGCGCAAAGTCGTAGCGGAGCTGGTTCGATGCCTGCGTCGTGTTGCGCGACAGAGTCTCGATCAACTGGGGAACCGTCGCGAATCCGCCCTCGCGGACCTTGGACATCACCGTGGCCGCAGCGGCGCTCCACTTGTCCATGTACCGGTGAATAGGAGCAAACACCTCGGTGCGCCATCCTCGGTCCAGAATGGAGTTACGCAGCCACTGGTAGCGCATGGCTCGGTTGATTGAGGTCCGGATCTCTACGGGTGGCACGTTTCGAATGTCGAGATGCCCGTTGACGAAATCGTCGCCGGCCTCCCATCGGTTGAACAGGTCTTCAACTTGCAACTGGTATTGATTGCGCTCATTGTTTGCGAATGCGATCAGATTGTCGCGAAACGAGGAAAAGACCTCGGTGTTCCAGTGCACGAGACTGGTTACCCAGGAAAACAGACTGTTGACCGCCATCATGTTCTCGGTCACAAAGGTCAGTATCTCGCCCCTTTCTCCTTGTGCGTTGTTGCCATTATTAATGTCTCCCGGCGGCGGCACGAACACAAACGGCACATCCTCCCCCTCGTCACCGAATTCTTCGAGTCGGGCTTGTACCGCGGCATGGACCGCTGCAAAATCAGCAGGGTCACCGGCATGCACCACCACATTGGCGCCTTGAGGCTGAGGCTGAGCAGCAGGGACGTTCTGAGGCTGAGGCTGTACCTGAGGCTGTGGCTGAGGCTGTGGCTGTGGCTGTGCCTGAGGCTGAGGCTGAGGCTGAGGCTGAGGCCGAGGCTGTGGCTGAGGCTGAGGCTGAGGCTGTGGCTGTGCCTGAGGCTGAGGCTGAGGCTGAGGCTGAGGCTGAGGCTGTGGCTGAACAACGGTTCGCAATGCTTGTAAAACGCCGTTAAGGGGCACTGCAGGTTCTTCTCGGACCGGGAGTGGAGCAGGCTGAGCTTGTTGCCGTAGCATGTCTCGGAGGCGTTCTAGTCGGACGTGAACCGCGTGAAAATCTTCAGCGTTTAGGGGGGCAACAACCTGTGGCGGAAGGTCGTCGTCGTCTTGTTCTGCGCGCTGTACCACACCACGAGCAGCGGGCACTGGCACAGGCTGAGCAGCGGGCACTGGCATAGGCTGAACAACGGGCACTGGCATAGGCTGAACAACGGGCACTGGCACAGGCTGAGCAACGGGCACTGGCATAGGCTGAGCAACGGGTGCGCGGTGAAGCAAATGTACTCGATTGTGGGCCACGTGCATATCCGAGGCATTCAGCGGCGCAACCACCATGGCCGTCTCTTGTGGTAAGTTGGGTGAGGACGCGTATCTCTCTGCCAGAGCGAGGACGCGACGGTGCACCACACGCACATCGCCGGCGTTGAGAGGGGCCACCACCGTTGCCTGTTGTCGTTGTTCCATGGAAAGTATCTATGAAGTGTGAACCGTCACAAATCATACTCTGGGGAGAAGAACCACCGGCAGCGACAATGAGCAACGAGCAAGGGGAGTATTCGCGATGGGGGTGCGTGTACTTTCAGCCCCCCGAACAGACCCAGTTGCGGTTCGAGATCTCGCGCGGCCAGTTGGCTCAGAAAATCGAACGCGGCGAGTTCCACAATCTGCCGGTCGACATTGGACACGCCACCGAAGTTGCCACCGTGGGGCGTGTTACCGACGCAGTGCAGGCTCGTACTAATGGCTCGGTGTTTGTGCGGATTGCAGTCAAGCCCGGCACACTGGAATCCGACTTTGCCATTTCGGCGATGCGCAACGGCGGGATACGCGGTCTGTCGCTGCAACATTACGCAGGGGACGACGAGCGCAAGCTGATGGCGGTGGGCATAACGCCCAAGCCCGGGCGCCCCAACACTTTTCTGTTACCCGAAGGCACCGAACCGCCGTCGCAACTGCCGCGCAGCCAATTGGCCAGCTTCTCTGCTTTTGAATCGGTTGATATATATGGTGCCGTTGACGCTCATAACTCAAACAGCCCGTCCACTGCAAACACCAAGATGGCATCGGCGCCCGCCACCGCTACTTCATCGTCTTCTTCTTCTTCGACACCGTCTGCACCCACAACCAATGATGCAAAGACGGTGACTACTCCTGCTCCTCCTCCTTCTTCTTCTTCTTCAACGGCACCAAAGTCGGACTCCAAGGGGGTTTTGCTCGACGGCGAAATGGCCAGTCCCGAAGAGGTCAAGGCGCTGGTGGAGTACGCGCGAAAGGCCAAACAGGAGCTCGAAGAGACCAAGCGAATCATGGCCGAGAAGGAGAGCCTGCTCAAGCCCATGCTCGAAGAGCAACGGTCCAAGGCGCTCAAGTTTGTGGAAGGAATGTTCAACCACGGAGTGGCCGCCGTGTCCGAGTCGGAGAAGAAGGAGATTGAAGAGACGCAGCAGCGACTGATGGGTTTGGTGGAAGCGGACCCCAATTTGCTGACCAAGATCGCCAGGTTTTCCACCGTCATTGCGCCCGAAGCCAAGACCCCACAGCCGATGAGAGAGGTGGCGCGCGATGAGTTGGGTAGATTCGTGTCACCTAATTCTGCTTCACAGACTCATGCCCCTCCACACTCTCACCCGGACCCTCAACGCGAAGATCGCCGCTCGTCCAGCAAGCGCAACAGGACCGCCGAAGACATTCTCGGCGACCCGGCCTTTTCCTCCTCTCCGGCGATGGGCAACAGCGCGTCCGTGGAAGACATTGTCGGCAAGCGCTTCTTGAGAGAACCCGCTTCCGCCGCCCAGGGCCGTCAGCTGCACCCGTCCTTGCGCGACATCTTGGGCTCGGGGGTGATTGAGAAACGCCAAGCCGTGGCGTATTCCGGTTTTACCGCTGACCAGACCAAGCTGTTTGAAGAATTCGAACGCAATCGAGTCGAAGCTTTGCGCGAGGTTGGCGTCGGAGGGTCGTTGCTACCCACCCAGGAGTTTCCCAATATGCGCCATTACGAAGATTACCTGCGCTCCACTTTGTACGACAAGTAGCCCGTCACTATTCAATCGCCGCCTCGACATGCAAGCGCTCTTTGAGCACCGGTTGCTTCAATTCCGACAGAACGAGGAAACCACGAGTAAATGTATCGTTTTCTTCGACACAGAGACCACGGGGCTCGATGCCAAGGCGCGCGATCAGATCGTGGAACTAGGCGCCGTGTGTCCCTCGACGCAAAAGACCTTTGAATCGTTGGTAGCCATTGACCCGGCTCGGTTTCCCGACTACACGGGCAAGTTCACCGGCATCACTCCGTCGATGCTGGTCGGCGCCGAGTCCTTGTCCGTGGTTCTGACCAAGTTTTTGCAATGGCTGCAAGACCAAGTCCCCGAAGAGTGCACCGAGGTCGCGCTGGTGGCGCACAACAACCACGGCTTCGACATGCTGCTGCTCGAGCGCCATTTTAGCGAGTGCAAGATCGACGTGCCGAAGCTGTTGCGTCCCCGGCTGGTGTACTTTGACTCGTTGCCTGCACTCCGGACCGCAGCGCGCACCAAGATCAAGTCGTTTGCACTGGGCTCGCTGCTGTCCGAGACCGTGGCCACGAACGATATCAAGATGCACCGCGCGTTGGTCGATTGTCAGGCATTGGTGATTGTTTTATTCGACGAACGATTCGATGTTAAGAAATTGTGGCAGTACATGCAAGAAACACGCAAATTGTCGGCATTCTGGCCCGTCAAATAAAGAGAAAGAGACGACGATTACGAAGAATCTTCGGCGCTATCTGCGGCCGCCTTTCCCTTGCGCCTGCTAGAGCCAGCTTTGGACGACTTTGGGGCCCTTTCGATCCATCGCCAGAGGGTGTTGGCAAACTCTTGCTTGAAGAAGAAGCAGAAGAAGAGCGTGTTCATGGCCAACATGTAGCCCACGTACACTTCAAAGCGAGCATCGGCCAGGGCCATGGGCACCGAATTGTAGTCGCTGACCTCCGAGGGCAGGCCGGCCTTGACATAGTCGGCTTCGTCCTGGTGATGGTGGCGGAACAGAGCCAACGCACTTTGCACCGCGTAGGCAATGGCGCCAATGCCCCAGGTGATGAAGTCGTTCTTGAGATCTTCCGAGGCCTGTCTCTGGTAGGCCATCATGGCAATGGCCATAGCACCGAGCAGGTACATGAGAGTGACTCCAAACGCGGTCCAGCCAAAGCCCTGGTAGTTGAGGAAGGTCTTTTCGGTGAAGGCCATCAAGCAGGCTATGATGAAGAAGATGGGTGCGCCCAGCGACACCAGCCACACGAGGCCGCGGTAACTCTTGATCAAACTCTTGCCCATGATTTCACACACACAACACTAGCGTCGGTAGAGTATGTACCCGTTACCCCTCGCTGAAAAGCACAAAGTACATATCCAATGTTTTTCTTTCCGTTCCTATTGGTGGGTCTGGCCAGCTCGTTCATCGACAGCGTGTTCACCCGGCTGCTGGACTCGAACGAGTTTGTCGGATTTGCATTGGGCTTCGGGTCCCTCTTCGTGTCGTTTTTGCACAACCCGCGACGATGGAGAGACCTGGGCTTTGGCGCGGTGGCCTTGTCTGCGTCGGCGTGTGTCGACACCGCGGTGGCCGATGTCTTTCTCGACGCTCTGTCATGGAGCTCGATAGCCATGATTTTTGCATCGCTGGCCGCGTCGATCGCCTGTTTGTTGTTTTGCGTGTGGTGGATCCCCGACCGCTACGGCTTCGACTTGATGGTCATCTCCTCGGGCTTCAACAGCTGGCCCACTTCGCCGCGACGCACCTCCGACGCCATCGTCCACCAACTGGTCTACTTTTGCTCGGCGGCCTTCCTCGAAGTGGGCGTCCACGAGGTCATGACAAACACCCACTGGATTTGGTCGATGCTGGCCGGAGTGCTGTGCCTCGTGCTGCTGGCGTACGCGCTGCGCATCTCGCCGCTGCCCCTGCTCCTGTACACCGTGGCTTCGTCGGGCTTCGACATTGGGATCTCCGCGTCCCTGTGGACACTGAGCCGACGCAACGTGTGGATCCAGTTGTACCTGGGCTTTTCGTCGGGTCTCTTCCTTTTGTTCTTTTTGTTCGGCACGGCGTACGTGGTCTCGCCCTCGAAGCACCACTGGAAGTCCACTCGCCGATGAT
>JACCDT011180392.1_pt1 | contig 11168 bp, 10 predicted proteins | sample 7446291 | NCBI WGS metagenome assembly JACCDT01 (sample SAMN15323446, study PRJNA562643) | freshwater metagenome | isolation source: river surface water | place: USA:Blue River Watershed | collected 2017-08-17 | reverse complement strand
GGGTGGACAAGCTGAAGATTGACCAGTCCTTCGTGCGTGACATCCTGCAGGATGACGAAGACCGGGCGATCGTGCAGGCAGTCGTGCAGATGGCGCGCAGCCTCAACCTGCGCACGATCGCAGAAGGCGTCGAGGACGCCGAGCGGGCGCGCGTGCTGGAGGAACTGGGCTGCGACGAGGGGCAGGGTTTTGTCTTCACCAAGGCGCTGCCGGCAAAAGAATTCGAGCAATGGCTGGAGCGGCATCGCGCGATTACTTCGTAGGTAGCGCTGCTGGTCTTGCAACAAGGGTTTGGGTCAATCGACCTACTTTGCGGGAGCGAGCACGATGAGCAGTCTTGCGGACTATGTGATGCGTCGGCTGGACGCTGGCCGGCCGGGCGCTGAAATTCATGCGGAGCTGATGGCGGTTGGCTGGCCGAAGGAAGCGGCAGACGCCGCATATCGCGATGGCCTGGTCGCCCTCGGTATTCCGCTGCCGGACGAACTGCGCGACCAGCAACAAGCGTTTGCCGCCACCGTGGCGCCGAAGGCGGCGACACTGGAGGTTGCGGTCAACCTGTTTTCCTTCGTCTTGCTGGGCATCGTGGCCGGTGCATTGATTGTGTTGTGCTTTGCGTTGATCAATCGCAGCTTCCCGGAGCCGAACGAATTGTTCGGCGAGTATGCGCAGATCGCCACTGCGCGCGAAATTCACCGGTCGATTGCTTCGCTGGCCATTGCGTTTCCGCTGTATGCCTTCGCGATGCGCTGGTGGATCATGCGCTTCGCCAACGGCGGCGAGCGCAGCGAATCACGCCTGACCAAATGGCTGACCTATATCGTGCTGCTGATCACTTCGCTGGTGATCGTGTGCGACCTGATCGCTGTCGTGTATTCGCTGCTGCAGGGCGAGATGACGATGCGTTTCCTGCTGAAGGTGGTGGTCATTCTCGGCATTGCAGGCATTGTGTTCGGCTTCTACCTGTTCGAGCGCCGTTCGGTGCAGTTCGCGAAGGCGGTGCCGCGCGGCGTGTTCAAAGGCTTCGGATGGGCAGCGACAACGTTGGTGTTGCTGGCCGCACTGGTCGGTTACCTGTCCGCCGGTTCGCCGAGGGTCGCGCGCAGTCTTGCTGCCGACAGTGCGCGTGCGCACGACATGGATCTGCTTTCCGGCTGCCTCGAACGCCATGCGCGCGACATGGGTCATCTGCCCGGCAGGCTGGAACAGCTCGAACGTGCCAATGCCTACGCTAATTGCCCGACCTACGATCGCGAAACCCGGCAGCGCTATGGCTACCGGGTGGTTGTCGCCGAGCGCGCCGAAGGTGCGGCGCGCGTAGGCGAATTCGAACTGTGCGCGCAGTTTTCGTTTGCCTCAGGCACCGCCGGCAAGGGAGCGCCGGTGCCGAGCGGTGCGGAAAAATGGTCCGATCATCCAGCAGGCCGTCTCTGCCGCGTGAGGACGGTTCAACTGGTGGGCAAGTCGTCGGAACAATGACGCCGGCCCTGAGGTCGCCCGCACCGACGCCGGGCGCGCGCAAAGAGTGGGGGCGAATGGCCGGAGGACGCCGGCCGGTAATCTCCTCGATTGCCTTCGTGCGCTGAATGACGGATGAGGATATGAAAAAGGCCGGATCCGTGGATTGCTCCAGGGAGTCCGGCCTTCTTCAGACTACTTCAGACATTGGGGTGGTGGTGGGGACGGACCACGGTTCGATTCCCGTCTGAAGTGAGCGTGTTGGATCCCACATGTTGCAAATAGCTGCATTGGAAACTTGAGGAACTTTGACTCACCGTCGTTCAATAACTCAGTTTTCCACAAGACTCCTAATCTTTCTCACCACAAAAAAGAGTCCGTTTATTCCTGCGTGGGTTGACTTTTCTCCAAACCGAAGCGTACATCGAGTCGTTTCAATTTTGTGGAGAAGCATCTGTGGACACCACCATACACTTTAATCAAAAACAACTGGCCGACAGGTGGACCGTCAGTGAGGGCACTTTGGAGCGGTGGCGCTCGGAAGGCATCGGACCAGTTTTTCTCAAACTAAAGGGCCAAGTACGTTACCGCCTTGTAGACATCGAAGCATTCGAGGAATCATGTATAGCCAGTTCGACAAAATCAGTTTTAAAAAACTCCGATAGATGAAAATTTAGGACAAAAATTTCTCGAAGCTCGCAAAAAATACTCAACGACCGAAACTAACTAGCGGCAACCCTCCGGATACTTTCGGATTCCTATGAGTGCTTACTGTCGTCCTCCGGTCCATTCGCCATCCTCATGCCCGGTTGTTGATTGCACTGCAAAGACCACGGCATCTAGAACTGCCAAGTTAGGAATATCTTGTCGATGCTGCAGGGCTATGAGAAGTGCCTTTCTAATCACATCTTCGATAGCGAGGTAGCGATTGGCATTTGATAGGTCTAACTGACTAAATTGTAATCGACCGTTCACGTAATTCTTCCAACGTGAATCAATAGGGAGAACGTTATGAGCTAACCCAGTGTTGACAAGAATATTTCGAATTTGCTTGTGTCCAATGCCGTATAGATCATCTGTGTTGATGGTTTTACTGAATGCGGCCGATGTTGCAATATCTCTGTCACTCACTTTGCCGCTTGCGAGATCGATAAAAACGCCTAGACCCGCACCTTTTTTTCCGTTAACCAATAAATCGTCATTTCCTCTCGAAATCAAAAAGGCATCTCTCCCCGATTTCAAAATTTCCTGATTTTTCTTGTGCATTCGGTTAAGACCTGCAGCTCGAAGTTCTTCCTCGAACCAAGCCGGATTAGCTCCTTGGTCGAGAACTGCCTTTAGATTCAACAATGGCGAATTCCCGGTTGCGAAGCGCCCGAGCGGGCTATCGGGATCGCTTTTCATCTGACTGGAAAAAGCACAAGTAACATAGTGTCGCCAAAGCTCCATGAATGTCGATGCCGGGTTAGCAAGCCATCTAAGACGGTTTTGCGCATTCATGACATCCGATGTCTTCGGCAACTTCAAAAGAAGTTCTGCGATCTCCGATGACGCATTATCCGGGATGTTGAAGGGTGACTTTGATTGGTCCTTGGATTTTTTCGATTTGGGCCGTGTAACTGATTCAGTTAGAACTCCATCACACATAGCCACGATGTCGGCACATCCTCTGGAATGGGCATTCTCACGTAGGTTTTTAATCTCCACTTTTGTTAGCTTGCGAATGCGATCGATGCTCCAGATATAAGTGGCCATAGGTTAGAAAGTTCTAAATCGATAAAAAATATTAGGGCCTGCTGGAGACGATTATCTGCCTACGGTCTAATTGGCAATCTCAGCCTTTGAACGATGTTGTTGTAATGAGTTAAAAAATAATTACCTCTGAAATTCTTGACAACGAACAGAGGTATATGCCTGACGTGTGATTGGAGTTTCGCTTTGACCTGGGTCGTTGATATCGAATCGAGTGTAAAGAATTTGCCCATTTTCAAAGACACGTTTCAAGTACACAAGGCTACCGTCTGCTGACCATTTGCAGAATTCGTTGTTAGGAAAGTCGTACATGTTTTGATAATCAACGATCTGAATTTTGGGTTTTTCATTTATTGATAATGTATTCACTTGTACTCCCAAAATTTTTTCGTTGCACTGCTTTCATGGAACTCTGTTTCTTCTTCAGATAGTAATCTGGGTTTTGGATAAATGCTTCAGTTGATTTTGGGGAAAACGCATTTTTTCGCTCAGATATATCAACCTTGGCATGAGCGGTTTTCTTCAATCGGTCTAGGGGAAACCCAATACGTGTTTGTGCACCAAAATAAACTCTCGCTTGCCAGGAGCGCTTTTCCATACTTCCTGATGGGCCAGGAATCGCATAAGTCAATGTTGTCATACCGTTACAACCTGTTGGTTGCCCGGAATAACGAACAACAAGTTTGGCTCTATGCTGCAGTGATAATTGGGTCTCGATGTATCCCAACAATTTCTCAATAGATATGCGTTGATCATCACTATATGCATCCCACTGCGCCAAAAAATCATCAGTTGTTATCGTGCTCGACTGAATAAGTCGGTTATTGATTAATTGCCCAATATTTACCCTTAAAATCGGCTGATCAGACGTCGCAAGCGGTAATTGCTTTTTACCGCTATCGCGAACAGATGGGAATAGTGCACGGTTAAGAACGGGGTTTAGCGCTAAACAAAGAGCGTCTTCCTCTGCTGAATACAAGGAAACTACTTGCCCAAGAACCTGCGTCTTACCCGACTCGCGTGAGTAAACGCGTACTTCGTAGCCATCACTAAGATAACGTTTTAATTCTTCAGCGTTTTTTCGACCAGTGCCACTATTGACGAATCCAGCCATATGTTGGGTGCAACGCAAGTGAACACCTCTCCCCGCTTTCCCAACGTACAGCACGTGATAAGGCTTGCCTGGTTTGCATGCTACCCAGACATAAACCGATGCATTCTCGCTGCTGGCAGCCAATCGTTTGAAGGCCAAGCTGCCAGAGTTAACGGACAGTATGTGGGTATGGGTGAGATCGAATTTTCTGGTCAACTCTTCGAGTGTCATGCTGCAAACTCCTTCGCAAGGTCTTGACTCGAGCTGTGCATCACCTAATAGTTGCTTGAAAATAATAGTCTAGGATCATCTGTTCTAGCAGAAAAGCTAGAAGGTAGATCTGAATCTAAACATGTTTAGCGATAACGCTATTTAGAGCGTCGCCGACCGTATTTTCTCACCTCTCAAATCTCGAGAGGTTCAAATGACTCATAGCACTTTCAAGCACCAGCTAGGTGACCACTACTCTCCGAATGTCATTGTTGTTCCTCGCCGAGCTGCTCTAAAGCAGGGATCTAAAAATGTGGTTGATGTACTGGTTCGTATTCAAGCGCCTGATGCTTCGACATCGGCCGCGCAAAGCAGATCTCCTCAAGCACTCGCACTGGTCATTGACCGATCAGGTTCGATGGGCGGGCACCCCCTTGACGAGGCAAAGCGTTGCGCGAAATTCGTCGTATCGCGAATGCGGCCCAATGACATTATCTCGCTGGTCCAATTCGATCATCAGGTCAAACTGACTTGGCCTGCAACGTCAGTTGGTGACGGGAACGCACTGCGGGATGCTATTTCTTCGATCAAAGAAGGGGGCTCAACCAATCTTCATGGTGGCTGGCTGAAGGGAGTACAAACGCTGCGCGACATTGAGTCCCTGCCATTTCGGCGAGCGATTTTGCTATCCGACGGACGGGCGAATCAAGGCATTACTGATGCAGATGAAATTAAGCGACAGTGCGCTTGGTGGGCTACCCGTGGAATTACGACCAGTACTTGTGGTCTAGGCCATCGCTTCAATGAAGAGCTGATGATAGAGATGGCACGAGAGGGCGGTGGAAACAGCTATTACGCGGAGAGTGGTAACGATTTGATGGATTCGTTTGTCCAGGAACTCGACCTACTTGCAAATCTTGCCATACGCAATGTACGAATTTCAGCGAGCGCGCCTGATGGTGTGAAGGTTGAAATGGTCAATGATCTTTTGCTGAAAGGGCACCGTTGGCAGCTTCCGGATATCGCATGGGGCGCTGAGGCTTGGGCTTTGTTGCGCCTGACTATACCGAAAGAAATGGTTCCTCCGAACGGGGTAAATTATGAAACTTTACGGCTGAAAGTGATGGGTGAAAGCTTTGATGGGGAGCCTTTCAAGATAGACGGAAGCCGGCTCGTACTTCCCGTTTTGGCTAGCGAGGCCTGGTCGCAGATTGAAGAAGATGAGCTCGTTATTCGCCGTTCTGTGGAGATTGATGCGGGAAGGGCGCTAATGAACTTGCGCAGCCTTGCTGCTTGTGGGGACTGGACCGGTGTTGACCAGCTTGTCATTCACGCGCAAGCCGTATTTCAGGGAAACGCCTGGGTCGAAGAGATTTTGAAGGCTATGGTGGATATTGCTGCAAGCCGATCGCGAGATCGCATGATGAAGGAAGCGATGTACTCGTCGTCGCGACTGCGTTCCAGGCTGGCAGCTAAAAGGGAGGATGAGCTCACGAAAGAATCTGAGCAAGATCCCGCTTACCTCCGAAGAAAATCCTTACAAGGTCGAGGAAGTCACTAACACGTCTAACCAAAAAATCCGGGACCGATGAGCATCTTCATGGACTCATATATCATTCTCAATTTAGAAACAACTGGGGTCAGGGTGCGCCTTGACCGCATTACCAGTGTCGAGGCGCTTCTTGTTGAAAATGGCCGAGTCACAGAAGAATTTTTCGAGCTGGCGAACCCGGGATTTTCCATGTCGGCAGAAGTGGCCGAACTGATGCCTTTCTCCGATAAGGATTTGACCACCAAGGAAGATTCGTCGAAAGTAGTACAGCGACTTGAACGATTCATAGGTGATCGTATTTGCGTTTCTTACAATCCAAAATTTGAGAAAGATTTTCTTGCTGCGGAGTTGAGCTCAGCGGGTAAATCCGAGTCGCCGCAATTCTTGAGCGTGCTGAAACTCATGCGATATCTTGTGCCAGGCCTTGAAGAATACTCAAGCGATTCGCTGGCTAAAATTTTTGATTTGGACTGCGATATGCCGTTACAACGTAGCCGACGTAACCCATACAAGGTCCTAAAGATATTTTTACTCGCAGAGCAAATTTTTAATTCGCAGCTTGGTTGTCGTAAACCAACCTACGAAGATTATTTAAAAATTTCGGTCATTATGTAGCACAATTTTTAACGGAAATGCTGAATAAATTCCGGCCGGAAAAACAGTGTACTAAAAATTTAACGAAATATGGAATTAAATAATAAAATGTTTCGTTAGGTACCTTTATCGTTCTTGTGGTTATTATTAAAGTCACTATTATGGTTTGGCAGTGAAATCAATGGATTTTTCTGTGGCTAATAACTTGATTGTCGACGAAGTTTATCTCAAGGTTAAAGAAGTCGTTATTGTAAAGACATACTATACAAATCCATAAAATCACTCAAAGAGTACGCTGATGCAGCCACGCACACTTATCGATATCGAACTCGCTAAAGTTTACTTCGAAATTCTTGCTGCTAAAGCCAAATATGAAAGTGGGGCTACGATTGAATATGGCCAGCTTGTAAAAATGGCGAAAGAAAAATACCCCGACAATCAAGCAGTGAAATCGGCTATAGCCATGAATATTGGCCGTCGATTGGATACTCTGCGAGAATTCACGTCTAAAAATAATTTGCCGGATCTAAGTGCGTTGGTAGTTAACAAAGCAACGGGAGATAACGGTGATGGATTTACTCGTACTTTTAACGGCGATGTCGTGCGTAAGCAAATATCTGATTTTGATTGGAGCTCGGTAGAAATCAATTTTGAAAATTTCATTTCTGAGCAAAGGCAGGCTTATGAACAGAAACAAGTCAAAAAAAACAGGCTAAGGAAGGTACCCGAAGATGATGCTCGTCGGCTGTATTGGGAGCATTACAAAGCGCACCCAGAAGAATTTATAAATATGACAAATAAAGATAAAGAGTCAGTTATTAAGCTGATGATGCAAGGTATTGCCGTTTCGGCTGCATTGAGTGAGATTCGTTCTGTGAAGTGAGTTCTGCAAAATTTTCCAAGAATTGGAAGTGAATAATATAAAAATATTAAGCTTTGAGTAAAGTTAAGAAAAATAATAATAAAAGCATTTGCTTAAAAAATTTTTATTCTTGAAAGCAGTTTTTATCATCCGAGTTATGGTGTGAACTGGGCGCTAATTTGCAATTGGTTACTTCGAGACAACGGATTTGTCGACGCCGATCTTTCATGGTCTGGGGCCAGTTACCTGAGAGTGCTTTCTGAATGAGCCGATTCGCTGGTATCGCATGGTTGCGGTTAAGGAGCTGCGCGGAGATGAGCTGATGAGAGTCAGATTCTCAGGCGCCTCTAGCGAGTTTGCTATTAAAGCAAACTTAAGATCAGCAGTGCGAACCTCAACAACGCATTCGCCCTATGGACCATTTTTAAAGTGATCGGGACCTGATGAAAGTTCCGGGCCACACAGGGCCAGCTCATTGAAACAGTGCGCTGAAAGCGCCGCTGTCAATGAAAATTTGTTCTGCTCAAATGTCGGCCTACAAAGGCTCTTGGCGTTTGTCCGACCGGGTCTTGGCTTAAACGTTAACCATGGTGCCTTTGAACATACACTCTCATGTGCGTAATTCAAAAAGCTACAGTGGGGATCCCGTGATAGCTGCTTTGGGAGCCTGCCAGCCTTGAGCAACCTATCCCTCAAAAGTCATGCCACTACAATATACGACAAAGATCAATAGCCTCCTCAAACGCGATAAATCTGAAGGATGTTCAGTTTCCTTGTTCGAGCAATGAGCAGCGGCTGATAGGGTAAAAATCAACAAACCTACTGCCTGAAAACGAGTACTGCGAGAGAAAATAAAATGCATGAAATCATCTGTCCCCACTGCAGCAAGGCCTTCAAGATTGATGAGGCCGGTTATGCAGACATTCTCAAGCAGGTTCGAGATAGTGATTTCGAACAGCAGCTGCATGAACGTCTTGAATTAGCAGAGCGAGACAAGCGGGCAGCGCTTGAACTTGCCCAAGCAAAAGCCGCAAGTGAGTTACAGCAGGCAGCATCAGCCAAAGACGCCCAGATTCTTGAATTGAAATCAAGGCTCGAGGCTGTCGAGCTCGAACGTCAACTGGCTGTGACCCAAGCGCTGACTACGGTTGAAAAAGAGCGTGATGAGCTCCTGAACCAGCTGCACCAAGCACAGCAAGCACAGCAAGCAGCAAGCCAGCTAGCTGAGGTGCGCCTTCAGAGTGAACTGCAAAGGTCCAATTCTGCTAAAGAGGCCGAAATTCAGGCTCTTCAGGCGAAGCTTATCAATATCAACAATGAACATAAGCTCGCATTGACAGAAGCGGTGAGTCAGGTAGTCAAAGAGCGTGACGAGTTCAAAAACGGTCTCGAGCGCACCGAGTTAGAAAAAGCGATTGCAGAAAAATCCCTTAAGGAAAAGTATGAAACTCAGATTAAGGACAGGGAGGAGATGATCGAGCGTCTTCGTGTCACCGGCACTTGTAAATTGACACACCCCGGCAAGTAGAAATTGATACACCTCGCCACAGGGATAATCGCTGCTTTTTGTAGCAGCGATGGTTTCATACGAGGACTACATGCAGATCAAGATCCTGCACAAGCAAGGCAAGAGCCTGCGCGCCATTGCCTGCGAACTGGGTTGTTCCGTCAATACCGTACGCAAGTACCTGCAATCTGAACAGCCGCCGGGTTACCGCCCCCGCACTACCCGACCCTCGAAGTTGGCGCCCTTCGAGGACTATCTGCGCGAACGCATTGCGGCCGCCGCACCGGACTGGATTCCCGCCACCGTGCTCTGGCGCGAGCTCTGCGAGCAGGGCTTTGACGGCGCTGAGCGGACCGTTCGTCAGTTCGTCGCCACCTTAAAGCCCCAGCCTGCGCCTGATCCGCTGGTGCGCTTCGAGACTGCGCCGGGCGACCAGATGCAAGTCGACTGGATCGAATTCAGCCGCCGCAAGGGCGCGCCGCTGTATGCCTTCGTTGCCACGCTCGGCTACAGCCGGGCGGCCTATGTCGAGTTTGTCAGCGACATGCAATTGGCCACACTGCTAGCCTGCCATGCGCATGGTTTCGACTGGTTTGGGGGTGTGCCTCGTCGGGCGCTATACGACAACATGAAGACCGTCGTCATCGAGCGCGATGCGTATGGTCCAAAGCAGCATCGCTTTCAGCCGGGTTTCCTCGATTTCGCGCGTCACTATGGCTTCGTGCCCGAGCTATGCCGGCCCTACCGCGCCAAGACCAAGGGCAAGGTCGAACGCATGAACGGTTACCTGCGCCGCAGCTTTTATGTGCCGCTGGTGGCGCGCTTGCGGCAGGTCGGACTGACGCTCGATGTCACCACCGCCAACGTCGAAGTACAGCGCTGGCTGCGCGAGGTGGCCGACACCCGCATTCATGGGACCACAGGCTTGCAGCCCGGCCAACAGTTGCGCCAGGAGCGCGCCTCACTGCAACCGCTGCCGGCTTCGTATGCCGGCTTAACGGTGCCGGTGTCACCGGCGCTACCGGCCGAGCGCCCCTCGCTGCGTGAACGTTTCAGTCACTGGCCACAAGCCGTACAGCACCCGTTATCCGTCTATGACCGCCTGCTGGGAGTGGCCGCATGAATCTGGCCCATGAACGCATTGCCGAACTGTGCCGGCAACTGAAGCTCTCGACGATGGCTGACGCCTTGCCGCATCTGGCACAGCAGGCCAGCACCCAGGACAGCAGCTTCACCGAATTCCTCGAAGCGATGTTGAAGGCAGAACAATCGGCACGACTCGTACGCCTGCGCACGACGCTAACTCGGCTGGCAGGTTTCCCGGCCATCAAGACGCTGGAGGACTTCGACTTCACCGCCGCAACCGGCGTGCCGAAGGCGCAGATACAGGAGTTAGCCAGCCTGGCATTCATCGAACGGCATGAGAACGTGGTGTTGCTCGGTCCATCGGGGACTGGCAAGACCCATCTGGCCATCGCCCTCGGGTACGCCGCCACGCAAGCCGGTATCAAGGTACGCTTCATCACGGCGGCCGATCTGCTGATGCTGCTCTCAAGCGCGCATCGACAGGATCGGCTGGCTGACGCGTTGAAGCGCTTCGTCAATCCGTACCGGCTGTTGATCATCGACGAAATGGGCTATCTGCCGATGAATCAGGAGCAGGCCAATCTGTTCTTCCAGATCGTGGCCAAACGGTATGAGCGTGGCAGCCTGATCGTGACCAGTAATCTGCCGTTTGGGCAGTGGGACCGTACCTTTGCCGGCGACGCGACTCTGACCGCCGCCATGCTGGATCGGCTGCTACATCACGCGCAGGTGGTGGCCATTCAGGGAGAAAGCTATCGGCTGCGTGACAAGCGCCGCGCCGGTTTGATCAGCAAAACCAAAGCGAACGACAAGGAGGTCCGGATCGACTGAATCACTTCTTTAACCAAATAACACGACACGTCGGTGTATCAATATTCCATTGCCGATGCCGGGAGTATGTGTGTCAGTTTTCGTTTGCCGTTGACAATGGCCGTCAATAAGCGCTCCAATTCAAAATTCTGGTACATCCAGTTCCAGTTCAACGGCAAGACTTACCTCAAGTCGTCAAAGACAACCGACAAGCAGCTTGCACTGCAGCTGGAAATCCAATGGC
>JACCDT011144301.1_pt1 | contig 11176 bp, 13 predicted proteins | sample 7446291 | NCBI WGS metagenome assembly JACCDT01 (sample SAMN15323446, study PRJNA562643) | freshwater metagenome | isolation source: river surface water | place: USA:Blue River Watershed | collected 2017-08-17 | reverse complement strand
TACTAGCTTCATCTGCTTTCAAAAAATTCTCAAGTTCCTCGAGATTTCCGTGTTTGTAAATCCGTTTCTCAAGATTTTCTTTTTTACAAAGTTTGAAGGCATCGATGATGGACGCATGATTGAGCTCGTCACTGTAGATCACATCTTTCCACTCTGTGCTTCCCATTCCTTCATTTACGATGCTCGCAAAGAAGCCGAGGTTGGCCATGAAATTGGTCGAGTAGAGTATCACATCTTCGGTACCGAGAAACGCGGCGAGCTTTTGCTCAAGCTGTCGGTGAATCGTCTGGGTGCCAGAAAGAAAGCGCACCGAGCTTAAACCGTAGCCATATTCTTTCATTCCCTTTTCAGCTGCCGCAAGGATTTCTGGATGGTTTCCCAAACCAAGATAATTATTTGAAGCAAACATAAGCACAGGTTTTCCAGCAAGCTCCACCTCCGGCCCCTGCGCACTTGCAAGCTCCCTCTCTACCTTGAGCTTCCCTGCTTGCTTCAAAGCTTCAAGCTCTTTTTCAATATTCTTAATAAATTCAGACGAATACATATGTGCTAACTTTAACAGAATAAAGTTTAAATCGAAATGCCTTGACAGTAAACAAATTTTATGATTAAATTCTCCCGAGGTGTCTCAAATGCCCTCCTTGAAAATGAAAAAGTTATTTATAGTCTTTTTTGCGACCCTCGTCTCTCACGTAGTTGTTGCACAGGAAAGCTTCCAAATCACCACAGCAGACCAGGTCTGCAAAATAATAAAGCAATTCCAGAACAATAATATCTGCAACTGCGGATCAGGCCAAAAAGTGCAGTATGTAACGAAAATCTATGGTGACAAACGCTTCCGTATAAAGGTCAACTATATCCAGATCAGTGAGGATTGTCATGTTGCTTTTCAGATGTATGTAGAGAAATATACAAAAGGCTTCCGAAAGCACAAGTTATTATTTATTCACGAATACAATGACAGAAATGAAAAGATCTGTACATACATCGTTGACCAGACCGGAAAGTTGATAACCGTTGATGAAGACAGGTTCACTGGCTTATATTGGTCATACGGAAAAGATATTTGGGGTAAAAGTAAAACACTACCCGAATCTTATTTTACCCGGGCAAAAGAGGTCTTTGCAAATCTTCAGTAAAGTAAATCAAAAGGTATTTATATGAAAAAGCCCGTCGGATCAACCGTCGGGCTAATTTTTTTTAAACTCACCTTTCTTTTTAATAGGTACTTGCAATCTCAAAAAAAATTTGACTATAACGTAAATTGTTGGTATTGTAAGCAAAATTCTAAACCTTTCAAAATCCGAACATATGAAGAAAAACAAACTTGATTTGCTCATCTTTACCGTAGTACCCGTAGTCATAATGATTATTGGTCTAATAGCTTCATTCACCGGCTTATTTCTCCATTACATGGACTTTATGGGAATGGGCCTCATATTTATAGTTGCCGGGGCAATTTACCTTTATTGTTTTAAGATAAAAAACCCAAAAGATTGGGAGCAACTGGGTACTCGTCTGGATACCGTCGTGGAAGAAGTCGTAAAACGATTTTCCGAGCTGAAGAAAGTTACCGCATTAGCTCAACCATCTCTTGAGCAAGCACTGCCTGTAAATATTGATCCACCGATTACGAAACCAGATTCTGTTACACCACAAAAAGATTTTTGGACTACAATTAATGAGCTGGAAAAAAAATGTATTGGCAATGAAAACGCTCTTACGGCTTTTGAAGAAGGACTCAAGAAACTTGGTTATTCTTGCAAAATCAGTAACAAAATCAGTGATGGGGGAAAAGAAATTACTGTCACAAAACCAGGCACAAATGCCAGCAAGGTTTTCAGTAAGGAATCATTCTTTCCAGACAAGAAAAAAAATCTTTCAGCAATCAAAAATACCGCATGATAAATCTTATTTTGCAACCGCCCACTGGAATCAACCGGTGGGCATATTTTTTTATATCAAATTTGACTATAATAAATTTTAGTGTTATTATAATATAAACAATTTAAAAACTACTCCACTATGAAAGACTTACTCAGCATTCATCAGGCTCTCGGAGCTGCTGTAAAAACAATTATCATGGATTTCGCACACACCAACACTCGTGAAAGCCTACAGGAACTCCAACGTGGTTTCCAGTATGTGGGCGGTGATCAAATTTTTGATCTTACCCTCTCCCAGGAAATCACTTTAAAAATTTTTACACAAAATTCGACTTGGTCGAAGAAGGAGCACTTCACAATGATTTTTACTGGGAAGTGCAAAGAAATTATTTTCAGAGAACAAATAATAGTGCTTAATGAACCTCTGTATTTTTATGCAAGCTTAAGCAGCCGATCCGGTTTTGGAAAAATAAGTTTCGCAGAAGAGATCCAACATGATTTTATGGAAGGGCATTTATCCGGAGTATGAATAAAAAGCAAAAGTAATAAAAAGAGCAATCAACAAAATCGATTGCTCTTTTTCAATTAAAATAGTTATCTTAATTTTTCTTTCAAATGCGCGAGCATATCCGCGGTCATTTTTGGAAGATCGTACTCCGGCTTCCAGCCCCATTCGGCGCGCGCCACACTGTCATCGATTGACGCAGGCCAAGAGTCGGCAATAGCTTGGCGATGGTCGGGCGCATACGATATTTCAAAATTTGGAATATCTTTTTTTATTTCCAGAGCTACCTCTTTCGGTGAAAAGCTAATCGCAGAGAGATTGTAGGACATATGTGTGTGTATCTTTTCCGCCGGTGCTTGCATAAGCTCGATCGTCGCCCGGATGGCATCATCCATATACATCATCGGTAGATAGGTATTTTCTGAAAGGAAACAACTGTATTTTCCATTTTGGATGGCTTCGTAAAATATTTCCACAGCATAGTCGGTCGTGCCGCCGCCTGGTGGAGTTTTCCAGCTGATAAGCCCTGGGTATCGCACGCTTCGCACATCAAGTCCCCAACGCCGATTGTAATACTGACACAAAAGCTCACCAGCGTACTTAGTGATACCGTACATGGTCGATGGTTCAATAATAGTTTTCTGTGGAGTATTGTCGCGCGGCGTTGTGGGACCAAAAATAGCGATGGAACTTGGCCAGAATATTTTCAATTTTTCTTCCACCCCGAGCTCAAGGATTTGTCGCAAACTTCCCATATTGAGATCCCACGCAAGCTTCGGGTCTTTCTCCCCTGTCGCAGAAAGCAGCGCAGCGAGGAGATATATTTCGGTAATGCCTTCTTTTTTTACGAGCGCACGTGTCGCTTCGGCATCCATGGCATCGAGTTTGCCATACGGTCCAGTGCCTACCAAGAGCGGATGCTCTTCGCGAATATCGATAGCTAACACATTTTCACCGCCGTGAATTTTTCGAAGTGCAAGTGTGAGCTCGACTCCGATTTGTCCGCACGCGCCCATAATAAGAATTTTTGACATAAATTTTATAAGCTCTAAATACTAAACTCTACACCCTAATAAATACTAAATTCAAAACTCAACTTTTTGAAACGATTGAACCAAAAATTTTCATAAGCTCAGTTGCTTCTTGTAATAATCTATCACGATTATTCGAAAGTGAAGCATCTGTGATCTCTAGGAGTTTCAGCCAATAACAAGTTTCTTTTGCTTCTTTTCGACAAATTTTTATTCTCATTAAAAAATCTTTCTTACTGAATGCTTCGCTTGCTTCAATATAATTTGCCCCGACTGATCCTGAGGATCGAATAAACTGTTTTATGTCATCTATAACATATATATCTCTTGGTAATGTTCTAGCAAACTCTCTCACATCTTTCGCAAAAATAAAAGTTCGCTCATCAAGATCGTATTTCTTTTGCGTGTTTTGATCTTCTATCATTTGAACTTATTTAGAGCTTAGAGTTTAGTTTTTAGAGTTTATCAGAATTGCAACTTCCCTTTTTTGACTTTAGCATTTTTACGATCCGTTGCTGTTTCATTAAACAGATGAAGAAGTAACTTTTCATCTGTTTGATTATATGGGATGTCTCTTCGTTTCGCCATAGCTTTCTGAATCTTCTCTGCAAGCGGCAGTGGTAGCTCGTACTGCGAGCCGACCGACACATAGCTTGCAAAACCCGGAACATCAGACGTCACTGCTCCATAGATGTGCGCAGAGGGGCCAATCACTTTCCCTGTATAAATAGCAGTGTTAATAGCTGTCTTCACATAGTCAGCGATGATGGCGCCGAAGAATTGTTCCCCGGTATCCTCACCGAGGACCCGCACCGTGCCATAGGTATTTTTTAAATTCGACGTATTAGTACCAGCACCCATATTGACCCAGCGGCCGACATAGCTATGAAAAAGTCCGCCGTAGTGTTGTTTGTTGGAATAGCCTTGAATCACAGAGGCTTCGATTTCACCACCAACTTTACATACCGGCCCAAGTGCCGTATATTCTTTGATACTTGAAAATTCATTGATGACTGAATCACGTCCGACATAGATCGGGCCTTTCAAATACGCAAATGGTTTTACTACAACATTTTCTTCAAGAATAATCTGCCCATGCTTTGTATCAAAGAATACGTTTTGTGCGACGCGGACATTTTTGCCGACATACACTCCGCGGCGAGATTCACGAAGACCTTTTTTGAGAATTGAAATATTGGAAGAAAGTATCTGCTGATTTTCTGACACGACTTGATACCCAAACTCAAAAAGACGGGCGTCAGTTTTGCGTTCGAGTAGGTCTAGACTTTTGATAGTGCGTTCAACTGTGCCAAACGTAAGCTTCTCCAGCTTCTCCGACACTGCCAATGCATCTTTTTTTGTGAGGTAAGCACCGATCACTTGAGAGCCATTTACAAACCGTACACTTTTCCCCTTGAAAGAACGAGCAAGCTCTACAAATAGGCTGATATCAGGCACCATGGCTGTATTTAAAAATAATACATCATCGTCAATTTTACCTATTCGAGCCGAGCGTGGATGGCGTTCGTACGCAAGAGACTCAAGATATGGACGAACGATAAACGAGGGTGAAATTTTAGGAAATTGCCGGCCGACTAGATCGCAAAGCGTCGCGCCACCGCAAAATATTTCTGAAGCCGGCCGAGTAGCTACGATCGGCCAGAGATTTTGTACTTTTTTTGTTTCGTAAAAAATTATTTTCATTCTTTTCTAAGTTTACTATTAGAAATTTGCGCCCCTACTTACTATTTACTACTCACTACTTACTGTCCAAAGCCCGTTTCCCTATATCTCTCCGGTACTGCATGTCGTCAAAATGTATGAGCGCTGCTGCTTGATACGCTCGCGCCAAGGCTTCTTCTAGTGTATCAGCTACAGCGGTGACTCCAAGCACGCGACCGCCTGAAGTAACAAGTTTGCCTTTTTCCATACTCGTCCCAGCATGAAACACCACCACTTCCGGTAATGCTTCCGCTTTCGAAATACCGGTAATTTTTTTTCCTTTTGCATACACTCCTGGATAGCCGCCTGATGCAAGGACCAGACAGGCAGCAAAACCTGGATACCATTCAATAGCAACCTCAGAAAGCGTACCATCTATACACGCATCGACAATATCTAAAATATCAGTCTTCAAAAGCCGCATATAGACTTGTGTTTCTGGATCACCGAAGCGAGCGTTGAATTCAAGTACGCGCGGGCCACGGGTAGTCATCATCAGCCCAGGATACAGCACACCGGTATACAGCGCCCCTACTTCTTTCATACCTGCGAGAGTAGGTCGAACAACACTTTCAGCGATAATTTCGATTTCAGCGTCACTTACAAACGGAAGCGGTGCGATCGTACCCATACCACCAGTATTTTCACCTTGATCACCGTCCAGTACTCGCTTATGATCTTGCGAGGTTGGAAACATGCGAAATGTTTTACCGTCACAAAATGCATGCGTAGAAATTTCCATACCGTCCAAATATTCTTCGATCACTACCTGACTTCCAGCTTCTCCAAATGCCTGGTCAATCATTATTTTTTTGAGTGCCTCTTCAGCCACCTCGAGTGTTTTGCAAATGAAGACGCCTTTGCCAAGTGCCAAACCACTGGCTTTCACCACCAGCGGGAAAATCTGCGTTTCGATATAGGCACGAGCTTTATCGTATTCATTGAACACTTCAAACGATGCTGTCGGTATGGCATGGGCATTCATGAAGTCTTTAGCAAAAGCTTTTGAACTTTCAAGTTTTGCTGCACTTTTTTCTGGGCCAAATATTCGAAGTCCGCGAGCTTTAAAGAGATCGACGATACCTTCCGCAAGCGGATCGTCGGGGCCGACAATAGTGAGATCAACATGATTTTGTTCTGCAAAGTCGCCAAGCTCATTGAGAGCTGTGGCCTTGATAGGAATATTTTCGCCTAGGGTGGCAGTGCCAGGGTTCCCAGGAGCAATATAGAGCTTACCGAGTCGTGGGGATTCGGAGATTTTTTTGGCGAGCGCATGCTCCCTACCTCCCCCTCCTACGAGCAAAACCGTAAGCTTTTCATTCATGCCGGAATAGTAACACAACTAAATTTAAAATAGTAGAAAATTTGACTTATTTAAAATTTAGTGTTAATATCGAAAAAATAATTTAAAAAAATGAAAACTATAAATCTTGGTTCACTCTCCGAAAAACATGACCGGAACGAGAAAAAATGGCTTACGGGCTATTTATTAATCAAACTAAATCACTATGGCGTAAATGAAACAAATATCCGTCAAGCTGTAATGGAGAATTCTGAAAAGGCTCAGACTGAAGGATACGAGAAAACAAATCCAGAATTTTTGGGGAATGTATTTGGTATAGGTACCGAAGATTTAGGTATAAAAAATGGTAAAAGTACTGGTAAATTTATAGAGCTTCCTGCGCATTCCTACATGATAGCTTTCGCGGGGCCACAAATGAAAGAAATGCTTGAAGAAAGCATAGAATTTCTGACTCAAGATGGTCATGAAGCAAAGAAAAAAAACCGTACACAAAATAAACTCCTGGTAGTAGTTTCTCAAAAATAAAGACTAAAATTAGTCACAATCAGCGACCTTATCAACTTAAGGTCGCTTTTTTTATAAAATTCTACCCATTTGGATATAACTGAACAGCTTCTTTTTTACATACTTTAAGAATTCCTTCCTCCCCAGGGAAGACGAATGGTGTATCGCGAATAATTTCCTTTACGGCTTTATTTGCAAACATTTGTAAGGTTTCAATCTGCACTTCATGTTCGATCGGAAGCATGCGAGCGGCAAGTGTTTCGGCAGTATCGTCAGGAAGTATCTCTACACGCTTGCTGTGAACCACAGCACCTTCATCGAAATGCACTGCCACTCGTTGGGCCGTGGCTTCACTCCAATATTCCCTATCAGTTTTCTTCACAAAGCACAGTCGTGCCTGATGTACTCGCATACCGTACATTCCTACTCCGCCGAAGTCTGCACGGCCAGGATCAAGCGGTCCCGGATGTTGGTTGGTCATCATGCCTTCATATTCACGAATCACATTTTCTGGTGTTTTTATCATCCAGCCGTACTGGCCGACAAAATCCACATTTCTTTTTTTGCATTCAACAATAATCGCCTGACCGAACTCTTCACTGCCCGCAAATGTTTTTGGATCAATGACTACGATATCTTCCTCTTTTATGCCGGCTTCTTTGGCTCGGACAATACCGCCACTGTCGGCACGGCTGGCGATCACAAGAGCTGGCTCGACACCCGAAAGCCGCCCGCTCGTGCAAGCTTTGATGATCGCTTCGGCTGTTGTTCCACTACCAGATATAAGTAATGCAATGCGCATAAAATAATGCTGAATTAAAAATTACAAATGAATACTCGTCCTAGTAGTTATTATTTCAATTTGTAATTAGTAATTACTAATTTGTAATTCCAAACTCCCTATTTATACCCCATACTTGTGACTTCTCCAATAATGTTTATACTAATCTGGTGACACATATTATTTTATATTTACTTGCTGCGGCACTGGTACCAATGGCTTTGGTGTTGCTTTTGCCTCGCAATCGAGAATTTTTCCAAAAAAGCGCAGTCCGCGGCTTTGGTCTCGGTGTCTATGCGACGCTCGTTATTTTACTTCTCCGGGAAGCCATTGAGCAACGTGGCGTACTTCCTGCTTCCCTCTGGGCGCTTGCCGGGCTCATCATAAGTATTTTGATCGGCGTGTATTTCAAAGAATTCCACCACCACCACGAAAGTGCCGAGGGAAAACATCATCACACCAAAGCCAGTACCTGGCGGATCCTTCTTTCTGATTTCCTCCACAATATCGTCGACGGTATCGCTATCATTTCGGGATTTGGTTTTAGTATCGGAGTGGGACTGACCTCCCTTGCCGGCATCATCGGTCATCAAATGGTCCAACAAAGCGGACAGCAAGTACTCCTGGTGGATAGCGGTATCAAGCCAAAGCGTGCACTTTTCATTTCATTTTTTGTTTCTTTAAGCGTACTCTTAGCACTTTTCCTGAAAAATGGAGCGGCACTTGAAAGTATTCTCATTGCGCTTTCAGCCGGAATCATTTCTTGGAAAGTGAGTACCGACATTCGCCATACGAAATGGACCCAAAATACCATTTGGGGATTTGTCGTTGGAGCTATTCTTCTCTCGGCAATTTTGATACTTATTCCCCACGAGCATTAAAAACCATTTAAATACAAGGTTTTTTATCCTTGACAAATAAGGATATTTTTGCTATAATTACTATTAATAACTGTTCTCTGACAAAAATTAGTTTTGAGTCGGTTTGTGAAAAGCCTTGTCTATCCCCTGTGGTAAACAGAGCTTTTCACAAACTAATTTCTAAACTCAAAAATCAACAATCATGATCACTGCAATTCAATTCCGCAATCGTTTTCTGGGATGGTCAACCGGATTATTAACACCAGTATTCATGGGAGTAACTACTTTGGCAATCATTCCCCTCTATTACAAAATGTTTCAAATTGGAATACTTTGGTATTGGCTTTGGGGAATCATTGGGTTAGCAATTCTATTTATTATTTTCAGAAATAAACTGGAACGTTTCTCCGAAAGAATAATCCCAAAATTTATGCAAACGAAAGAATTCCTTGACGGATGGCTTTCTGGAGTTTTGTTGGCATTGGTAATGATGGGATACTACTTTCTCAAAAATGGTGGTACAGTTGCAGGTTTAATCGGCTTAGATCAGATTAAATTCTGAATCTAATTAAAAATTGAAAGGGCGGTCTGAATTATCAGACCGCCCTTTTTTTATGTAAAATTAATTTTTTGGCACATCGTGCGAGAAATCGTGTGCGCGCTCGTGGAGATCGATCGGATACTCACCGGTAAAGCACGACATTGAAAAGTGATCTTTCGGGAGACCCGTGGATTTCACGAGGCCGTCGAGTGACAAATAGCCAAGCGAGGTGGCGCCGAGGTATTCGCGGATTTCTTCCACGGTTTTTTGCGAAGCGATCAGATCTTTTTGATCAGGCGTATTGATACCATAAAAGTCTGGGAAGCGGACCGGCGGCGAGCTGATCAGAAAATGTACTTCTTTGGCTCCAGCTTCAAAGAGCATTGCCACGATCTGTCGTGAAGTTGTACCACGCACAATAGAGTCGTCCATGACCACCACACGCTTGTCAGTGATCATTTCAGGCAAGGGCACGAGTTTGAGCTTCACGCCGAGATCGCGTGAGTGTTGTTCCGGCTCGATAAAGGTTCGATGCACGTAACGGTTTTTCACCAGTGCCATTTCAATCGGGATTTTGGAGACATTGGCGTAGCCGATAGCGACCGGTATAGCCGTCTCTGGGATTGGGATCACGATATCAGCCTCAATATGATATTCTCGTGCCAACTCTTCCCCACAGCGCTTACGGACTTCATAGACCAACTGTCCGTCAATTGTACTGTCCGCTCGGGCGAAATAGACAAATTCAAAAATATCAAGCTTAGGGTTTGGCGGAACGATCTGGATCGACTGTACGCCTGTATCGTCAATCACTACCATTTCACCTGGCAAAATATCACGTACAAACTCCGCACCAATCGTTTTAAATGCGCAGGTCTCCGATGCTACGATATGACCGCCGTTGAGTTTCCCAAGCGAAAGCGGACGAATACCACAGCTATCACGCACAGCGACTAAAGTATCTTTGGTTGCTACCACCAGCGAAAATGCTCCGGTAAAAAGCGGATAGGCTTCGCGCATAGCTTCCGGCAGGCTTTTGCCATTTTTTACATAATACAAAATCGCTTCGGCCATAAGTTCAGAGTCCGAACGTTCATCAAGCAAAACACCTTTGTCTTTCAAAAACTCTGTAAGCGCCGTGACTGATGGCAAGTTGCCATTGTGAGCAAAAGCGACTAAGCCGCCGATACTTCCCTCACGCATCTCATTTTGAAAATCAAATGTTTCTCCGATCGCGATCGGCTGAGAATGACAGAGGACCGATGCACCAGAGGTCGAGTAACGATTGTGGCCGATGGCAATATGCCCTTGCAGGCGTTTTAGGTTTTGCTCGTTATACACTGCTGACACAAGTCCTGCACCACGATAGGAAATTATTTTTTCGCCATCGCCGACCGACATACCCGAACTTTCTTGTCCGCGATGCTGGAGCGCAAAGAGGCCGAAGAAGGCCAAGCGTGACACATCCATGTCGCGACCATAGATGCCGAAAATACCGCATTTTTCTGTAAGGTCGTGCATATATTATTGAAAATATTTTATAGCGTTTCTAAAAATCTGGAGTCCTGGTCCTTCTTCGGGAATTTCTTTTCCGGCACGCTTGGCTTTTTCTTTTTCAAGCGAAAAGTTTGGCAATTGATGAGAAAACATGGCTCGTTCTGGGTGCGGCATCATGCCGAGTATTCTACCATTTTTTGCCGTCACGCCTGCTATGTCTTCCATAGCACCATTTGGATTGGCTTGTAAATTTTGATACTTACACATGTCGCCTTTGGTATAGCGAAGTGCGATACTATTATCACGCTCAAGTTCTTTTTTTATCTTTGCATCAAAAATATATTTACCTTCACCATGAGCAATAGGTACGGAAAGCGTGGTAATGCCAGAGAGCCAGGGACTTCTTTGATTTTCGATTTTGAGATCTACCCAACGGTCGATATATCGCGCACTTTCATTGTAGGTCAGCGCGCCAGGTAGAAAGCCAGCTGAGGTGAGCACTTGAAAGCCATTGCATATACCGATCATGAGCGTATCGCGAGCAAT
>JACCDT011513191.1_pt1 | contig 11186 bp, 17 predicted proteins | sample 7446291 | NCBI WGS metagenome assembly JACCDT01 (sample SAMN15323446, study PRJNA562643) | freshwater metagenome | isolation source: river surface water | place: USA:Blue River Watershed | collected 2017-08-17 | reverse complement strand
GCTTACCAATGTTGTAGGTGCTAGATTGTATTCTACTGAACTGTCTGCTGCCGAACTCACCCAACTACCGCCAGTTGTGATCGCTTTCTTGTAGATACGGTATTGGAAGAAACTTTGTGCTACAGGAACTAGTGAATAGTTTATAGGTATAACTACAGCATTTAGATTAGTGCTTTTCAATCTGATGGAAATCACAGGTTTGAAACTTTGATCGTTGGGCAATGTTACAGGTGCACCTATCAAATGTGATGCCGCTCTTGGATTACCTGAACCTGATAACTGAAAGCCACCTTCACTAATAACTGAACTACAAATCTGTGTCATCATGCTATTGCCACTAGTAGTACCAGTGTTAGTAATTTCATATCTGATAGGCAAGGTGGCTGTAGTCATATAAACTTTTGTGTTGCCTACTTGGTTAGCATGATTGAATTGATGACAAATAACATAACCACCATTAATCACAAAGCCCACACGCACACTACCTACACCCAACCACTCAACATCAGCAAATAGAATCTGTGTACGGTCTGGATATAATGTGATGCCGGATGGATTAGTTACAGGACCAGTGCCATTGAGTTGATCAACATTCCAAGCATCTTGTCTTACTCTTTCTTCTACACCAGTTGAACCTGAACGAATAACAAAGTAATTATATGTACCATCATTCTCAAAGAACACACCGTCATTGGAATCAAATAATCCCACACGCTGACGCAAGTTTGCTTTAGGTGTACTCATACAAAATGTATTAAGTGTGAGTTGGCTCTTACCTGGCTGATAGGGGAATGGTTTCAATGTCTCGCGCAATACGCTGTCACCTGAAGCACTACCTACATTGAGTTGAAAACTGCTTTGATTTTGTACATATACTACATTGGCTGTACCTGATGTATTGCTTGCAAACTGCCCATGGTCAAAATATCGTGCTTGTGTATCAAATAGTGTATAAGGTTCACTAACTCTTAATCGTCCAAATGCGTCTGATACTGCACCGCTAAATCCTGATATGATTACGCTGGCATCGTCTGCTAATATGACATTGGCATTGCCACTGATACCAACATTACCTGATACTACCCAAGGACTTGTACCTTGTTGTACTGTGACATTACCACCTGTAATATTAGCATTGACATTACCATCGATAGTTAAACTTCCACCACCGTCAACTACTGTGACATTACCTGTGATGCCTGCTAGATTACCACTTAGCGTGGCTGTGACATTCCCAGAGACATTAGCATTTACATTGCCGGAAACTATAATGTTTCCACCTTCTACTGTGACGGGAAGAGTGTTTCCTGATATGTCAACATTGCCTAGAGATCCTATAGCAACATTGCCTACAGTAACATTACCTATGACAGCCGCATTAGTTCGTACAAAGACGTTGCCGCTGGCTTCGTCTAATTCAAGTGCTTGCGTAATATTACGCAAATACCAGGGTGCTACATTACTTGGATCAGGATAAGCCATAAAAATACTCTCATAAAAATTAATCTATGAGAGTATTTATCGTTATGGGCTGTGTTATTTGATGTCTAGAGGGCGATCTTTTACTGCTACCGCACAGAAGTACTTCTCTTTGAACTCTTTGAGAGTACCGTCTTCATTAGTGACATTGGGAATACCTATACCAAACTCTACTGCTTGGAAGACTTCAAGTTTAAATCCGCATCTTTGTAATAATGCGATAAGTTGAGTTTCTCCTAATATGCTATAGTGATTAGGATTGAACTCATGCTTTCTGTCACAATCTGGAGCAGGTACTTCAATATAGATCCGTGAACCCTGCTTTAATATACGATTATATTCCATCAAACTAAAGATAGGATATGGGCTATGTTCAAGTGCTTGACGCAAGAAAATGAAGTCTACACTTTCATCATAATAGCCATCTTTCTGTGGAAAGAAACTGATATCATACTTCTTGATCGTATGCCCTTTATCTTGACAGATTTTGATGTCGCCGGGACTTAATGTCACACCAGTCAAATCAGTGTATCCACGATTTTTCATCTCGTCTAGGAAATAGCCCGGGCCACAACCTATATCAAGAATCTTAGCGTCTTTGGGAATATTAAGTGGGTCAATGTATTTTTCGACTACTTTTGTAGTCAGACCCTGATGCATGTTGCTATTACCTTCATCATAGATGTGTGCGGTATATAGCCACTCATTATAGAGTTTAAGTTTTACAAGATCAAGTGTTTGATTGATATCGATTAAGTCCTTCATATAATTTCCTGTGAATAGTAACAATACTTATACAGGAGAAAGACTATGAATATTTTTTATTTAAAACCCTTGAACGGTTTAATTGGACTTTGTTTATTTGTATTAGGTAATTCTTTACTTTCTAAATCACCTTTATTGAGATCCATGAATGGAATTCCTGCGGCATCATAGGCTAATTCAAGCATCTCTTGTTCGACATAGGTGTAAGGATGAGCAGTATTATGTTTTGCCGCCCAACTTTCTTGATCGATAACTGGTTTCTTTTTCCCATCTGTCTGAGCGACAGCCATCATTACTCTGTGCAAATCATAGGTGTTGTCAAAATTGCTTCTACCAAAAGTATGAATTCCAGTACTGGCATTATGAAACCTTTTACTTATAGGACCCTTCTGTCTTTCAATTATGAATTCTTTGGCTCTCATTATTTGTAACCCTTGAATGGCTTTATAGGAGAGCCTTTATTAGTATCATCCATCTCGTCACTACCCGGACTGCTGACTGCTATCTTACCTTTGTGATTTGTTTTTGCTAATGCTTTATCTATGACTTTGCCCACATTAGGATCAAAACTACTTACTGTGGGGTGCTTACCTAATTTACTTTCAGGACGAAATTTAGGTCTGTCTTTATTCTGCACTTTATCTTCAGCACCACCTTCACCGCGAACTGCGGCTATCGCTACTCCAAAACGATAGATATCGTAGAAATTACTGTTGTTCAATTCAGGTATCATATATGTATACGGCAATGACAAAAATGCGACGTCTAATCCATCGTGGACATCACCCAATTCTTGCTCTGTGAGAAATTCTTTGGCGCGCATTTTAACCTTCTGTAGTGATGTTCACATTACCGGTTTCTGTGATCAATCCGTCAGTATTTTCAGCGATCATAGGTACACCTAATCCCAAGTCACCGGCGAATGTAACCTGATATGCTATGAAATGTTGTATAGTAGTGTCTTGTAGTGGATTCACTAGTAATCTAACATTACCATCTGCTACATCCATATCATATTGAACTAACCAGTTACCTACATTGGTTATGCCGTAACTGGTAAAAGTGACATCTAAACCGTCATTGTTCAATGAGGCTCCCAAGAAAGCGTTTTGGCTATCATTATTGTCTTCACGGTATGTATGTATCTGAATGACTGCTTGTGTGAACTCGTCGGCAGGATATTCAAAAACAACTTGTCCCGGAGCATCACCTATAGTCACTGCGCTGGTTATCTGAGATGCAGTTTGTTGCATCAGGATAAAGTTGTTGTTTATCTTACTAAACGCTGTGCGTAACGGATCGCCTTCTCCGTCGTTGGGTAATACACCAATGTTTACAAGTTGAATGGCCATATGTTGGGACTCCTACAAGTATTTATCTGATAAATAATTGTATGTGGATAATCAACTGGTTACCAGAATTTGTAGTCCATCTCATATTCCTAGCAGGTGTGGTCGGCACTATAGCGGGTTTTGTGTTGGGATTCATACCCTTCGTCAGCAAGTATAAACTCCCCATTCAAATCATAAGCCTGATACTATTGTCTCTAGGTGTCTATCTAGAAGGCGGTCTAGCAGAGAAGGCCAAGTGGGAATTAAGAGTTAAAGAGATGGAAGTAAAGGTCGCTGAGGCCGAAGCCAAATCGGCTATAGTCAATACTGAGATCGTTGAAAAAGTAGTGACAGAAAAGCAAATAGTCAAGGTCAAGGGTGATAAAGTAATCGAATATATAGATAGAGAAGTGAAAGTATATGATAATACTTGCACTGTGCCTGAGATCGCTATCAAAGCACATAATATGGCTGCTAAAAATGAAGCACCTAGTGAGGGTGGCAAATGACGAAAAAACTACTACTATTTTGCGTTCCCTTTGTGCTTATCCTAGCAGGCTGTTCTACTACAGTTCCTGTAAAGCAAAAGTTTCCTGACGCTCCGGCAGTACTCATGGAGAAATGCGAGACTCTTGAGACTATAGATAAGCCGAGCATAGTCTTCAGCGAATTCTTAAAGACTGTGACTAAGAACTATACCAAGCATCATAGTTGTGCTAAACTACTTGAAGGTTGGCAACTATGGTATATTGAACAGAAAAAGATCAGTGACGAACTCAACAAAGAGTAAAGAACTGTTTTACCTGTTTAGCGATATATTCTACTTCCCCGTCACTCAATTCAGGATATATAGGTAAACTCAACAAACCTCTACATAGCATCACGCTTGTCGATAACATATCGGGTTTAACTAGACCTTTAGCCACTGGGTACTCGCTCAATGCCTTAGAATAATGAATCTTTACTTCAATATCTTTATCTAATAGATATTTCATTAAGTCATCTCGCCTGTCCGTATAAATGACAAACTTCTGATCAGCATGTATCATGTGATCTCTGCTTAGACAGGAAATAGGAAGATTCTTAAATTCATTCAAATAATAATAACGAATCTCTTTCCTTCGCCATTGCCAGTTATCGATGTATTTTGTTCTCACTAATATCTGCGCACATTCTTGTTCGCTCATGCGGCTATTAGTACCAGGAACACTAAATTCATCCTTACCGTTGCTACGATAACTGTATGCAAATTCATATAGGAATCTATCGTTAGTGACTATCGCACCACCGTTGCCGCTAGCAGGCAGATTCTTGGTAGGGTCGAAACTGATAGCCATAGCATCACCGATATTATCTGCTACTAGCCAATGTTGCGCTCCATCCACTATAGTAGTATTGAAAATACTGCTACCAACTGGGTTTGCGCCATACAAACCAACCAAACACAATGAATTCACTACATCATCAAGTTCATCAGTATCAACTTTTATCAGTCCGTTCCTATCCGTATCTATTAATTGTACATCCCAGCCTGCGTTTAAGAAAGCATTCAATGTAGCAATATAACTTATATTAGGAAGTTTTATGGTAGGCACCATCTCAAGCACGCCTTGATATTCTCTGACATAGTATTTTGCCATGATTTCTAGTGCTTGCGTACCGCTATGAACTGTGATGACAAAATTTGTCTTAGTTCTTAAGCCTAACCATGATTCGAAACAGCTAGTATATTCGCCGTTCATCAATGTGCCGCTACTCAATACTTTGTCTGTAGCGTCTAGTAACTCATCTTTGAGATTACGATATTGTCTTGCTAGACCAAAATGGGCTATTTTTGAGCCAGTCATAGTATCTCTCAAAACCTTCTTCTACATCTACTTTAGGATTGAATCCAAAATCACGACGGGCGGCGTCGATGTTCAATGCACCACGACTAGGAAAGTCTGCATCCTTGTCTCTAACATTGATAGAACCTTTACCTGCATACTTAACTGCTAATTCAGCAGCCTCAAGTAATGTACGGCTATGACTCTTTGTGATGTTATATGTTTTATTGTTAGTGTTTTCACTTAGTGCCGCGGCAACGATACCATCTGCGGCATCGTCAACATAGGTGAAGTCGAGGGTCTCTCCGGCTCCATTAACATTAAGCACACCTCCGCGCATTGCTGTAAGCATGAACTTCGCAATAACTCTATCTTCAACATCAAGTGGCCCGTATACAGCACTAGGGCGAATGATAGTATGCTTAAAACAATCTCGGCGCGAGTAATCTTTGACAAGCCATTCTCCTGCAAGTTTCATGATGCCATATTGTCCTTGTGGACGACAGATTGCATCTTCCGTCACATCGTCAGTAAAGTCTCCATAGACCATGCTACTACTGATGTATATAAACTTTTTAACGCAGCCAAGTCTGCTCTCTTCAAGTAGATTGAGCAATCCTTCGCTCATAACCTTAGCGCCGTAAGGTGGATTACTATTGACAACTTTCTGTCGTGGAAAACTTGCCATGTGTATGACGATATCAGGCTGGAATCTATTGAACACCTGATGCATCATAAACCTTTCGCTGATATCCCATTTTACATGTTCTACGATACCAACTTTTCTCTTACGCTGTTCCATGAGATAATCAATCTCATCTTGAGGTATGATGCCATAATTAGTTTCAGTATCAACGACCATGACACGGTGTTTTAAATCTTTAAGTCTTCTAACTACATTGTGGCCAATAAGACCATAGCCACCGGTCACTAATATGTCACTCATACTTTAACTTCCAATATGTTAAATCTTGCCCATCTAGCCATGCATGTATCGTATACACATATCCATAAGTACTAGGATCGATATGTCTTTTCCACATAGGCTTTTCAACGCTACGATACATGATCCACATACCTTCATCTGACTGTTGCCACTTCCAAATAGGTTCGGCTACGAAAAGATCAGGATCTTCCACATCACCCATCTTAATAGAATGTACGATTACTTCTTGCATATTATACTGCCATCACAGCCTTGATACTATCATGACTTTGATAGTTTTGCAACTTGATGTCATCCATAGTGAAACTGTTGATATCTTTCACAGCAGGATTCAAATACAATGTAGGTAAAGGATATTCTTCACGGCTTAATTGTACATTGACCTGTTCGACATGATCTTTATAGATATGGGTATCACCCGTTGATATTATTAATTCGCCAACCTTAAGATCACATACTTGTGCTAACATATGTGTCAATAATGCATAACTCGCTATGTTGAATGGCAAGCCCAAGAACACATCCACGCTACGCTGATACATATGGCAACTTAGCCTGTTGTCCTTGCTCACATAATATTGACTCATCACATGACAGGGAGGTAATGCCATGTCCTTTAGTTCGCCCACATTCCATGCGCTTATGATATGACGGCGACTGTTAGGATCATTCTTCAATGAATCAACTAGATTAGATACTTGATCAATCAGGCTACCCCATCTAGGACCTTCCCATTTACGCCACTGCACTCCATATACAGGACCTAAATCACCTTCAAACTTTGCTTTAGATTTCCAGTAGGGTGCTAATGCATTTGGAGTCCAGATGGTTACTTTACCTTCTTTCGACCCATGCGTAATCTCCGCCAGTCTACGCTCATCGTTGCTACCTTCAAGAAACCAAAGTAACTCGCCAACGCAAGCCTTCCAAGCCAACTTCTTTGTAGTGATTGCTGGAAAACCGGAATCAAGATCAAAACGAAGCTGGCGACCAAAAACACTAATAGTGCCCACGCCAGTTCGATCATCTCTTGACTCTCCATATGCTAAAATATCTTTCAATAAATCGTGATATTGTTTCATTTGAATTTTCTTAGCAACTTGTCAGTTTCTGGTTGTACGGTTTCTGCTATACTTTCAATATTCAAAACGAATTCCACTCCCGTAATAAAATCATCGTATTCCGCTAATTTGCGGCTAACAGCCTCTTCTATCTGATGAGGCTCTAATCCTTGACTAAGGAAACGCTTAATATTGATTGTCTGCTGTCTTTTCCCGGAGAGTTTAATCACAAGTTTTGATATAAACTCTACGGGAATCTTTTGCTTGTCAACATCATCAATAATATGCTCCCACTGTTTGATAAAGTCCGGGGACATGATTTAGATGATCTTATGCAGTTGTTTTCGTTTTTACTTTTCTGGCTTTAGGTGCCGCGGCTTTGACAACTTTTTCAGGTTTAGCCTTTACTGGATCAAGAGTATTTGCTTCCTTCATCAAACGCTGTGCTTCAGCCATCAAACCTTTTGCTTCACGATCCATGCGCTCAGCCTGTTGACGCAAGTTAGCGGCGATACCATTATCATCAAGTGCCGCATTTAGCTCCGCATCTGAACCAGCCGGAGCAGGTCGCTGATTGCCGCGCAAACGTCTAGCAACTTGTAATGGATCTTGCATTCCCATGCTCTGATCCATCTCAGTCAATTTCCTGACTGCTTCTTCGCCTTGCTTCATCTCATCAAGGATCTTGTTGAGTTCATCAAGTTTGATCTGTACATTTGGTTGAGGTGTCATGACAACAAGTTCAGTACGAATCTTCTTGAGCATACCTTCACCGTGTAACTTTTGAAGAATGATTGTACCGTCTTTAGCATGAGTACGATTCAATGCTAATGCGAGGTCTTCGCTATTCTGACCAATGTCGCTTTCAATACAAGCCATAAGTGGATCATGAATATTCTGACCTAGTACCTCTGTATAAACAACCAATGCCATGTGTGGCTCGCCAGGTACTTCACGGAACACTACCGCTACTTTACGATCACCATGCTTTCCTATATGTCTTAAAAACGCCATATGTATTCTCCTAATTTGTGAAGTATTTAACTAGCAAGTTAGACTTCAAATTATTTTAAGACCAAGTGAGTTCGTAAAGTACGGCTTCTTGTGGATCTTCAAAATATATCATCACTACCTGTTCAAAAATAGTATTACGCTGTGCATTCAAACCTATGTAATATCTACCATGAAGTCTTTCTAATACCCAAAGTTTAGCCTCTTCATTAAGAGGAGTAGAAGTGGGTATAAAATGTTTTGGGCAAAAAGAAACTTCTCTAGCCTTATTCCAAGTATCAATATTGATGACTAAGTTCATCTCTAGTTAACTCCAATAGCATCTTATAATGATTGTACGCATTTACTACGGCAGGATTATCGGTAGCCCTGGGTGCGATCTCAAGCCACAGTTGATCTCTAACAAGTTCAGGATGCACAAATCCTCCAACATTATTGTACATTCTAGGTTGATGGATCTTACCTGCTTCCCATAACCAATGTGCAATCTCTTTTATTTTATCCAGATCATATTGACCCAAATCATAATTGGTACTAATCGTGGCGAAATGATTACCACTAGAATGGTAATCTTCTACCACCTGCATCAAGCCCTGTTTATCAGTGCATTTGGTTCGTGTGATGATGCACAATACATCATCGATATTCACCTCGCCCGCCGCGATTGATTTGAGACAACCACCTAAACTAGTACCGATCAGCATCATACGATCATCTTTCTTTCCGACTTAGTGTAGTCACTATAAATCTTGGTACCATTTTCACGAATCCATTCTACCAACGGCTGTGGACACTCCGCAAAAATAGTCTGAACCTCTTTCTTATCAAATTCGCTAGCGAAAGTATAGATTTCATAACTACGCTGGCTGTTAGCCCTTGCCCGCATAATCAATTCATTGAGTGGGATGGGATTCCTCATTGGCGCAGTCTTTTCACCCTTGAGTGTATTCCATGTCTTTTGCTTGTCATGGTTGTTGATGAGTTCTAAAGCCTCATCGACATCCCATAATGATTCAAGGCCTAGCATGTCCCAAACAGCGAGAAACCTATACTCTTTCTTTTTTCTTGAGGGCATACAATACTTCCACTTTGCTTATTGCATCATTTAATGTTGGATCAGTATCTGCCATAAACACGGCTTCTTTAAGATTGATCCAACGCTTGGATATCTCTTGTTCCTTTTGGTATGCAGGATCTAGGTAGTGCAGAGACCTGACGGTCTCTCCCGACTTGCGAGAGTAGACCGTCTTGCCACCATCTGGACTTTCGTAGATGGTTACCTCTTCAACGCTTTTTATGATCATCGTAGAGTGCAAAAGTACCGAACGGGGGATTCGGATTCGGGTCACCGTGAATGATCCATGTCGTATCACAGTAATCAGCATCACCCCAACTACCGAAGGGGTAACCATCAGTGAACACGATCAATCGATTGGGCACTCGACCTTCTTCTTTAAGATGACGGAAGATGCAAGTGAAGTCAGTACCACCACCGCCTACCAATTCATACTGATCAACACTATCGAGGTTCTCGCTAGTAAAAGTTTGCGGGTTGTAAACTTCAGTATCGAAACATGCGACATTGATACGATAGCCGTCAAATGCACTCATCATGCCTGCAACCTCAGTCAAGAATGCACGACCTTGTTCATCGCTAATACTACCTGACAAGTCGATGAAAACATCAACATCGATTTCTTCACCAGGTGTCATAGCGGGCATGATAGCATCCATATGCCAGCCCCTGCGACTCGGGCGAATGAAACTAAAGTCAGTCTTGATAGCACTGGTCAGATTAGTCTGAATCAGTTCACGCCAAGGCATGACAGGGTTAGTGACATCTTTGATAAGACGCTCGACACCTTTAGGCAACGAACCTGCCTCAGCACTACTTGCGGCATTGATGATAGCCTGCTTGATTTCTTGCTTGAGTTGTTCGCGCTCTTCAGCAGTCATCGTGGGACGCTTGCCTTTGCCCTTCTTGTCTCCCTCACCACCTTCTTGATCACCGTCTTCGCCGTCACCATCACCATCGAGGTGATCGTCAAGGAGTTTGTTGACAAGATCATCGAGGCTGATCTTTTCTACATTCTTCATCAGGTCATCATAGATTTCTTCGCTAGCCTTGCCGTCATACTTTTGTTCGTACAAGCAAGGTACGCTAGTGATGAACTCACCTACTTTGTGACGCTTCAAGTCAGCATTGACCGCATAATCATTTGCGATATTGAAAATTTGCGGATCACGATCACCGCGACGACCAAAGTGATCATAAACAACGTGCAACACTTCATGCGCAACCAAGAACTCAACTTCTTTAGGCTTGAGCAAGGTAACGAATCTTGAATTATAGTAAAACTTCTTACCATCAGTCGCGGCAGTAGCACACCAATCATCAGCATTGATCAACTGAAGTCTGGTAGCGAGGTTACCGAAAAACGAATGACGCAATAGCAAACCAATGCGGGCAGTCACCAGTCGTTCACGGGCCTGCATATCAATCTTAGGGTCAGTAGGACCGATCAGATTGTCAAACTTCTTATTGCGTTTAGATTTCTTAGCACCTTTAGTGCCGGGAATTACATCAGACATATGTACACTCCTATCAGTCATATGTATATATTATACAGAAATTTACGGGTAGAGTCAAGCCTGCTAAGTTGTTGTTTTTAAACAACATTATCCTGCATCAAACCAACGCATATACAGAATGCATACATTGTTGTTTTCCTTAGGTGCATACTCATGACCCAAGTGCATATTGTGG
>JACCDT011961674.1_pt1 | contig 11191 bp, 8 predicted proteins | sample 7446291 | NCBI WGS metagenome assembly JACCDT01 (sample SAMN15323446, study PRJNA562643) | freshwater metagenome | isolation source: river surface water | place: USA:Blue River Watershed | collected 2017-08-17 | reverse complement strand
ACCTTGTGTTTGATGACACCAGGGTGGCTAGCTCATCGATGTCATTATTGGCGTGGCCGCGGACTCTACCGAGCTATTGCCGATTTCGAGCACGGGGAACCTGATCATCACGCGTGCCCTACTCAATCTCGAAGATGAAGTGGGCTTTCGGCAAATGATCGTGATTCAGGGCGCAGCCATTCTCGCCGTGTGCTTCCAATATCGCGCTCGTCTGTGGGAAACCGCCACCACACTGACTAGCAGCGCCGCATCTCGCCAGTTCGTGCTCGGCTTGTTTCTCGCATTTGTGCCGGCGGCCGTTGCCGGTCTTGCCTTCGAAGACATCATCCGTAGCGTGTTGTTCGCGCCGGTGCCCGTTGCCATGGCGCTCGTGATTGGTGGCGTCCTCATTCTTTGGGCGGAAAAACGTCCGCATGTCGAGCGCGTCAAATCGCTTGATGAGCTTCGACCGCTTGATGCCTTTCGGGTGGGGTTGTTCCAGATGCTCGCGCTCGTTCCGGGCACGAGCCGCTCTGCAGCGACTATCTTGGGTGGATTATTGACAGGGCTCGATCGGCGCACTGCTGCCGAATTTTCCTTTTTCGTCGCGATTCCGGTGATGTTCGCGGCTACCGGTTACAAGCTGCTCGATGCGCGCGAGCCGATCACGTTCGACGAAGCACGCTCGATGATCATCAGCAGTGTGGTCGCTTTTTTTGCCGCGCTGATTGCGATTCGTTTCCTGCTGCGATTCGTCAGTCAGCACTCATTCGCCATATTCGCGTGGTATCGCATCGTCTTCGGCGGCGTGATCCTGCTCACTTGGCAGATGGGTTGGGTGCAGTGGTAGCGTCTCGCTCCTCTTCGGTTACCCGACCAAAATCCGGATAAGGCCCCAGCAACAAGAGCAATAGTGCACCGGCGATGAACATCACGGCAGCAGCAATCAAGATTGGATCGTAACTACCGGTGGTATCACGCACCCAACCGTAGAGCGTGGCCGACACGGCGGCGGATAAACCGAAAGCCATGTAGAGCACGCCGTAGATCTGCCCGTAACTCTTCATGCCGAAGTAACGACCGGCGAGATAAGCGACTAGATCGGTTTCCGCTCCTGAAGCAAAGCCCATCAGAAATGCGGCCAAAATGGCGACGGCAAATGCGAGCGGACCATCCCCGAGCAGAATCCAACACGACAAAGCGGGTAGACACAGGATGGGCAGAGTCACGATCGGCGCCCAAAACTTGTCGAGCAAGTAACCCGTGATAATGCGGCCGGCAAAAATCGACAGGCCGAACACGCTCATCACTGCCGCGGCTTCGGTTCGCTCGAAACCGCGTGCACCCAGCATCGAAGGCAGATGTACGAGCGCTCCGGAGTACGCGATCGTAACGAGCGCGATTGAGGCCCAAAGAATCCAGAAGCGCGGTTCGCTCATCGCTTCCTTGAGACTTCGCCCCGGGAGACTCACGGCGCCTGCTGCAGCAATTTCAGGCGGCCGCTCCTCCGGCTTCGGCTCTCGGAACCAGATCAAGCCGATCGGGAGCGCGATGCCAAGCGGCAAGAGCGCGAGCGCAGCGTAAGTCACGCGCCAACCAAAATCGTTGATCAGCCAAGTAGTGATGATCGGCAACGCCATCGCCGAGATGCTCGTGCCGACCAAAGTGAGCCCGAGCGCGAGACCGCGCTGCTTGAAAAACCACAGATTGATGGCGCGCGACCAAGTGATCGGAGTCGACCCGATCCCAAAGAGACCGATCAACACCCAGAGTGCGTAATACCAATAGAGGTCGCCAGGAATGATCGAAAACGAGGCAAAGACGAGCGCGAAAGTCGTCAGCGAAGCGAGCGCCACCTGACGTACACCGAAGCGGTCTGCCAACCAGCCGAAAACCGGCGCCAATAGCGCACCGAGCACGCCATAGATCGTGATGCCGAGACTGATCTCGGTGCGAGTCCAACCAAATTCCTGCTGCAAAGGGTCGATGAAAAAGCCGACCGTATTGAATGGCAGCGGTGAAGCGCCGAAAGCCGTGCCGAGCAGCGACGCAATCAGCACCTTCCAGCCACGCCCAAATTCGTTGCGGCTCGGCGCCGCGGCCCCCGGGGATGTCATGGCTACCAAGCATACCTGCTCTGGCCTGTTCGGTGCCGATGCTTGGGAGTAACCTATGCGCACTTATGAAGATCGTGATCCTCGGCGCCGGACAGGTCGGGCGCACGGCCGCGTATCAACTCGCGCGCGAGGAGGCCAACGAGGTCACCGTCGTCGATACCAACGACGAGCTCCTTCGTGACCTACAAGATCGCCTCGATATCCGCACCGTCGTCGGTAACGCCTCGTACCCCACCGTCCTAGAAGCTGCCGGCGTGGCTGACGCCGACATCCTCGTTGCTCTGACGAGCTCCGATGAAGTGAACATGATGGCCTGCGAAGTCGCCTACACGCTCTATCGCACGCCGACCAAGATCGCCCGTATCCGATCACCCGAATACACGCGCCACCCGAAACTTTTCAGTGACGAGTCACTGTCGGTAGACGTTTGGATCAGCCCCGAACAACTCGTTACCGAATATGTTGAACGCCTGATTCGATACCCCGGTGCACTGCAGGTGCTCGATTTTGCCGGCGGACGAGTCCGACTCGTCGGCTTGCGCGCTCGTAAAGGCGGGTTGCTCGTGGGCCAGGCACTGCGAGGTCTGCGCGAACATATTCCAAATACGGAAGCCCGGGTGGTCGCCATCTATCGCAACGGCCGCAGCCTGCAGATCGAAGGAGATACGGTCATCGAAGATGGCGATGAAGTGTTTTTCCTTGCTGCCAAGAACGACATCCGGCGCTTCATGGCCGAAATCCGCAAGGAAGAGAAACCGGTCAAACGCGTCGTGATCGCCGGTGGCGGTCATATTGGTTATGCCTTGGCGAGAGAGCTCGAAAAGAATAACAACCAAGTCAAAGTTATCGAGCGCGACCCAAAGCGGGCACGCAAGATCTCTGAAAATCTCGAGAACGCCATCGTGCTCGAGGGTGATGCAGCGGACGAAGAACTACTGGTCGAAGAGAACATCGATAGCTGCGATGTCTTTTGTGCGCTCACCAACTCAGAAGAAGCCAATATCCTCTCGGCCATGCTCGCCAAACGCTTGGGCGCTGCCAAAGTCATGGCGCTGATCAACAAGCCCTCTTATGCCGAGATCGTGCAAAGCGGCATGATCGACGTCGCCATCTCGCCACAAACCATCACGATCGGCTCACTGCTGACGCATGTGCGGCGCGGTGACGTCGTGCAAGTTCACTCACTGCGGCGCGGTGCGGCTGAAGCGCTTGAGGCGATCATCCACGGAGATCATAGAAGCTCGCGCGTAGTTGGCAAGAAGATCGAAGAAATCGTGCTGCCGGAAGGCGCTCGTATCGGTTGCGTCGTTCGTGGCGATGAGGTCATCATGGCTCACCACGACACCATCGTTCAGGCTGATGATCACGTGATTCTCTTCATCACCGATCGTCGTCACGTCGACCAAGTCGAAAAGCTCTTCCTCGGCGAAACCTCGGGTCGGCGCTGAGCGCTCGAGATCACGAATGCTCGCAGTCGCTCATGTACTCGGTTTGATGATGGCGTTTTTTGCCGTCGTGTATACGTTACCCCTGTTGGTATCGGTGATTTTCCAAGATGGGTACGCTCACTTTTATCTCGCCGCCGCCGCCATCAATGTCGTATTCGGACTCGGCGTCGCAGCCGTTACACGCCGTTACAAGCGCGAGCTGAAATCACGTGACGGATTTTTACTAGTTACCCTTGCCTGGGTACTGATGTCGCTCTCTGGTGCAGTACCTTTTTTTCTCGCGTTACCGGAGCTCGGAACGACCGACATCATCTTCGAGGCGGTTTCCGGTTTAACGACGACCGGCGCAACGGTCATCACCAATCTCGATGGGCTCGCGCCCTCTCTCAACTTCTGGCGCCATACGCTGCATTGGCTCGGCGGCATCGGCATCATCGTGCTCGCCGTCGCCGTGCTGCCCTTGCTCGGTGTCGGCGGAATGGCTCTGTATCGCGCTGAAGCGCCGGGTTCCGTCAAAGAAGAAAAACTGACGCCCCGTATTACCGAGACCGCCAAAGCACTCTGGCTGACTTATGCCGCTTTGACCGCTGTAGCGATCATCGCTTTAAAGCTCGTTGGAATGAGCTGGTTCGACGCTATATGTCATGCGTTCTCGGTTGTTGCACTCGGAGGGTTCTCGACCCACGACGCCAGTATTGGACATTTTGATTCGGCGCCGATCGAGTTCGTGCTGATGATTTTCATGCTGATTTCGATGGTGAACTTCGCGCGTCATTTCACGGCTGTGCGTACGCGTAGCTTCGTACCCTATCGGCGTGATTCGGAAGCCAAAGCGATGCTGCTGATACTGTCGTTCAGCATCATCACCATCACCGCGCTGTTGGTCGTCGAGGGCATCTATCCAAACGTACTGGAGGCTTTGCGGCATAGCGCCTTCAATGTCATCTCGGTCGCCACAACCACCGGCTTCTCGTCACAGAATTACGATGTATGGCCCATCTTCGCGCCCGTCTGGATGCTATTTCTCTCGTGCATCATCTGCGCGACGGGTTCAACGGGGGGTGGTATCAAAATGTTTCGCACCCTGCTGCTCGCACGACAAGCGCTGCGCGAAATGAAGCAGCTCGTGCATCCATCGGCCGTCATTCCGGTCCGCATTGCAGGACAGGTGATACCGGAGCGCATCGCAGCCTCCGTGCTCGCCTTTATCTTCCTGTACTTCCAGACCATTGCCGTACTGACTTTCTTGATGTTGTTGACTGGGCTCGATCTCGTCACCGCCTTCAGCTCAGTCGTTGCCAGTGTCAACAATCTCGGACCAGCGCTGGGGCCGACCGGTGCGGCCGGTAACTACGCTGTACTATCGGACGTCCAGACTTGGATCTGTATCGTGGCGATGATTTTAGGTCGACTCGAAATTTTTGGTGTTCTCGTGCTCTTCACGAGCGCCTTCTGGCGAAAATAACCGATCAATAACGCCAGCTTCGAACGTCGGCACCCGGCGGTGCCGTCGCGAGAATGCGCTCGACGACCCACGGCAGCACCATCTGCGGATAACGCAATCGCGAATACGCGTTCGCCCGGCTGTGATCGCCGTTCCAGCAATGTTCAGCTCGGTTGCCGTATTCGATCACGACATCCGCGGAGGGTTGTGCTGACCGAAGGAAATCTTCGACGACGGAGACCGCATTATTGAGGAAGTAGTTATCTCGCTCGCCGGCGTAAATTCGTAACTTGCCGCGCAGCTTGGGCGCGAGTTTCGTCCAATCGCGACGCAGGATATGCCCAAGATCGTAGTTCTCACGCCAATGTGCTGCCGTTACTGGATCGATCTCGCCCGTGTTGCGATTCCAGAGGCGTCGCGGATAACCATCCTCGCCTACCGGTGAATACACAGACTCCCAAGCATCCCACTGTTCGTTACTGCGGCCGCGGCTGGCGAGAGCCGACTCCCACCGCGCTTGGTCTTCCACCGTGCTATCGATGTGGCCCAAAGAATTACGATAAGCGGGTCGTGGTGTACGCTTGTAACGACTTGTCCCATGGTAAGCATTACGATCCCGATAGAGATCGATCGTGCCGACATGACGGAAGTCGATGGGGTCCGGACAAGCGATCCACGCACCATTGTAGTCATCGGGGTAGAACATTTGCGTCGCCATGGCAGTCCAGCCGCCGGCGCTGCCGCCGAATAAGAAACGTGCCCAACCTTGACCAAGCCCACGAAAACGACGCTCGATCTCGGGGATCAACTCGTACTGGATCGCATCGCCATAAGGCCCATTATTTGCGGAGTTGACCCCATACGAATTGTCATAAAACGGTGTCGGATGTTGGATCTCGACCAACAGCACTCGCGGAAACTCAGCGCTGCTCCACGCTTGGAAGAGTTCGTAGGCGTGTTGTTGCACGATGCGGTTGTAGCCATGCAGGCCGAAGCGGGCGCTGTAAACCGGAACAAGGTCAGGATCGGGCGGTGTCTCGCGCCAATGGGAAGGAGCCGCAGGAAAATGACCATGCTGGATGACCAACGGGTAACGAGCTTGGGGTCGCGAGTGAAAGCCCGCCGGTAGCGTGACGAAGGCACCCAGAAAAATGTCGCGTCCCCAGAAAGCCGATAGGCGTTCGCTGCGGATACGCAGATATTTCACCCAAGGCGTATCGGTGGGTGCGGCAACATCCAGGACGCGCTCCGTCAGTACTAGGGGCGGGAGGCGGGCTCGACCATCCCAGCGAATACGCTGCGGCCTTGAATGAAGATTGCCCGGCTTGTCGCGCCACTGCTGACCCTCGCCTCGATCGAGCGGCAAGGAAAGCTCGCGACCGTCGGCGCGCCGGAGGGTGTCGTAACGCTGCCAAAGAGCCTGCACCCGATATTCACCCGCCGGCAGATCCCGCCAATGGCGCAACGGAAAGCCGACGGCCGAATCGGTCAGGCGTACGCGTGTCCCGGGTTGCCAGGACTCAATATCGATGCCGAAGAGCGGGATCGCCTCGGCGTTCCAATGAGCGAGCTCACGCGGCTCGCGATCCGGTGCCTGATCGACGGGGGCGAACATCACGAGAAGCCGACCCGAGGCGGGCGTGCTTGCCATCGTGCGGGGCAATTCCACCTCCAGCGGCATGACTTCGGACACCTTAGCGGCGATGGCTGGCGAGGTCGAAGGGATGCAAAGCAAGCCCGTCAGTATCAACGCGACCGCGATCGGATACCGGGTAAACAGATTTCGATTAGTCATGGCCCGGTATTACGCCCCAGTAGCAGCAGCTCCGCCGAGACCGAGAAAGTCGACGAATGGGTCTAAAATGCGCACCCATGCGACACCCCCACTCTTTCGATGTGATCGTGATCGGCGGCGGCCATGCCGGTACCGAAGCAGCGCTCGCCGCAGCTCGGATCGGTTGCCGCACCCTGCTGCTGACCCAGAGCATCGAGACCCTGGGGCAAATGAGCTGCAACCCCGCCTTCGGGGGCATCGGCAAGGGTCACCTCGTTCGAGAGATAGACGCCTTGGGTGGCGGTATGGCGAGGGGCGTCGACCGAGCCGGCATCCAATTCCGAACACTCAACGCGAGCAAGGGGCCCGCCGTCCGAGCCACCCGAGCGCAGGCGGACCGACAGCTCTACAAGGCCGCCATCCGGTACCAGCTCGAGAACCAACCGAACCTCACCCTGTTCCAACAGGAGGCGGCGGATCTGCGGGTCGAGGGCGGTCGCGTGACCGGCGTCGTCACCATCACAGGCATCGCCTTCGACGCACCCACGGTGGTGTTGACGGTCGGCACTTTCCTCGGTGGACGCATCCATGTCGGCCTCGATCAGTACGCCGGTGGCCGCGCGGGAGACCCACCGTCCAACCGATTAGCCGCTCGTCTGCGCGAACTACCGCTGCGAGTCGGGCGCCTGAAAACCGGTACGCCGCCGCGGATCGACGGCCGCACCATCGACTTCAGCGTGATGCAGCCCCAGTACTCGGATGACCCTATGCCGGTCTTTTCGTTTCTCGGGCGAATCGAAGACCATCCAAAACAGATTCCTTGTTTCATTACGAAAACAAACGAGCGTACTCACGACATCATTCGCCGCGGCTGTGACCGCTCGCCGATGTTCACCGGGAAGATCGAGGGGGTCGGCCCACGCTACTGCCCGTCGGTCGAGGACAAGATCCACCGCTTCGCCGATAAGGGCTCGCATCAGATTTTCGTGGAGCCCGAAGGGCTCACCACGCACGAGGTCTACCCCAACGGAATTTCGACCAGCCTGCCCTACGACGTGCAGCTCGAGTTCGTGCGCAGCATCCACGGCTTCGAGCAAGCTCACATCACGAGGCCCGGATATGCGATCGAGTACGACTACTTCGATCCGCGCGACCTGCATGGCTCACTCGAGACCAAGGTCATCGAGGGGCTCTACTTCGCGGGCCAGATCAACGGTACGACCGGCTACGAAGAAGCCGGCGCCCAAGGCATCGTCGCCGGTATCAATGCCGCCCGCCGGGTCCGAGGTGAATCACCTTGGGTGCCGAGTCGAAGCGAGGCCTACCTCGGGGTGCTGATCGACGATCTCATCACCCGCGGGGCCAGCGAGCCCTACCGGATGTTCACGAGCCGAGCCGAGCATCGCCTCCTGCTCCGCGAAGACAACGCCGACCTGCGTCTGACCCCGGTCGGTCGAGAGATGGGTCTCGTCGATGACGAACGTTGGCGTTGGTTCGAAGCCAAGCGCGAGGGTACCGAGACCGAGATCGCACGACTCTCGAATGCGCGCTTCCGTGGGGTCACGGCCTTCGATTGGTTGCGACGCCCGGAGGTGTCATACGACGATCTGAATCGTTTAGCCGTCGAGTCAGCGGGCGATGCCGCTGGGGAGTTCCTGCAAGGGGATCCGATGCCCGCCCTCGCCGCTCGGGACGATCGCCTGCCCGACGCGGTCCGGCTACAGATTGAAGTGCGCGCAAAATACTCGGGCTACATCGAACGCCAACAGGACGAGATCGACCGACAGCGTAAGCACGAAGAGCTCCCCCTGCCCGCCGATCTCGACTACGCCAACGTCGCCGGTCTTTCCAACGAAGTTCGCCAAAAACTCGCCGCTGCCAAACCCGACACCCTAGGCCAGGCCTCGCGCTTGCCAGGTATCACCCCGGCAGCCGTATCGGTCCTGCTGATCCACCTGAAGCGACGTAGCGCGTGAACCCCAAGACTCGAACGCTCGGAGTCGCGCTCGCCTGGGGCGGCGCGTTCGCCGTCGCGCTGCAATTGGCTTTGTCTATCCAGCACCAACTCGAGGCCGGGCGGACCGTGGGTTTTGCGGTTGTTCAGTACACGGGTTACTACACGATCATCACGAACACGCTCTGCGCGCTGGTGGCGGCGGCCTGCGTGTGGCCCAAACGTTTTGGTCGATTTGCGGCCACGTTGCGCAGCCCTATCGCCATCACGGCAGCAGCGGTGTCGATTTTCATGGTCGGTATGCTCTACGTGACTCTGCTGACGCAGGTTCACCATCCAAAGGGGCTCGAACACCTCACGAATCTACTGCTGCACTATTTGATTCCGCCCCTGTTCGCGTACTTCTGGTGGCAGGTCGTGCCGCAAGGATCGCTTGATTGGCGAGATGCCTGGCGCTGCATGGCTCTGCCGGCTGCGTATTTGATTTACCTCGCCGTGAGAGGCGCGGCGACTGGGCTCTATCCCTATTACTTCGTCGACGTCGGCCAGCTTGGCTATGCACGCGCGGCCGTGAATGCTCTCGCCATCGCCGCCGTATTTTTGCTTGCGACCGTAGGTTTCATTCGACTGAAGCGCTAACTCTGCAGCACTTCCAGCGCGGCGCGCTCGCCCGACTCCATCGCCGCTTCCATTCCGACCTCGAATCGGCGGGTGTGTTCACCTGCGAAGTGGAGTCGCGCATGCGGCTTCGACATCCGCTGGTTCCAATCGAACGCCACGTGCGGCTGCAAGCCGTAGCTGCAACCACCGATAGTCGGTGCCTGTGCCCAAGAATGTGCTCCGATGAACTCGAGCTTGCCGCGAGTACTCGGTCGACGCTGTTCGATGTATCGAATCGCGAGCTCACCACGATCCCGAGGTGCGAGCCGATCAAGCTCGGACGATTTCGCGCCGAAAGCCAAGGCGCTAATCAACTCTCGTTTTCCGTCATGTTCGATTTGTTGACGGATCAAGGTGAAAAGCCCATCGGTCCACATCGAAGCTTCGATGCCATCGGCTTCCCAATAGGGCGCCTTGACGCGTAACCACACCTGGCTTTGGTTGCCATACGGCATCTGTCGTACGGCATCCGCTTGCACTCCCTGCAACGTGGGTGTGATCGCAATGTGTCTGAGCATCGTGAATGGCAATGCAGAGATCACCCGTGTCGATTGCCACTGCGAGCCATCCTCGCAGCGCACCGTACAACCGGTATCCGTCATATCGATCGCAACCACCTTCTTACCCGTGATCACTCGATCACCGAGACTCGCCGCCATGGCATCGGTCAGCTTCGACGAGCCACCAACGACATGGTAGGAGTTGAGTGCTGCGCGCTCGTAGGCATCTTTACCCGGTTGCGTTTGCGCCGCCTCGGCGGCGCGCGCTCGATTCTCGACTCTCATTCGAGTCGCTTCCTGAAACATCCGCAACACGCTTTGATTTTCGAGCCCCGGTGCACCGAGGGTTTGGTTGATGAGATGGATAGCAGCGGTCGAGGCGCTCTGTCTCGCTAACCACTCGGCGACGCTAAGATCAAAATTCGCAGCCGTGGCGGCATGTACCTCATCGAGACTTTGAAACGGATTTCTTTGTTCTATGTAGTACGCCCCAAGAGCATGAGGCGGCACGCTGCGCTCAGCTCCTTGAAGGGGATTGAGCCTCGAGACTGACCAGTCCTTGGCAGGGATCAGCTGATCCCCGATGACAAAGGAATAGGGCGCGTTGATATGGGCGCCGGGTGCCATCTCAATACCGAGCGTGCGAGCCGTATCGAGAATACGCGCATACATCCGCCCGACCTGTGAGGCACCGAGTTCGATGCGCGAATCGAATTCGTACGCTGTATGCGACCGTCCGCCGACTCGCTGATCACTTTCGAGAACGAGAACCTTGAGCCCGTCCGCGGCAAGCAATCGAGCCGCATGCAAACCTGCGAAACCCGCGCCGATGACGATGACGTCGTATTTTTTCGAGGTCTCGGCTCGCAACAAAGCCGTTGTCGCACCGAACGCAGCAGCCATTCCGAGTGCTATCGATCGACGTCGCGTAACCGGCATGAGGCCCCCGTGTTTTGAACTATTTTCCGATACAAAAACTACTGAAGATGCGACCTAAGAGATCATCTGCTTCAAACTCGCCGGTGATCTCACCCAGCGCGCTTTGCGCGAGGCGCAATTCTTCGGCCACCAGCTCGCCAGCACGATCGCGCTTCAATCGCTCAACGGCGTTGTCCGCGTGACACTCGGCTCTTTGCAAGGCATCGAGGTGATGATTTCTTGCGGAGATCGAGCAGCTATCGGCAACCTCGAAAACCATGTAGGCTTTGAGATGCTCACGTAGGCGATCGAGCCCCAGACCCTGCTTGGCGGATAGGGTGAGTATCTGATGAACGCCGCTGGTTGGTTTGGAGATCAGCGCATCGGTTTGTTCTGT
>JACCDT012000734.1_pt1 | contig 11192 bp, 7 predicted proteins | sample 7446291 | NCBI WGS metagenome assembly JACCDT01 (sample SAMN15323446, study PRJNA562643) | freshwater metagenome | isolation source: river surface water | place: USA:Blue River Watershed | collected 2017-08-17 | reverse complement strand
GGACGTTGACCGGGCGAGGACGCGCGAAGGAAAGCCGGGGTGGAACTTCGCCGAGGCCTACGGCAAGGACGTGGCCGCTCGGGAGCTGGACAGAAATCTCCGTGGGGCCAGGCTCCTGCTCACGCAGGCCGGCCTTTGGACTCCCCTGTGGGAAAAGGACTTGTACCCGCGCATCCGGGCAATGGCTAACCCCGGCGGACAGGAAAACGCAGCGGCGCTAAGCAGAGGCCCGACGTTCGGTAAGCGGCCCCCACCTCGCGAAAAATCCGGATCGGCCGAGGTGCCACTCGGTTTGGTCCCGGGCGGCGCGGATGGGTCGGGCGATTCGGGGCTCGAACGCGCCGGCGAGGTTAGTAGTTAGCCGGTCGTGGGCCTACTTTTTGGTGGCCGACCCGCCCGGCTGCGGGCGTTTTTTGCCCGTAGCTTGGGGTCAGTCACGCGAAGACCGCGCGCGCACAAAGCCAGCATCGGGCTCCACGCGCGGCCTGATTCGGGAGGGGGGGTCGGTACTGCGCCAGGAGGACGACCACCGTCGCCGATTGCGAAATTCCTGCAATCGTCATCGTTTGTTGGGCGGTGGTCCGGATCGTCCGCGGGCGCGCCTCTTGTTTAGTTTGGCGTCAGTCGCGCGGAGGCACGACATGAAGCCGGCATTGGGATTCACACACGGCCGAATTTGACGGAGCTTCGCGAGAGCGTCATCCAGCGGGAGAGAGTACTGTATCATCAGGTAGAGGAGTACCGCCGTGGCCGAACGAGAAATGCCGGCGTGGCAATTCACGAGAACCTTGACCCCATCGGCACGCGCAGCTTGTAGTGTGCGCACGGCATCCACTATAACGGGGCGAATGTCAAAGTCCGCGACATCGAGTGCAGGGTAAATGTAGTACTCGACGCCTGGAGCGCGGTTGTCCGGTGGTCCGGCATACAGGCGGACTACCCGAGTAATACCGTTGGCCCGAAGGACAGGGGGCTCGGCAGCGTCGGACCCGCCGAGGAAGACCCAAGGGTCTATGCGATGAATTACTGCACCGCAGGGGTGCGGGACGTCTTCACCGCGAGTATCCAGAGAGGCCGTCGTATGTAATCCGGCAATTGATTCTCGCGCGATACGCTGTATGCTGGGATGACGGCGAGGTAGGAGTAGTCGCCGTCGTCCGAGAGGGGCGGTGGGTCCCCGTTTATCTCGATGAGTATGGACCAGACCATGTCGTTTCTAATGATGGTCGGGTCAGGCTTGTCAGGTCGATGCCTCTCGCGAGAAAAACATCGCGGTCCACCTCTCGTCTATCGATCCTTTGCAGATGACAAGCGAAGTCGCGAATCACGACGGTGGCGACAAGAAGAACTGTCGTCTCGGCAACTTGACAGGAATGACTGACTAGGTCCGAGAATAACCGCCACGCACTCCGCGTCGGGCTGTGTGATGGAAAGGGGAACCGCAAAGCGAAAAATACACCAGTTGGTCGCCTCGCACTTTATTCCCAAAGTTGAGGGCAAAACGACCCCGAACCACATAGGTAACGGCCCGACCAACAAGCAACCAACCTCGAATGGGCACGATTAGCGAAAATACAAAACATGGGGCCTCATGAAATGAGAATGGGCGGTCGTGGGCGGTCGCGGGCGGTCGCGGGCGGTCGCGGGCGGTCGCGGGCGGTCGCGGGCAGCGGAAAAGCACACGGTGGATGGGGCTCCGAGCGACATTCAAGAGCGCCTCCGCCGCAGGGCGGACAATGGGTAAAAAGGACGGGCGCAACATAACGGCGGTGTGCACGGGCGGGCAGCTTACCGCGTATGGGTACGCGGGCGGCAGGTCACCGAGCACTGAACCCGATCCGACGGGCGCTAATGGCGCGGCCATCCAGCTAGCTAATCCGGATGACGACCCATACTGGCGGGAACTCGGAATTTACTCGAGCGACCATGGCCGGCTTTTTACGGCAGTAAGTACGATCGGCCGCACCTGGAGAGCGTGGCAATGGGCGAGGGCTTTGGCGCCGACGGCGCGTGCCGCCTGCAGCTCCTGCGCGGCGCTCACTGCCGCGGAGCAGATGTCGAAGTCGGCGACATCGAGGGCCGGGAAGACGTAGTAGTCCGCTCCGGGGGCGCGGACGTCGGGCGGCCCGGCGTCCGGACCACTGCGGTGGATGGTGGCCCCGCAGGGGGTGTCCGCCGAGCGCAGCCATCGGAGGCGTCGCCGTATTCCCGGGAAAAGAATAGTCAGCCGGGGCTCGGAGCATTTGACCCAGCCTCGCGCCCTCAATATGGACTTGTTAGCAGGGCTGTCTTGCGGGAGTGTCCGCACGGGAGGGGGGCAGGGGGGTGGCCCGACACTGTTGCGCCGGGGCCCCGGGAGCTTCACCGCGGCGGGCGCGGAGCCCGGGGAGACCCCCATGGAGTACATCCAGCGGTGGATTAGGCGGCGCATGTTCGAGTTCGGCGGAAGAGGGGCGTCGATGGCCGACCGGGTCCTGGCCGTCCGCGCCAAGACCGGGGCCGGTAAGTCGGCGATCATGCCCGTCGGCATCTTCCGGATCCTCCGAAACGAAAAATCGGCCCAGCGGTACTCGGGCCCTTCTGTCCTCTGTACGCAGCCGCGAGTGCTGACCGCGAAGGCTCTCGCGGAGGGGGTCGCCTCTCAGCGGGCCAACCCCGACATGGTCCTGGGCCAGACTTGCGGGTACCTTACCGGGCCTGTCCAAAATGCCCCGGTCGCGGGCCTCCTCTACGCGACGATCGGCGTGCTCGCCGCGCAGCTCCAGCACCTCGAAGACGTCGAAATAATGGCGCGGTACCGGGTGCTGATCGTCGACGAGGCCCACGAGAGGAGCCTCGACTCGGACGTGACCCTGTGCTTGCTGCGCGACTTTTACCGGCGGAACCTCGGGAACGACCGCCTGCCCTTTCTCATACTAGCGAGCGCGACCTTCGAACCCAGCCGGTACACGGAGTACTTCGGTGTGGGGCCGGAAAACATCGTCGACATCGAGGGGCGCGGGCATCCCATCAGGACGCATTGGCCGGACCGGGGATGTAACGACTACATTCGAGCGGCGGCGGAGCAGGTCCTGCGCATCCACGGGGAGGGCGCGGACGACGCACCGGGCCAGGGAGACATTCTCGTCTTCCTCCCGGGCCAGACCGAGATGAAAGGCGTCGTCCAGCACCTCGAGACGGCGCTCGAGACCCCGGCGGTCGCGCGGGCCCCCTTTCTCCTCCTGGTGCTGAACCGGGAGGTCGTGGCCTCGCAGGCGGGCGACTATCAGCTGGTCTTTCAGGCGGCGAATCGTCTCCCCCTGGTCGGGGGGGTCCGCCCGACCCGCCGCGTGATCCTTTCCACCGTGGTGGCCGAGACGGGCATCACGATCGACACCCTCCGGTACGTCGTTGACTGCGGGTGGAACCGAATCAGCGAGGCCTACTATCCCTGGGGGGCCCAGGGCCTGCTGACCCGGCCGGCCCCCCAGAGCCGCGTGGAGCAGAGGAAGGGCAGGGTCGGGCGGCTCTTTCCCGGCGACTTCTACCCGTTGTACACCAAGAACGTCCACGACGCCCTCGACCCCGCGCAGCTGCCGGACATCATCACCCAGGGGCCCGGGGGCGTCTACCTGGCCCTCGTCCGAGCGCAACAGCGGCAAAAGCTCCGAGTCGGGAGCCACCCCGAGTTCCGTTTGGAGGACCTCGGGCTCCTGGACCCCCCGACCGCCGACGCATTTCTCTATGCCAACTCGACCGCCGTCGCTCTCGGCTTTGTCAGCCCGAGAGCCCCTCTCCCGAGCCGGTGGCCGCCGGCCATGCTGGAGGAGGCCTCCCCCACTGAGCCGGCGCCAGGGCCCGCCCTCGCCCCCGCCCGGGGCTACGGGCTGACCTCCCTCGGCCATCTGGCGGCGCTATTCACCCGGACACCGATGGAGGGGGTCCGCGTTCTCCTCTCGGGATACCTGTGGCGGGTCGCCGCGAGCGACCTCATCACGGCGGTGGCGATGAGCGCCCCCCAGAGCCTGACCGTCTCGGACCTCCTCGTCGACCGCCGGGCAAAAGGGCCCCTCCCCCCGGACGCGCCGGCCCTGTTCGCCGCTCTCCCCGACTTCCTGACCTCGAGGTGGACAGGGATGGAGGGCGGAGGGCCGTCGACCGAGGAGGCGGACTGGGCCGCGCGGCTCGGCCGGCCTTTTCGGAGATCGGCGGCGCGGGCTGGCCATTTGCCTGACATGGGAGACGTTTCGAAGCTCCCCCCCCTGACGAGCGAGCACTACTACTACCGGGCCCGGCTCCTGCTGGCCGACACCTTCATCGAGGCCGTCCTGATCTTCGACGCGTTCGCCGCCCAGCTCGAGAAGGTCCACGAGAGCCCGCTTCCGCAAATGACCGCGTGGTGCCTCGCTCGGGGGCTGAAGCCCGAGGCCATGTTCGGCCTCGCGGCCAAGCGAAGCCTCGTCGCGGAGGAGCTCGCCCTCGCCGGCCTCAACCCTTACCGGCTCGACGACCATCGCCTCTCCAAGCTGAGCGCCCGGGACTTCACGGATGGAGTGGTGCGGTTCAAGCGGTGCCTCTACTCGGGGCACCGGGCCCGGCTCCTCCGGTACGACCCGGCGCGAGAGGGCTACTACTCCGAGCAGGGCCTACGCGTCAAGACGCCGGGCCTCCTGGCCCCGAGCCTGTTCTCCCGCATGCGGGCCATCGGGGCGACCCCGGAGGAATTCGCCCCGCCCCGGTGGATCATCACCGACCAGTTGCGATTCGTGGCTGCCGCCCGCGGCGAGGGGGGCACCGCTCCCCTCCTGTACACGGTCGAGACCGGACTGGTCTCGGTGCTAGACGGGTACTTTGCTCTGGATCCGGAGCTGGGGGCCCCCCGAGCCCCCAGCGAGACTGCCGGGCTAGGGCCCCCAGCCGACTCGGGAGTGGCGAGCCTCCCCGGGCGCAACGACGTCGTGGCGGATGCGCCCGGCGCCGACGCCGCGAGCGCTCAGCTCGCCTCTTATGACCAGGCCCTCCTCGCGGCCCAAGAGGCCTCCGGGGCCAGCATGACGCCGCCGCAGCAGCTCGGCGATTACGTCCGGGCGGCCCTCTTCGCCCCGAGGCAGCAGGAACTCCTCATTAACGCGCCATTGGGCAGGGCACCGGTTCCGTGCCCGGGAATCGCCGATAGCCCCCCGCTCGGCGAAAAAGTTGCCCCGCTCGGCGAAAAAGTTGCCCCGCTCGGCGAAAAAGTTGCCCCGCTCGGCGGGAATTAAACAGAGGGGCCACCGGCGCGTGGGCGCGGCAGGCGAAGGAAAGAAAGGATATCCAGGCGCGAATCGGCGAACAGGGGCGTCGAGCGCCGAGCGTCGAGCGTCGAGCGCCGAGCGTCGAGCGCCGAGCGCCGAGCGCCGAGCGTCGAGCGTCGAGCGTCGAGCGCCGAGCGTCGAGTGTCGAGCGCCGAGAGTCGAGCGTCGAGCGTCCGCCGCCCAGGCGAATCTTGCCGCGAACCTGGAGGAGATCGCCGAGTTGCGCAGCGTTATTAAGAAGCTCGGCGGGTGCTCTCATTGCTTCCGGGCTCGCGGGGAGGCGGCGTGAGGTTGCGGACAAAACGCCTGTGGCCCGTGTCAGGCAGCGCCTCGCGCTGGGTCCGAGTAGCGGCGCCCATTTTGCGCGAGCCTATCCATATACGTCTTCGAGGCCGAACGGTTCGTGGGCTGCGGGCTCCACCGCGGCGGCCACGAGGGCATCAACGTCGTGGTCAGCCAAGCCGGGCCCGCGGACGAGAGGCATCGCCGCGGCCCTCTCGGCGGTCATGAGGGCCGCGTCGTCCGACCCGACGACCCAAATTTCGTCTTTGTCTGCCGGCGGGGCGGGCCCGACGCGCGCGGGGGCAGACTGCGCGGCCCACCAAGGAAGGCCGTCGGCGCGGACGGCGGAACACGCGGCGGCCCATTCGGCCTCAGTGCGGGCCCCCCTCATTTCGACGAGGGAAATGTGCTCCTCACCCGGAAGGGGAAGCTTGGCTTCGGCGGTGAGGAGCCGGCACCCACGGAGGACGAGGGTGCCGTTTAATCCGGGGCGGAGGTACTTGCCGAGCGCGGAGGTCTCGATCTCTTTGATCGTCTCGGCCGCGACGAGGCGCTTTCGCTCGATGTTCGCCGAGTACCAGTCCTCGTAGGCCTTGCTGAGGGCGGGCAGTGGGTACTCCGCGTCCGACCCGGGGGACACGAGAACGGTCTCGCAGATCCACCGGTGCATGGCGTCCTGGCTGACCCGGAAGATTTCGGTCTCGCGGGCGATCGTCGGGCAGGGGACATTCTTCAGCTCCCCCCCGTACTCGTTCTGCAGGCGCTCATAGTAGTGGACGAGGACGGAAAGGACGCTCGCCTTGAACTGGGGGTCGTTGGGGTACTTGCGGACAAACCGCTGGTCGTCCTTCTTTTCGTAGCGGGAGTTGGGGTCGGGGTTCTTCCGGAACCGGGTCTTGCTGGTGTAGTGGTTTAGCCGGCGCCAGGTCCCGTGGTCGGTCGTGTTGATGATGAAGCTGAACTGGCTGGCGCAGACGATGTTGGCCTTGACGGTGAAGGTCTCCTGGCGGCTGTTGAGGTCGCGGCCCGAGACCTCGCCGGCGTTGACGATTTCCTTGAGCCGGGCGGAGTTGAGGGTCTGGGCCTTGTTCGTCTCCTCGCTGTAGGAGTAGTTGACGTGCTTGAACCGCATCATCGCGCTGTTCGGGCGGTCGGCGTCCTCCCGGTCGCAGCAGAGCAGCTGGATGTTGAACTTGTCGGCGTAGGGGCCGAGGGCCTTGGCGATGCTCCGGAGGAAGGAGGTCTTGCCGTTCTGGCCGCCCCCCTCCCAAATAAGGGCGAGGCCCTCCTTTTCCTCCTGGCTGAGCCCCTGGCAGGCGTGGAAGAGGATCCAGTCCCGGGCGTCCGGCTCGGGGACGATGTCCGCGACCGCGTCGAGGAAGATGCGCGTGAACGGGTCCTCCGGGTCGAAGCGCTTGTAGAGGACGGGCGTGAACCGGCTGACGGGGAGCTCGTGGTAGTGGTCGATGAGGGCGCACCGCGCCCCCAGGACCAGGACCCCGTTCCCCACGCCGAGGAGCCCGGGCTGCTGGTCGAGCAGGGCGTGGAAGCCCCGGCGGCGGAAGAGGTAGTTGGCCTGGCGGACGACGCCGTTCTTGAAGGTGTCGTTGTGGAGGCTCGTCCGGCTCGACGCGAAGGTCTTGCCGAGGGCCTTGTAGTACCGGCCCTGGTCCTCGTCGGCGGCCCCCACCCGCCGCTCCTCGATGTGGTCCGAGATTTGGTCGAGGACCCGGGACAGGCTCTCGCTGATGTAGACGTGGAGGGCGTCCGGCTCGGCCTCCCGGCGCCACTTCCAGACCTCCCCGGCGCACATGGGCTGCCCCGCGACGACGAACTCGTACCAGACGTAGTTGCGGCGGGCCCCGGTCTCCTCGACGTCGACGACGAACTTGGCCCCGAGCATGGCGCGGAGGACCTTGGCGACCATGTAGTGGGCGAGGCGCCCCCCGTGCTCGTAGACGTACCCCGTCAGCATCGTGAAGTAGGACCTCTCCATGACCTCGGCGAAGCGGTCCGGGTCGGCCTGGCGGGCCCAGTGGTTGATCGAGGCGGCCGTCAGCGGGGGGCGGTCGGGGGCCCCCGCCCGGGCGAGGGCCTCCTCCCAGAGGGCGTCGAGGTCGTCGACCCGGCTCCCGGGGTGGCTCCGGTGCCGGCACCGGTGGCTGAACCAGACGGCGAGGGGCTTGTAGTTCGGGCTCGTCCCGGCCAGGGCGTAGACGACGTCCCGCCAGCGGTTCCGCTCGGTGAGCCAGGGGCCCTCGAGCAGCTCGAGGAGGGCGTGGGTGTTCCGGGCCTCCGCGTCCCCGAGGGTCAGGGTCGCCAGCCCGTGCTCCGCGAGCAGGAGCTCGTCCGCGGGGACCCCGCGGGCGGCCCTCAGGCCCCAGTCGGCGGCGGCCGCGTCGACCTCGGGCCGGCAAGCGAGGACCTTCCCCGGGCAGAGGGGGGGCCGGCCGTCCTCGTACTCGGCGTCCTGGGTCAGCGAGAGCTCCGCCACGAGGCAGTAGGGCTCCAGCTCGGCGAAGGCCATCCGCCGGATGATGGGCTGGGGGGTCCAGCCCGACCCGGGAGGCGGGCACCCGAGGTCGACCACGACCTCGAGGGCAGAGCCGAGCAAATAGGGCGCCCCCCCGCGCTTGCAGCTCCCCAGGAAGAGGACGGGCACGCTCGCGCTGTTTTGGTCCAGGCACTCGGCCGGGTCCCCCTCGACCCCCAGTTCCCGCAGCGAAGCGGTAACGCCCGGGTCGTCCTTGAAGTTCCGGAGGAGCCACTTCTTGTAGGCCCGCCCCAGCCGGACGCCCGGGACGAGGACGTGGAACCCGTACTTGTACAACGTCCGCCCCGGCCCCCCGGCCCCCGGGGCCTCGCGCGGGGTGAGGGCGCTCTCCTCGCCGCCCGGCGGGCCCTGGGCGGGGAGGGCCGTGGCCTCGGGCCGCACGATGAAGAAGACGTGGAACCGCGCCTCGGGGGGGGCGTGCCCGCCCGGGATGGGCCGGGGCGGGGTCGCCGCGGGGGCGAAGTCGACGTCCCGCTGCAAGACTGCGAAGAGGGCGCTCGCGATCCGGAAGTAGTGCCGGTCCAGCATTTGGGGGGCCGGGTCGGTGATGACCAGGTCATAGTCGAGCATTAGTCCGCTGGCCGGGGCCGCCGCGGTCCCCTGCCGCTCGGAGAAGTGGGTCGTCGAGCCCTCCAGCCGGCAGGCCTCGAGGTGCCGAAAGAGGGCCTGCCACTGGGGCGGGCCGAACGAGTACGTCTGGCGGGCCCCCTGGTCAATAGCGTTCGTCCTCTCGTCCCCGCGGGGCGTGGTGCAGTCGGCCGCGGGGCCCCGCAGAAAGCCGCCCAGAGCCCGCGCGCCCGCGCAGCGCTTCCTCTGGGTCGCCTCCGTAATGGCCGCCCAGGCCAGCGCGTTCGTCTCGTTCGGCGTCGGCGGAAAGGCGCCACGAAGCGGCCTCGAGCCCTCTGCTCTCCCGATGGCCGGGCCCGCTTCGGCAGGTTTTTGGTCGTCTCCCATCGGCCGTGGCGCGATTTAGCGCCTTATCGGTTACCGCCATGAAGGTCCAACTCGATGCACCGCGGCGAGAGGCGCGGAAAAGGACTCCGCCTCTAGGGTCGGCGCGGTGGGCCGGGTCGCCCCCGCTGGCCCGCCGCCAAAAACGGGCTGCGCTGGCTCGGCTCTGCGCGGCTCTGCGCGCCGGCGGGCGGGGCCCCATCAGGCGCGGAGCAGCCCCCTCGCCGTGGCGGCTCTCCTTCTGGCCTCGCCGATCATTTTGGCGGGATCGAGCGCCGCTACCGCAATCTCGTCGACGAGCTGTAAAGGGTCGCCCCCCAGGGCGGCGTTCGCGTACGTTAGGTGGCGCTCGCCGGGGGCGCCCGCGGCCTTCTGGTCGACGATGAGGACGTTGAGAGTTTCTCCCAAAGGGCGCCCGTCGGCGCCGAGCAGCTCCATCGTATGGGAGGGGATCGACGAGCCGCCGAGATAGCGGCTCAGGTGGACGTCCACGCTCTCTCGCCAATCGCCCAGGTCGGGAGTGGGACACCAACGGTACACCCACGCCGCGGCCCGGGCATTACGAGCGCGCTTGGATACGACCCGGAAGGAGTAAGCAACGGGAAAGACCTTTTCGATGTCTTTGGGGGGGGCCGTCCCCCGCCTCAGGCCGAGCAGGACGGGAGGCCGCAGTGGGTGAGGCGCGCCCTCATATCCGGCCGGGTCGACATAGACGGTCGCGAAGGCGGACAGCCCCTGGCACGCGTCTCGCGCGAGGAAGTAAAGCCAACCGAAGGCGTCGATTACCCAGAGGAGGGCGCGGAAGGGCAGGCCCTCCTTACCGGAGAGCCAACCGGTCGGGATTCGGAAGACCATGGCTGCAGTAAGACGCGGACCGGTTTCTCCAAACCGCGGACCGGTTCCCCCGAACCGCGGACAGGTTTCTCCAGCCCGCGGATAGTATTTGAACGCGTGGGGGGCGTTACTACTGCCTGGGATGAGCGACGAGGAGTACGACGAGGGCCTCGACGAGGCGGCGGCCGACTTGTACGAGGCGGGCGTCACCGAGGCCGAGCCCGGGGCGGAGGCCTCGGACGACGACGAGGACCTCGGCATCGACGAGGACGCCGCCGGCACGGACGAGGAGACCGACGCGGAGGAGCCCGTCCCCGACGAGTTCGTCGCCGAGCAACAACAGGCGCGCCCCTCGCGCCCGAACACTGATCCGCCGACCAAGAGGAGCAACCGGCCGAGCGTCGCCGTCATTGTCGCGCCCGACGAGCGGACGACCGACAACGTTCTGCGCCGGACGGAGGCCGCGCAGGTCCTCGCCATGAGAGCCCAGGAGATCTCCCAGTTCGCGACGAGCTTCGTCGACCACGTCGGCCTGCACGACCCGGTCGCGATCGCATTTAAGGAGCTCCTCGCTCGCCGGTGCCCCCTGAAGGTCCGGAGGGCGGTCGGGGTCGGGCCCGCGCAGGAGCAGCTGTACGAGGAGTGGCGGGTTAACGAGATGACGTTGCCCCCCCTGACGCCCCCCGTCGCGCTCGGCCCCATCGGGGGGCCCGCCCAAGAAAAAAAGGGCGGGGCGCGCCCCGCGGCTGACCGAGGGGCGGCCGACCGAGGGGCGGCTGACCGAGGGGAGCCCGACGCCCGCAACGCCCCCGTCGAGGCCCTAATGCAGGGCCTCCGCAAGCTGGTAGGGATGGCCGTTCGGCGGTAGGCTTCGCCGGGCTGGCCATGAGGGCGCCGGCATTGCGCGGCGCGGTTAGAGACGCTTTTTTCGGTCAATACCCGCGACAGGCCGCGAGAATGGTGACCTTGATGGGGGGGACCGATCGGTTCGGGGGCGAGCAGGGTGAGGCCCCCGAGCCCTCGGAGTCGTCCGAGGGCCCGAGCCAGGGAAACGGCGGCGCGCCGAGGCGGCGGCGTGCGAAGCGCGGCAAGGCGGGGCGGCGCGCGAGCGGCGGGGCCGGGAGCCCCGGTTCGTCGCCGAATTCCGTCGCCGCCCAGCCCCAGCCCCGATCTGGAGTGGCGCCTCGGGGCGGCCGGGCCACGTTGGGCGGCCCTCTAGCCGACGTTCTCTACAAGGCCGGAGGGCGGTACCGGGTGCGCCTCGCAGCCTTTAGTGGGGTTTCTGGCCCGATGCCGCT
>JACCDT010135029.1_pt1 | contig 11199 bp, 10 predicted proteins | sample 7446291 | NCBI WGS metagenome assembly JACCDT01 (sample SAMN15323446, study PRJNA562643) | freshwater metagenome | isolation source: river surface water | place: USA:Blue River Watershed | collected 2017-08-17 | reverse complement strand
TTAAAGAGCACATGCGCTTTGAGTGCTTGCATAACATGATGCAAAATATTCAAATGTTCGATTGCATAAAGATTTTTGATCTTAAAAAAAGCTTCTATCCGATCATTACCTTGTTCAGTTAATTGAATCATGCGTTGTTTTTCGTCAACTTCGTAATCATCATTCTTTTTTAAATAAGAAACTGCTTTATTTGCTTCGAAATACAATTTACTGCTATCGCCCGAAGCTCCAGAAATAATAAGTGGCGTACGAGCTTCGTCAATTAAAATAGAATCGACTTCATCAACAATTGCGTAAGCTAGTTCTCGCTGAACATAATCTTCTAAACGGAATTTCATGTTATCGCGCAAATAATCAAATCCAAGTTCACTATTGGTTACATAAATAATATCAGCAGAATAAGCTTCTTTGCGTTCTTGATCAGACATAGCATGCTGAACGATACCGATAGAAATACCAAGAAATGCAAAAATAGGATGCATCCAAGCTGCATCACGACGCGCTAAATAATCGTTAACCGTAACAAGAAAAACAGACTTTCCTGACAACGCATTTAGATATAAAGGTAAAGTTGCAGTTAATGTTTTACCTTCACCGGTTTTCATTTCCGCAATTTTACCGCTGTGCAAAATAATGCCGCCCATTAATTGAACATCATAATGACGTTGTCCAATAGTTCTGACAGCAGCTTCTCGAACCACTCCAAAGGCTTCTGGTAAAAGATCATCAAGCGTTGCAGCTTCAGCATATCTCTTTCTAAATTCATTAGTCTTTTCAAAAATTTGTTCATTGCTCAAAGCTTTTATCTCTGGCTCAAAACTATTAATTTTTTGAACTAATGGTCTTATTTTTTTAAGCTCACGCTCATTTCTTGTTCCAATAATTTTTGAAAGTATCATGCTAAACATATGCAACGCCTTCTAGTTTTCTATATTTTAATAATTTTATTAGTTTAAACTACGATTTTTACTATTTCAACGCAACAATTGTAATTTGTCTGATTTGAGCTTGTTTGTTTTTTCTGTAAGACCAATACCATTCAGCGCACATCGTACATTTGGCATAGGATGTTTCGATTTGATTTTCTTGCAAACCATGACGCGTGCATATAATGTTTAAAAAATGTTTCATGTCAAAAAAGAGACGGTCTGATTTTTCGCAAAAGACTTCACTAGGCAGTTTTTTAATATTTGGTCTTTTTAAAAAATCAAATCCAACTTCGTAACAACAAACGCCAGCTGAAGGACCAACAAAAATTTTCAAGTCTTCTTTTTTTGATCGATAGACTGTTTCAAATATATCCAAAACATGCTGCACAATACCGTTAACAAGACCTCTCCAGCCTGCATGAATAGTAGAAACAATGTTAAGTTTTTTATCGATCATAATAATAGGCAAACAATCTGCTGTTGCCACACCAATACCAATTGAACGAAGATTGGTAATAATAAAATCACCACGATCTGTAAAAAGAGGCGCTTGGCCCTCTGATTTTATAAGAACCTTCCCTTTAATTCCATGAACTTGCTGTAAAAAAAAAGCATTTTTAATAGAAAGCATATCTGGAATATCGCTTCGCAATTTATGAGAAAATAATTGTTTAAATTTTTTTCCACGAAAATCTTCAGGTATTAAAGCAGTACTAGCATCACCAAAAAAAATAGAACAGATATCATCTTGATACAAATGTTTCATACATCATTCCTTATAAAAAAGAATAAAGTATACAGATAAAATGAGATATGTTATTTCTTTTTTTAAAGTTTACCACAACCATTAAAAAAGGAGTTTCCTATGGTTTTGAATAAAAATGTGTTGTTTTTTTTAATCTGCACAACTATAGCATCATTAGAATGTCGCACACAAAAAGCTATACCAAGTCATTTTAGAGCGACTATAGCGCGTATCAGCGAACAAACATTAGTAACAGGCGCACAAACAGCTGACTATCTTCTCTATCCATTTGTATGTTGGTTTGCAGGAAGATTAGTCTATCAAGGATATATCTCTTCTAAACTTCCAAATGCGCCACAAGTTGTTACTTCGGTAGAATCTTATTTGCCAGGAAAAGATACTGCTCGTGTTGGCGCAACGCATGTTGCTGTTGGATTGGCTCTTTTTGCAGCACTAAAATCATTCATGAGACTTGAAAAAGTAAATACTTTTGTACAAACAAATATGCCTCATTTTGCACAAATTATGGCTTATCTTGATGCACAAAAAGTTGAAGACACCGAAAGTGCTGATGAAAATCCAGATGCGCAAATCAAAATCGCTTACAATCCTTACACCTGCCGTTAATCACATAAAATAAAAAAAACGGCTTTGTTTTTTATGCAAAGCCCTTTTTTATTTTATTCTGACAATCTTTTTTCTTTATTCTGCTTTCTCATGAACGCGGGAATATCAAGATCGTTCACATCAATCGTCACCACTTGACTAACATGTTGCTCAAGGTCCATTTTTTTAGCCAGCTCAGCCTCTTCTAATTTTTTTAAAGCTAAAGCTTCTTGCAACGCTGCTTCTTCTTTTACTAACTCTTGATATTGTTGATCAAGAAGCGCTTTTTCTTGAGCTGCTTTTTCAGAATCTGCTTGCAACTTTTGTTCTTGAACGCCTGATACTTTTTCAACAGAGACTGGTTTAATGCTTATTTTTTCTGCATTATTTTTTTCAAGCACTGCAGGAAATCCCGTTGCTATAATAGTTACCGAGACTTCGTTAGCCATGTTGCTATCAATCACAGATCCTAAAATAATATTTGCTTCTTCATCGACTTGTTCGTAAATAATGGAAGCTGCTTGACTAATTTCGTGCAACCCTAAATCCATGCCGCCGGTAATATTTAAAAGCACCGCGCGCGCTCCCGCTATGCTCATGTTTTCTAACAATGGTGATGTGATGGCTTCAAGCGCTGCTTTTTTAGCGCGACCTTCTCCAGAAGCACGAGCTGTTCCCATAACTGCAAGACCTTTGTCTTTCATAATTTCTCGAACATCTGCAAAATCAACATTAATGTGCCCTGCTCGTGTTATAATTTCAGAAATACCTTTGACTGATTGATTCAAAATTTCGTTAATCATGCCAAATCCATCGACCATAGAAACCGTATGATCAGTAACATCAAGCAGTTTTTGATTAGGAATAATTAAAACAGTATCAGCAGTTGCCTGAATAAGATCTAAAGCTTCTTGCGTAATACGTGCTCTTCTTTTACCTTCGAATGCAAAGGGTTTTGTGACTACTGCGATCGTTAAAATACCTTTTTCTCGCAATGCTTTTACGATGACTGGAATAGCTCCCGAACCAGTGCCTCCACCCATTCCGCCAGTGATAAAAACGATATCTGAGTTATCAAGTTCTTGCATGACTTTATCAAGATCTTCCTCAGCTGCTCGTTTTCCAACTTCCGGGTTTGCGCCAGCTCCTAATCCTTTTGTTGACTTTAAACCAATCTGAATTTTGGTTTCTGCAAGTGATAATTTTAATGCCTGTGCATCAGTGTTGATAACATAAAATTGTGCACCCTGGAAACCCGATTGAATCATACAATTAACGGTATTGCCACCAGCACCACCAACTCCAACAACTTTTATTTTTGCAAGAGCCATTTGGCTTTTTTCTTCTTGATCAAAGAGTATCATTAAACTCTCCTTTTTTTTTGAACTAAAAAAAGTCAGAAACCCACGATTTCATTCGTATTAATAAACGAGTTACGCCCTTTTGATCATCATGATACTCACCAACACTATGAGTTTTATGCAATGCAAACAAAAGTAATCCATAACCTGTTGCATAAAGAGGATCTGCTAATATTTTTGGATCATGATCAGAAATTCTAGGAAAGCCAATCCGTACAGGAACAGCAATTATATCTTGAGCAACGTGCACTAATCCTTCTAAAAGACTTCCACCACCAGTGATAACAAGACCAGAAACAAGTAAATGCATAAGATTGCGAGATAAAAGTTCTTCGTGCACAAGCGCAATAAGTTCTTGCGCACGAGGTTCAAGTATCGTAACTATTTCTGATCTATGCATAACGCGCATCATGCCCCCTTGAATCATTTCCCCTTCAATGCTTATATCATCTTGTAGCAACTGCATGCTGGCAAGTCCATATTCTCGTTTAATTTTTTCAGCATCTTTTGTCGTAATGCGTAATCCCACGGCTAAGTCATTCGTAAAATGATTTCCTGCAAGTGGAATAACCATGGTGTGACGAATAGTACCATTTTGATACAAGGCAAGATCTGTTGTGCCGCCGCCAATATCGATGACTCCAACTCCTAATGTTCGTTCTTCCTCGTTCAAAACAGCCTGCGCAGATGCAAGTTGTTCTAAAACAACATCTTGCACATACACTCCCGCTTGCTGACAACAAGAAATTAAATTCTGAACAAGTGTCACTGAACCAGTAATAATATGAACTTGAGCTTCGAGCCGAATACCAAACATGCCCAAAGGATCTTGAATGCGTTCTTGCCCATCGATACTAAAATATTGTGGCAAAACATGAAGTATTTGTTGACCTTCTTGCAAAGGAATCGCCTTTGCAGTTGCAATAACATTTTGAATATCTTGTTGCGTAACACCTTTTTTAGAAATCGGAACGGCACCGTAAGCATTTCGTGATTGGATATGAGCTCCAGAAACACCAATCACTGCAGAATCTATTTTAATATTTGCCATGAGCTGCGCTTGTTCAATTGCTTCTTTAATCGAAATCACTGTTTTTGCCATGTCAACGACAATTCCTTTGCGCAAACCATGCGAAGGAACTTTGCCTATGCCAAGGATTTGCACTGAATCTGCCGTTATTTTTTGAGCAATAAGAACGCAAATTTTTGTTGTACCAACATCAATTGCCGTAATAATATTATGAGCGAATAAGTTTTTCATGTTTTTCCCCTTCAAAAACAATCATTTGATTTTTAAACCTTGTATCAATACACCATTTTTTTTGTCCCTTTAAAGTGGTGCATTTTTCTTCTATAACAAGCTCGCGAAATCTTTTATAATGCGAACTTAAAAGCACTGTTCCCGCTGTTTCTGGTCGCGCTAACATGGTTAATTGCGGATAACGCTTATCATAAAATTTTATCAAAAAACTATTAATCCATTCGATCTTATAATCGTTGTGCGCCTTTAAAAAATTCATTTTTTTAAAAAATTTTTTACATGCTAATGAAATAGTACCCTGATCATCAGATGCAACCATAAAATGCGGAATCTGTTCAAGAACACTCTGATTCCATACATGATCTTTAGTTATAACATCATGATCAGTTAAAATTACATCTTGATTAATCCGTGCAATTGGCGTATCTGCATACAATTTTATTTTATACACATGCGGACTATGGTGCGCCTGTATCACAACTTTTTTTATGTAAGGAAATTTTTCTTGCAGACTATGCGCACAACGAGCAAGTTGTCCTTCTGGCACACGCACATTAGTGCAAAAATCTTTTATTTGAGCAAGGCTTTCGCAAGAAAGTGAAGCTACTTTTGAATGCGTATCAAACAAAAAAGTACTCATATGTTTTATGTTTTTTGTATCTTTTTTGATGGCAAAATAGACTGGAACTAACATAAGCAAACAGAACATAAATTTTACATTTTTAAGGACCATCTTTTTCTCCAATACAAGCACTTTATCACAAAAAGCCTCTTTCTTTTTTTATAAGCTTTTTCGCTGCACAGAGTCAAGAAAATATAATTCTAAAAGTATTTTAAGTTGTAAATGTCTTTTTTATTTTTCATAGACATAACTCTTTTTTAAAAAGAAACTAGAAGATATTGTATAAATAATTTTGAACTAGGCATGATTGTAGATGGATTTATTTTTTTATTTTATCATAAGCTCATTAAGTTTTTTTACTGCTGCAAATTATCTTTTTTTTTCAAGACCTACGATACTTAAAGTCTTACATGAATCGTCGCATGCTTTTATTGTAATGTTAAGCAGCCTCTTTTTTTGCATACTCTTTGGATTTTTGCAACTATCATATTTTTTTTGTGAACATTATTTTCTTGTTGAACCGCTGTGGCAAGGACAACTTATCTTTCTCTTTTTATGCATCATCATCGTGCTTTTTATTATCAAAAAACTTGTTTTACGGCCTTATATTTTTTTTGAAGGCTATCATGTTTCTACCATCGTAGAAATAAAAAAAGCTCCTTTTGAACTTTATAAAAACTGCGCACTCGCTTTAAAAAACAGTGGCGGCGAACTACTTTTAGAATCTACAGAACCTTTTTTTCTAATCGCTCATTTTATTTCAGAAACAGATGCAAAACAATATATTATCGAATGCAAAATAAAGAAAAAAATGTTATTCGGCTCAAGATTATATATAACATGCTATCCATTTTATAAAACAAATGGTATCGAAAAAAACGAATTAAAAACTAAAACAAATCTATTTTTAGAACACCTTAATAATCTACCGCAATAAAAAAGGAGACTTATGAAATGGTATCAATTATCTGAAAAAGAAATTCTTACAAAATTACATTCAAATGCAACAGCAGGATTATCCTTCAAAGAAGCAAAAAATCGTTTAACTTTTTATGGTTTAAATACCTACGAATCATTACAAAAGTCTTCTTTTTTAAAAATATTTTTGCAACAATTTTATAATCCTTTAATTATGCTTTTAGCTTTATCGGGTGGCATTATTTTTTTCACCGAAGATGCTTTTGATGCCTACATTATTCTTGGAATTATCATATTAAATACGAGCATTGGAGCCTTTCAAGAACGACGTATTCAACATATTATGCAAAATTTAAAAAGAATAAAAAAAAGAGAATCTACGCTCATACGAGAAGGTAAACAACACGTCATAGAAGATACTTTACTCGTTCCTGGAGATATTATTATTTTGCAAGCTGGCGAACATGTTTCTGCAGATATACGAATACTAGAAAGCTATCAAACAACGGCAAATGAATCATTGCTAAGCGGAGAATCAGAGCCTGTTGCAAAATATCATCACACCTTGCACGAAGATCTTTTAATTACAGAACAAAACAATATGCTTTTTTCAGGCTCTATGATTTTGAATGGTTACGTAAAAGGAATCATTGTTGCAACAGGAAAAAACACAGAAGAACATGCAGGCAAAAAACATAAAGATAATACAGAAACATCGATTCCCTTACAAAAAGACCTCAATCGATTATTACAATTTATTCTATGGTTTATTCTTTTTATCTGTATCAGCTTATTTTTAATAGGATACGCGACAGGAAGATCATTGCCTGAACTTTTTGCAGCGCTTTTAGCACTTTTTATGTGTGTTGTCCCGCAAGGCCTTCCGGTCATTATGACTATTATTTTAGTCGCTGGAGCATATGCTATGGCACGCAATGCATTACTGATCAAGCAACTGCAATCTTTAGAAACCTTAGGCAGAGCAGATGTCGCCATTTTTGATAAAACAGGAACGCTTACCAAAAACGAACTGATGGTTATTTCTATTGTTGCAGGAAGCAATGAATATTCTGTCACTGGATCGGGCTATCATACGCAAGGAAAAATTGTAGATATTGCAAGCACGGCAACAGAATCTGAAGCTTCGTGCCAAGAATTACACGCAATGATGGAAGCAGCTCTTTTATTAAATCGCGCCATGATTGATTATAATTCTGAAAAAAAAATATTTACCATTCGTGGAAACACAAATGAAGCAGCTCTTTATGTTTGTGCTCAAAAATATGGCCTCTCGTTAGAATCGTTACAAAACATCTATAAAAAAATATACGAAATTCCTTTTAATGCGCAAAATCAATATCATGCTGGTTTTTATAATAAAAATGGGCAAGGCGTTCTTTATGTCATAGGCTCTGTAGAAGCGATTTTTAAAAGATCAAAAGTTATTAATGTTACGCAAAAAAAACAACTTAACAAATTAATTGAACAAGGCGTTCGGGTGCTTTCTGTTGCTTTTAAACATTTTGATCTTGCCGATATTCCTGCCGACCAGAGTCATCTTTTTTCATACTACGAAAGCATTATCGATGATGGATTGCATCATTTAGGAATATTTGGCATACAAGATACCTTGCGAGATCAAGCAAGCCAAGTAATTACGCAAATGAAAAATGCTGGAATACAGGTAATCATGGCAACGGGAGATACCGTTAAGACAGCTAGTTTTATTGCGCATCAAGCAGGAATATTAACTGGCGATCAAAAAATCATGGAAAGTTCAGAAATGCATAAACTTTCTGATGCTGAATTACTTAAAAAAATTTCTACCACATCTGTTTTTGCCCGCGCATTACCCTCTGACAAATCACGATTAGTTTCACTTCTTAAAACTCAACAAAAAATAGTTTTAGTAATTGGAGATGGTATTAATGATATTCCAGCACTATCGCACGCACATGTTTCAATCGTCATGGGCGCAACAGGAACAGAAAGCGCAAAAGAAGTTGCTCATATTCTTCTTATGGAAGATGCTTTTGAAAAAATTATTGACGGGATTGAATATGGTCGTCATATTTTTTACACATTTAAACGGGTCATTTTATATTTTTTCACCACAAACTGTGCAGAAGTTTTTGTTATGCTCTTTGCGCTTGCAGGAGGATTTCCAGTACCACTTTTAGCATCACAAATTTTATGGCTTAATTTAGTAACTGATGGTTTTTTAGACACCGCACTTTCGCTAGAACCATTAGAAGATGATCTATTGCATTTTTCGTGGATGAAAGAACAAGGAAAATTATTAACAAAATCATTGCTCTGGCAAGTCTTATCTGTAGCTTTTTTAGCTTCGTTTTTTTCGTGCGCTTTATTTGTTTGGTATTTACCACGAGGTCTTTCGTACGCACGAACTATGGCAATGGTAACCTTAACCTGCTGCCAATGGGTCACCGCGCTCAATTGTCGATCTTTAAAAAAGTCTCTTTTTAAGCTTTCTATATATGCTAATCCGTGGCTCTTATGTGCTTTGCTAGGAATTGTCATCACACAAATTGGACTTTTATATATTCCTTTTTTGCAAACCATTTTTAAAACGGTACCAATTGGAATATATGATTGGACAATAATAGTAAGTGTAGGCTTAATACTTATTATTATTTCCGAAATTCACAAACGCATAAAAACAACGTTCTAATAGTTTTATTGACTTTATCAAGAATGATTATAAATTTATTTTTGTTGTTTTTAACGAATCATTACATAAAGGATTCTTTGTATGAAAAAAAATAAAGTTTTTTCGTTTATTAGCTTGTTATCATTATTATCTTTAGCTGATGGATTATATGCAGGTGCTGGCGTTGCGCCAAAAACTCCTGTTTGCGTTGTTGTTGATTTACAAGTAGTTGCAACAAAATCAAGTGCTTTTGCAAAAATTCAAAAAACTGTAGAAGCTGCTGTACAAAAAATGGTTGAAGAAATTAAAGCATTAGAACAAAAATTCAATAAAATTGTGGAAAAATTACAGTCAGGATCAAAAGATATGACCGTAGAAGCACAAAACAAATTGCAAGAAGAATTAGCTTCATTAAAAGCTCAAATGGATGTTAAACAACGCAACCTTCAATCATATGTTGAAAATGAAGGTCGTAAAGCTGAAATGCAATTAATTGATAATATTAGAACTGAATGCAGAAAAAAAGGTTATGACATCGTAATTCCTGCAGCTATTTTTGTAAAACCAGAATTTGATAGAACAAATGAAATCATAGAAGCAATGGATAAAAACAGCGGATCAGCTATGTCAACACTTCCATCAAAACTTGCTCCAGCACCAGCTCCAAAAGCTATCGCTACAAAATAAATCATTTTTTTAAATTATGATTAAAGTAATTATAGGCCTGGGCAATCCAGGCCTTCGTTATATAAACACAAGACACAATATCGGCTTTAAAGTCATTGATGCACTCGTTGCGGCCCATGGTGGCGGCAATTGGCGACATAAAGATGAAATGGATACTTTAGAAATTTCAATGAATGGGCAAGCTATTTTATGCATAAAACCACAAACATTTATGAATATGTCGGGTCGGGTTATTTTGAATTTACAAAAACGAGGCATCACTCCTGAACAAATTTTAGTAGTTCATGATGAACTAGAAAAGCCTTTTGGAACACTTGCGATCAAACAAGGTGGAAGTCATAAAGGACACAATGGTTTGCGATCAATCATTGCTTTTTGTGGATCAGATTTTTGGCGCTTAAGATTTGGTATCGGTCGGCCAACAGAACAAAAAGACGTTCCGGCCTATGTTCTTGAAAATTTTAAAGAATCACCAGAAAGCATAGAAAAACTTATTACGCAATCTGTCATCTTGATTGAAGATTTATTACAAAAATAAAAAGTTATATAAAAATGAAAATAATAATTTTAAGTCTCCTTTTTTTACATCATGAAACCATTTTTGCAGGAAAAATAACGATAGATGAGATGTTATGCAAATTGTTTGATTCAAGCGAATCAAACCCAAAATTAAGGGAAACACTTGAAGCTATTTTACCTATGCATATAGTACTTACTGATAAATATCCTGATGGAACACAAAAAAAAATTCGCGCTCTCTATACTGAATATTTTTACAAAAACACAACCTCTTTAGCAACTGAAAGTAAAGTCAAAGCTTTAACGCAAACACATTTTCTTGGACATGTAGAAAAACTAAGGGCTCAAAACAAATTAACTCCAGCACAAAAACAAAGAATTATAGACATGTTCAGCATAATCCAATCAAAACCAAAGCCTCAAAGTAGTATAAATCCAGAATTAACTGGCCAAGGTCCTATAGGTTCAAAATTAGCTGACGTGGCAGATATTACTATAAAAAACATTCGAGCAAGAGATGCTTCGGAATAAAAAAACCATCTTTATTCCTTTATATTTTTAATTTCTTCAATAGTTAAACCGGTAACTTTAGAAATCAAATCAATATTTAATTTTTCTTTAAGCATCGATTTAGCAATTTTTATTTTTTCTTTTTCTTTACCTTTTATTTCGCCTTTTATTTCACCTTCATCAAAACCTTCTTCTCGTGCTGTTTTTAGCTGACTTATCCGTGATCTTTGAGCATCTAAATAGCGATCGTAAGCTTCTAGTTCAGCTTTTGTCCAATTACTTTCTGCAAGCACATCAAACGCTTTATTAAAACTAGGCTTATCAAAATTATCCGGAACTGATTGAAATGTTTTTGCATATTTAAAAAAGT
>JACCDT010545179.1_pt1 | contig 11204 bp, 8 predicted proteins | sample 7446291 | NCBI WGS metagenome assembly JACCDT01 (sample SAMN15323446, study PRJNA562643) | freshwater metagenome | isolation source: river surface water | place: USA:Blue River Watershed | collected 2017-08-17 | reverse complement strand
GATCACCGTAGGACTACCACCGACCTCATCGGCCCGCTCATCTGCATCCCGCTCACCGCGTGGGTGTCCGACAAGCTGTACGAACTGGGGTTCCGGCATCGTCATGCCTTGACCTCCACCGATCTAGTGTCGCCGCTTGCGCTGATGTGATCATAAGGTAATCTGAAAGGATAAAATAATGGAATCTAAAGATGAATCAATTATAGGCAAGGCACTAATCGCACTATTCCCGACCAAACGTTATGCTCCGCACAAGAGTGCTGACTCCGGTTGCCCCACTCCCCCTGCTGACTGGGATAAGGAAGAGGGGGAAGACTGATGGGTTGGCCAGCATATCAACCAGCCGGACGTTGCACTAACTGGACGCCACCCGGCTCCATTCAGTTCATGGAATGGGCCATCCGAGATTTCGGTCAAGGTGCTCGTAACCTAGGGATATATAATTGTCTTGCCGCAGAAACAAAGGTATTAACTCGTGATGGGTGGCTGCCTATTTCTGAATTGAGAGATTCTACTGCCGAAGTATTAACTACCGGAATTCCAGGTCAACTTGGCCGGTGGGTAGAGGCATCTATTCATTCCTATGGTGAACAGTCGCTAATGAAGGTTACGCTCTCTAGGGATGGAATCGAAAAAGCTATTTATGCAACCCCTGAACATAGATGGTTTGCGGCGATGGATTATACTGGAGCACCCGTAAAGGAGGTCCCTACTACCAACCTTGCTCCAGGGATGAAACTATCATCTATAACCCCTCAATCTGTAGCAACTCGCACTTCACCGTCTCCGATTGGAGTACAGGCCGGACTTGTGTTTGGGGATGGGACTAAGGCTAGCCATGACGGTCGCATCATGCTATGCGGAGAAAAGAATGAAGCTCTATTGAGTTGGTTTTCTGAGATGCAGCCACGATCTAAGAATGAAGTTGGAACTTTAGTGACTGGATTACCCAAATCCTTCAAGGATGCCCCTTCTCTAGATGAAGGGACGTCATATCTGTATGGGTGGTTAGCTGGATATCTGGCAGCGGATGGTTCTGTGGGAAAAACTGGATCTGTGACTCTATTCTCTTCGAAAAGAGAAAACTTAGAACTCGTCCGCAAGGTGGCTCTATCATTGGGTATTGTAACCAGAGAGATAACTTCATGGAATCGTAAGGGCTATCTTGATAAGCCAGAATTAGTATATCAGGTAACCTTAGATGCCCGATCACTCGATAGTGACTTTTTCCTTATTGAATCTCATCGTGAACGTTGGAATAATGCCGAACGTAAGAGGGCTTCCAGATGGAAGGTCGTTGAGGTTCAAGAAACGGATAGATTTGAGGAAGTTTTTTGCGCTGAAGTTCCAGGCACAGAGAACTTTGCAATTGAGGATTTTATCCTAACGGGTAATTGTCGTGACGTTCGTGGAAGCACAAACAATTCTGTCCATGGCGAGGGTCGAGCGGTAGATGTTGGCTTTTCCGGTGTAGCTAATCCCGCGGGGACACGTTTACTTAATCTTTTATTGCCTCACGTTGGTGCGCTTGGTATCCAAATGATTATTTGGAATCGCCGTATCTATTCTGCTCGTTACCCTAAAGGCGCTCCATATACCGGTCTAGTCCCACATACCGATCATTTACATATAGAACTCACATGGAATTCTGCAAGGAATTTAACAAGAGAGTATATTCGTAGAGTTGTTGGTGGTGTTACTCCAAAACCAACTCCGGCCCCAGCTCCGGCCCCTACGCCAGCGCCAGCGCCTGATTGGCAAGCAATTCGAAGATGGAATGCTGGACTTGTTTATAATGATTTCGTAAAACTGCCGAATCTTGACGGATCTTCACCACCCAGCATGCAAATTGGTGTACTACAAAATGCTTTGAACATTGTTCGTAACGCTGGCCTGAAGGTGGATGGTCAGTATGGTGGAGCCACCATGCTTCAAGTCCTCGCATTTCAGCAAGACGTAAACAAGCTCAAACCAGGAACGATCAAAGATTTTCCTGGGGCAGCTCATGATGGAACTCGTTGGATGCTCGGCACCGCTTTGGCAAACATTAGAGACGGTAAGGCATAATAGAAAGAAAGAGGATGGATAACAAAGGGTTTTTAGGAAAACGCCGTGATAGGGCGATAGCTATCATTTTAGGTTTTAAAGAAGATGAATGTGATTATTATCTTCCTGAAGACGTTAGTAAAGATTTGCGTGCCGTTATATTAGATAACATTAATGATGTATGCGATTTAGCTTTCGATTTGATGGATGATAATGTTGATGTAAATCAATATTTCCTGGACGTTTTAGATAAGCTGGAGGAAATTCAAAATGGCCAAACCGGACAGGAGAGTTAAGAGGGCAGTTAATGTTTCAGTTAATCGTATTATTAATGCTATTGCTGATGAAATAATAGAGGCTTATAACAAAGACTTAGCTCAGGGTATTCGTGACTGGGGTAGTGCATCAAATAGAAATATTCAGCAAAAAGAAGGATTAAAGGCCGTTCATTCGCTTGTTGCTGAGGAAGCTAGAAGGGCTACTTTTCAAGCTTATACTAATTCCGGTTTGGGGAAATCAGAATCTTACCGTTGGCGTGACCAAAGAAAATGGAAAAGATATTCTAATGGAAAGATGGAAGAAGCTATATTAGATAATAAAACTATTAGTTTTGATGAGAATGGTATTTATCTTTTTGATAAATCAAACATGGATGATTTTGCTAAACAGTGGTATAGATTAAACTTTGGTACAAAATCGGGTAGAGATAAGAATGTTAATCCTATAGAACTTTTTGATGTTCCATTGAGAGAATCTCCAACACTAGCTTCTTTTCCTTTGTCTCCAGAGTTTACTATGCCTTCAGGTATATGGTCTTCAACTTTTTCTGCTACTACAATGAAAACTGATTTTGATCCACCTACCGAAGGTGGAAAAAATGCTTTTTATGCTATAGGTAAGAGAAATCCAAGACCTAAATCTGGTAATGGTAAAGTTGTTCGTGGCAGAAAAGCTAGAGATGTAAATCAGATTGTTGGTAGAAGCTTTTTGGATGAAGGTGTTGAAAAAATGAATATTCGCTATGGTAAACTTCTTGAACCTCTTATTGTTTCTTGGATTAGTGAATTTAGACGAAAGTAAATATTTCATCCGATAACTATCATAGGAATTGTTATTCCCATGTACCGAATAGTATATTATACAGCCTCTAAGTAGGCTACTGAAAAACAAAGACTTTAGCTTACTCTTAAAGGAGGTAACGCAATGGCAACTAGTGGTGGTCAAATTATTCACCAAGCAGGCAATTTCGTTCTCGACCGTATCCAAACTGGTGGTCCAGGCGATCTAAACATTCCAGAGGAAAAGATTTACGAACTAGGTAACTACGAATCAGTTGCTACCGTTCGTGACATTCCAGAAATTTCATTTGATCTAGAATCATTTGATATGACAACTGAAATGGAATGTCTACTTATCAATGAAGATCCAGATGCTTTTTCATCTACTCCTGGCTCAAATGAAATTGACTTCAAAGATGCTGTTCCAATTGATATTACCTCACCTTGGAAATCACGTAAAGGTCAGTTCGACATTGTTAAGGGTGTAATTCTACCTTATCTAACGCTGGAATCAGCAACTTACCGTTTCGGCGTTGGTGAAAACTCAACTCAGAGCTTCACATTCCGTGGTGACTCTATCTTCTATACCCCAGGTCAACCCTGGTTCGAAGAATTCCCCAACACTGGCGTTGGTCCATATACCCTAGATAACACTGCTGTTGTTTATACCAATGGTGCCGATAGCGTGTATGTACTTTCTGTATGTCTAGTTGATTCTACAACAAAGGCTTACAAGCGAGTATTCTACGATAGCACTGGCGATAGTGGTTACACCAACACCTCAACTACCGTAACTCTACCAACCGATGAATCAGCTACTTATGACACAGTTCGGATTACTTACGGTACCGCTGCTGGCACAAGCGATTACACTCAGACTGGCAATAACTACGCTGGTGAAAAAGTTCACGCTAATACTTCAACCAAGCCTGCTGCTATCCGAGGTAAAGACATTGACATCTACATTGGTACTACTGGTGCTACTCCTACATTCTCACGTCTAACATCTGTTCAGAACGTAGAAGCAACCTGGACAGCCAACCTAGAGAATGACGAAGAGCTTGGTAACGAACGTTACGTATCAACAGATTATGACGTTCCAGAAGTTAACGGTTCAGTTGGTGTCAAGCCATTCAACCCAGCCGATCTTTTCACAAAGATTTCACAGATTACGGGTGTTTCTAACACTGAGGTAATTGGTCCCAACGTAACAGTTCCAGTGCCACTAGAAATCCGTGTAAGCCACCCAGACACAGGCGCTCGTTTGAAGACATTCTACATTCCAGACGCACGCTTCAGTGTCCCAGGCTACTCAGGTCAGGCTAATACTAAACTAGAGACCACGCTCAATTTCTCAAGTGATGGTGGTTCGCTCTATGTCTATAAAGGGTCAAGAGTATAATTAATTTTATAAGCCCTTTCTTAAAAGAAAAGCCCCTTCGGGGGCTTTTCTTGATTTTATAGTGATTTTAAGATATAATATATTTTATGGCTAATAGAGAAAAATTTTCCCAAGAAGAAAAAGAATATATACGACAGCAGTACTCTTTGGGTCGTAGCGTTAATTCTTTGGCAGTTGAGCTTGGTTCTAGTTTTGATACAGTTAAAAAAGTTGTTAAAGATAACTTTATTAATCAACAAAATTGTAGCAGTTCAAAAAAAATAATTGAATGCCCAGATCTTGGTTTATTAGTAAGCATGGTTAATGATCCAGATATTGGAATTAAAGAAATTTGTGAAAACTTTGATGTTAGTCGTACTGTTATTTATAGATGGATTAAGGAAAATAATCTTGAAATAGTAAGAAAAAAACCTCCTACAAAATTAGATCAAGACGTTTATGGGAAACTTAGTGATAAAGAATGGATTTTAGAACATTATAATTTGCATGGCACTAAAAAATTAAGCCAACTTTTAGATATATCAGATGGCACAGTGGCTCGCTATCTTGAAAAATTTGGTATTGCTAGAGATAAAGTTTTCTCGTCTTCGATATCTGAATTAGAAAAGGAGATAGGTTCTTTTATCTCAAATTATTTTACTATTATTACTAATAAAAGAACTATCGCTCCGCCATATGAACTCGATATTTTTATTCCAGAGAAAAATATTGCCATCGAATTTAATGGTTTATATTGGCACTCAGAGCAAAATAAGCCACAATCATATCATTATGATAAGTGGCTAGCCTGTCGGAATGCGGGCGTCCAACTTATCCAGATATGGGAAGATGATTGGGAATTCAAACGCGAATTAGTGGAGCGCATGTTACTACACAAGTTTGGAATTTCAAAATTAGATAAAATTTATGCCCGCAAATGTAATGTCATATCTCTAACCCATAGTGAGTTAAATGATTTTATGGCCCATAATCATATTCAGGGAAGCCCTCATCATTCTTCAGTCAGATTGGGTTTAATTTATGAGGATGATATAGTTGCAGCTATAAGTTTTGTTAAATCTAAAGAGTATTATACGCTAACAAGGTACGCTACTTCACAGATTGTGGTTGGTGGTTTCACAAAACTATTGAAGCATTTTGAAAATTTGAATTTAACTAATCGAATTGTAACCTTTGCTGACTTGACTATTTCAAATGGTGGATTGTATGAGAATTCTGGTTTTGAATTAGATAAAATTCTCACCCCTGACTACTCCTATTATGTTGCAAGTAAAAGAGTTCATAAATTTAATTATCGAAAAGATCGTTTTAAAAATGATCCAAAACTACAATATGAGAATAATCTGACGGAACGCGAGTTGGCTAAGCTTAATAAAATTTATCGCATCTATGACGCTGGTAAAGCAAGGTATATTAAGAACCTAGACGATAACTAAAATAGGAATATGGATATAGGAAACATAGGAGATTAAATATGGCTGATGAAGTTATTGCGCCAAAACGGCGTAGTCTTTTTGATTTGTATGTAACTGGCGAGGAACTAGTTTTTGATGATGGAGATGGTGAGTCTGTAAAGATTTGGGTACAAAAGCTTACCCCTGGCGAAACCCAGGAATGCGTTGAAAAAGCTCGTCCTGGTAAACAAAAGATTCTTTCTATTAAAAGACTGGATGACGATGACCCACAGAAGCTTCGTTATTTAGATGAGTTAGAGTCTAATGGTTATGAAACTGAGCAGGACTATATTGAATTTATTTTGCGTGACAAAATCAACGAGTCTTTTATTTCTGCTAGAGAACGTGTGGCCGATGAGGAAGAATGGAGTAAGGAAGAGTATCTTAGTGGCTTACAGAAGGCATGGAATGATGAACTCTATGCTAAATGGCTAGCTGATCCTGAAGATGAAGATGCTTCTCGGGTGTATAACGAACTAAAGCGTTATACGGACAGAGTTAACGAGGAAGCTACTGCTGAGAAGAATGAATTGATCTATGAGATTCAAGATCTTTCTATTGATGCTTTGAAGCGTAGGGCTGTTAATTCTCTTATTGAGGAACATAGCGATAATGTTCTTTTGAACGAATTCCGTAAGTATCAGTTATATTATGCTGTTCGTGATGGGGAAGATCATTCTAAGAGATACTTTGATTCAGCTGATCAAATTAAGTATTTACCAGAACCAGTTTTTAATCGTATTCAGAATACATTTAATGATATCAATGTAGACAGCTTTGAGGGAAAAGACTAGGCGGGACGGCTCACTTCCTGCGCCTGGTTTCTGTTGGTGGGGCGATTGGAAGTGAAATTCTTCCCGAAGGATTTACTTTACAAAATATGCCCAATGATTTATTTAGTGCTATAGAACAAGCAACTAGAGTACTTTCTTGGCAGGAAAATCTTACTTCCGATGAATGCCCACCAAAATGGATGTGGCATCTAGACTGGGAATTGGAAACTTGGTTTGAGAAGATCAAGATTGAAAGAGAACGCAAATATGGTGGCAAGGGGCCGAAGCCAGGTGATCCCGATTATAATGATGAGGGCGATGCCATGTTTGAGGAAAATGTGTATTTTGAGCGCTTAAAGCGAGGTGAACCTCTTTACGAATAATTAGCCGAAATATACACTAGGAAACACGATCACTTAAGGGGTCTGAATGGCAGAAGAAGATTTTCTGATTAAATTAGGACTTGACCCATCTGGCATGACAGATGGGGTTCGTCGTGCTGTTAATGAATCTTTAGCGGAGATTAATAGATTACAAAAAGCAGCTGGTGATGAAAATCCTGACGGAAGAATTGCCGAACTACCAACAACTGCCCGGCAAGCTCTTTATTCTGTTGATAAAACGGCAACTAGTGAGTTAAATAAGCAGAAGCAAACTCAACAGAAGATGATCGAGCAAAGAGCGAAACTTATCGCTCTTGCTCAACAAGAAGCTATTGTGGTTGCTAAAGCTAGTGGTAGAGTTTCCACGTCTACTGAGCTTGGTAAAATACGGGCCGGTGGCGAATCTGCTTTAGCTACTTCCTTGGGATTAGATAAACTGACTCCAGCAATTAAGGGTCAGATTACTCGTCTAATTAGTGATGTTAATACGCAGTTTGCTCCATTACAAAATCTTACTGGTGCGGGACTTCAGAATCAATTTCGCACAATTGCTAACAATATTCTTCCGTCCGTTGGTATTCAGGAAAAAGCCAGTGTTCGTCAAACAAGAAATGTAGTAGCGAATCAAGCTGGCGCATATGATCCTTCTGCTGACGATGCTCGTATTGCTAGAGCATCAGCTACCGAAGCTAACGCCAGTGAGCGTTCTGCTGAGACCGCTAGAGAAGATGCCGCAGATGCAGAACGTAGCGCCGCGTCTAAACGCTCTTCAAGAAGAAGAGAAGAACTAGCTGATAAAAAGGCTGCTGATGCAGCAGAAGAAAGAGCGGCTAGCTTAAGATTTAAGAGAACTAAATTTGATACAGTGGTTGCTGATGCACCCGGTGCCTCGGCTAATCCAGAGTTATCACGATATGAAATATCCCGCTCCTTTGATCAGAGAAGCAAGCCAGATGGCTATTTGTTAACCTATCCTGGCCAATCTGGTCCAGATGATTATTTCAAAACTCAACGTGAGGCCAAAGAAGCTGCGGCAGAGTTCGAAAGACGTAGATTATCCTCTTTGGCAGAGGAAGTTGCCCAAGAAAATAAATCCGCTACGCAGATTAAGTCTGCGAATAATGAACAAGTTCAGGCTGTTGAGCGAATTGCGGATTTACAACAAAAAAGAGTTGTAGCATTAACAAAGGCGCAAGCTGCTGAATTAAAATACTTTCTTGATGTCGAAAAGGAAAGCGGGCTAACTCCATCCGGACAAATTACTGGTACTCCCTCTCGTCCTAAATTTGAATATAGCACCGATAGAATTGATGCTGTTAGGTCATTTGCAAGCAATATTGAAGACATTGGGCAAGATAAACTATCGTCAGGCGTCAGAGACGACATTAATAGTGGCCGAGTTGAAGTTAACGCTGCAAATAAGATTCTGGCCGATCTAAGTCAGGCAGAGATTTCTTTAGCCGAACAAGGGATAAAACAAAGTACTCAACAATTAGCTATAGATTCTCAAACCACTCTTCAAAAGCAAGAGGAATTAGATGCTGCCCAGAAAGCAAGCACGGCCTCTACTGAAGTAGCTCGCAGACAACAAACGGTTGCACAATTAATGCGGAGCCTTGAATCTCAGGTTCGTCGTGGTGTAATTACTGCTGAAGAGGGTAATGCTCAACTCTTTCAGAGAGGCGCTATTGCTCCGGGTGAACGTACCACTCTAAATACTATAGAAGATCAGAGACGTATTGATAATACCCCAGAAAGAGAGCCTTCTTTTGACGCAGAAGAACAGGCTCTTATTAGTGCGCTTATAAATAAGACGAATGCACTTGAGCGTCAAACTCTTGTTTTGACTTCTAATTATGATAATTTCAAGAGTGCTGAAGAAGCTCTTATTGCTGCTTTAAATAGAAAATCTAGAGCGCTTGGTAGACAAACCAGCACATTAGATAGTGGAGATGGTATACAAACTGGTGGAACCGCTAAAGCTAGACCTTTACCACCATTAACTGATCCTACCGCTTTAGCTAATAGAGAAATGGATAAGCTTCGTAATAAAGCGGCGGCCGACTGGGAGCGTCAAGCAACGGCTTTAATAGAGGGTGATGAAACAATTCTTTATCCTAAAGAATTGGCTTGGTTTAAAGCCCTAGAAGAAGCAAAGCAAAAACAAGCTCAAGCAGCTCAACAGGCCGCCAACGAAAGTGTTCAACAGGTATCTCTACAAGAGGGAGTAAATGACGCTTACGCAGGTCTCCAGAGTAGTATAGAGGCAATGATTCGCCGTAATGCTGCCGCAATGGCTTCTGCAAAAGAACAATTTGATACAGCTACGCTAAATCAACAAAGACAAAGATTTAATGTAACGCCAAGAACTTCAGATTTTGATGCCTATGATGCGCTATTAGCTCAGTCAACTGCGTCACCTACGCCAGCGCAAATGAAGGCAGCGCAGTACAGAAAGCCACCTACCGCACTTGGTTTTATGGCTGGTTACGAAAATCTTGGTGCGCCAGATGCATATGAATATCTTAACCCAGAGAAGGACGCTCAGATGCGTCTTGATTTGGCGATCGAAAAATTAGAAAAAGCTTATTTAGAACAAGCTACTTTATATGAGATAATTACGAGTGGTCTTGCCGATGAATTTACTGATCTTCTAGCTGCGCAGTCTGCTCTTACGCAAAGAATTAAGGGTATGACTAATGCTACTATTGTTGATACCCCAGAATTCTTTAATGACTATACTCGCGGTGGAGCCGAAGATAAGGTAGCCAGAAGACAACTTTCTGCCGGTATAGAGGGAGCCATCGCCGCTGATCCTAAATTACAACAAGCTTTGCTACAAGCAGATCTTGAACTACTTGGCCTAAAAGAACAACAAGCTGCCCAGTTAGCTAGAGAAATTGCAACAAACCCAGTGCTATTACAGCAAATGGTTGAAGGTATTATTGCTAGAGAGCAACAGACTGCCGCTCTTGAGCGCGAAACTATGGCTTCGACTGCTGCGGCTGCTGCTGTTTTAGAGTCAACAAAAGTAAAGAGACAAAGAAGACAGCAGACCGAATTTGATTTCTTAGATACACCAGAAGGTGAACAGTTCTATATCAATCAAGGTTTACTAAATGAGCGTCGTAGAGCGCTTCGTGAAGGACAGCCAGAGGGTGGGTTCGGTAGATTTGTTGGTGCCCTAGGATACAAAACACAGGGTGCTTCTAATCCGTTAGGCTTCTTCGGTGGTGGTGCTTTAGCTTCACTTCGTTATGGTCTACCATCTATGCTTATGTATGGAGCGATGGGTGGCGTTGGTAATACATTCAAAGAAGCCGAAGAACTACAATATAATTTAGCTAGATTAGAAGGTCAATTTGAGTCAACTTTTGGAAATACTGATGCTGTTTTTGCTGACGTTAGATCTAATATTCTTGGCATAGCCAAGGATACTGGTCTTGCCGCCGATGAAATTACTAATCTCCAAATTCAGTTAACTGGTGCTTTTGGTGGAGAAGTTATTGCTGGTGTCGGTGGTCTAGATCTTGTACAGTCTCAAGTTGAGTCTGCTGGTAAATTAGCTCAAACTGTTGGCCTACCACTTGCTGAAATTACTGACGGATTAACCGCTGCTTCTCTTGGATTTGGTGAGAATTTTGAACGTATCGGTGACGTAGCTGTTTCCCTAGAGCAAAAATCTGGTGTGCTAGCTAAAGAAACAATTTCATTTATTGGAGATATAGCACCCGTTGCAGAAGAGGCTGGTTATTCACTTGAAGAATTTGCTGCTATAGCCGTTGTTGCTCAGCAAAGATCTGGTCGTTCTGGTGCGGCATTAGCTGAATCGTTCGGTCGTGTTATCCCTGCTCTTACAGAACAAAAAGATAAATTAATGCAGCTAGCAGCAATTGAACCTGCTTTGAATAATGCCGAATTTATAGATTCGATTAGACTTTCAGATCCAAAAGCCATCTTGGATCAGATAGGTAAAGCTTATAATTCAATGAGTAAAGAGGCTCAACAGGCTACGGTTAGTTTACTTGGTGGTCGCCGTGAAGCACAAGCTATTATTCCAGCGATAGCAAATCAATCTCAAATTCAAG
>JACCDT010489325.1_pt1 | contig 11204 bp, 19 predicted proteins | sample 7446291 | NCBI WGS metagenome assembly JACCDT01 (sample SAMN15323446, study PRJNA562643) | freshwater metagenome | isolation source: river surface water | place: USA:Blue River Watershed | collected 2017-08-17 | reverse complement strand
GCAATACCTACTTCTTTCTCCTTCTCAGCAGTACGAATACCTACTTGCTGTTGAGCAAGCTGACGGTTCACCTCTACTTCGCGGTCTGCGTCGATCTCTGCATTTTCAGCAGCACGCTTGTTTTCAGCAACTACTACGCGGCTTTCACGTTCAATCTCAGACTTTTTCTTCTCCATGATATTCTGGATTACTTGACTGCCTCGGCTGTCGCGAATGTCCATCAGTTCGATGTTCTTGACAGTAGTAACACCCCAAGCCTTAAGCTGCTCGTTAACTTCTGCTGTGAACGCAATGCCGAACTCGCTACGACCTTGCATAATCTCTTCAATATTCTTGCTTGCTAGAATGGTACGAGCAGCACCTTGAAGGATAGAAGTTAGCTGAGAGTTTAGTTCATTTACGTTAGCTACTCGTTGAGCAGCGATATTAGAGTTTTCAATTCGGAAGAAAGCTTCTAGGTCTAGAACAAATGGAAGACGCCCGCTGTCATATGCCTCGTAGTCTTTAAGACGTAGACTGAATACGCTAACTGGTAGCTTGATTACCTGAATACCGATACGAGGAATCCATGCGGGCCACTCGTAGTAAGTGTTACCTGCTTCTTGGTCTTTACCAAATGAAACAGTCTTAGTAGAGCTTTGGATGATGTGGACTTCGTTAGTACTAACTACTCGACGAAGTGAGATAATCCAAGCTACAAAAACGACAGAGACTAGAGCTAGAACACCTAGCACAGCCATAAAGATAATAGAACCCATGTGTTTATTCCTTTGTTTCAGTTTTTTCTTTTACATACTCTACTTCATTTCCATATTCATCTATATGGGTTTCGTATGAGTATTCGGTGGTTTCAGTAAGCATCCTGCGCAGAAACCATACGGCTGCGTACACTAGTACAATGAAAATTATGATTACAGATGCGTATAACATTAATCGTGCCTATATTCTTCTACTTCAGTTCCATTACGAGAAATTTTTACTCGAACGTGGTCGTCGTACACTGCTAGCATAATGTCGTCAGGAATTAAAACCATACATTCGTAAAATGCTTGGAAGGCATTATTAATACGATCTGCATCCTCTGCAGAGTATATTGCTCGTTGCAGTTCAATTTCAGCAACTTTCTCCTGAGCAGCCTCAACAGTATAGGGCCAGGGGCGATGCCATTCTATCCTATCAGTAGGAGGTAGATTATGCTTAATTTTATACTCTTCAAACCACGCATTAGGATCGGCTACGTATACACGTACTTTTTCTAGTGTGGCTAGGGCAATATCGTAATCCTCACTAGAGTATAGATACGATCCCTCACCGTCAACTTCGGCTTCGGTATCTCCATCGAGTACGTAGTAAATATCATGCCTGCTAAATGAGCAAGGCTCTCCATCATTGAAATATGGAGTATACTGAACCCAGAAGATGTGGTCGATTTCTGGGGCTGCTCGAAACAGCTCTTGTGCTGCTTGCTCGATTAGAGACTGACTATCAGATTTCATCTGAGCCATAGCCTCTGCAATCCGCTCGTTAAGCGTCTTAAAGTTTTGTTTAAGTTGTTCTAGATTCACGGTCAGTCCTTACGAGAAGTTGAAATGAAATTCTTGCGAGAATACCATATTACCAGGCTGGTCACTGTTGAGCAACATGTGTTTTACAGAGTCAGGAAGCATACGACCAAAACGAGTTAAAAACTCTTCTCGTTCTAGAATTTCAACGCCGTCCGCTATAAAACCTCCAAACCTAACTACAAACTCTCGCTTAGCACGATATTCAGCGGTGTTTTTGGTTTCAGATTCAAATACGAATTTACCTTCTTCATCAAAATAGCTGTCCCGCACATAGTCTTCTTTGTGAGGATATGCACGAGTGATGAGAAGGCAAATGGTTCGGCCTTCCCCTGTAGCTGAGTAGTCTGCGGCTAGAAATTGATATAGCTCACTCATTGCGTAGCTCGTCCTCTAAAACTTTAATCTTGTAATCAAGCTCTTCACGTTCTTGCTTAAGCTGCTTTAAATCTTCCTCTCGTAGTGCCTGAACGATGAGAGGATGGTTTAATACTGGTTGAATGCGAGTATAGATCTTTTTTAGCTCAACCCAATATTCAATAGGTTCTCCTAGAAAAATACTAGTCTGCATCTACACCCTCCCGCTTAGCAAAAGCACGTTGACCCATTCCAAGCATCCAAGGTTCGGGGCTTAGCTTACCGAGCCAGTCTTGAATAGTTGGGATCTTACCGCCGCAGTCTTCTTTAACATGGTCTTCTCCAATGTCTCGAACGCTGACCACTTTACCATCGGAGTTAGTAATGGTCGTGCCGAATAGTTGTTCAGCAAGAAAGATTCCAAAGGTGTTGTGTAGGATTGCTCGATGCCCGAAGTCTGCGTATGCAGCTTTGGTTGAGTCAAACCAATCGTGGATATGTAGGTAGTCTGAAATAACTCCCCCATAACGCTTAACTGAATTTTTTGCATGGATGTACGGTTTCATAGTGGTGTTTTCTTTTCAAATTTAAGTCGAGAGGACCAAGCAGCAGCGCAATAGAAGGTATCACCTACTTCTAGCTGAAATCCGTTAAAACGAAAACGCTTTAGAACTCGATCACCATTCCAACATGGATATGGAGGTATTTCGATATACCCACGTGATTTCAGCAGATTACGCACTTCTGCGAAGGCAGGGTGGTCCTTGTGTGCTGCTGTAACTCCGTAATGACCTTCAAAGTCATAACGAATTAAGCAGTCTGTAACAAGATTTTCTGGAATGTCTACACGTGGATTTTCAACCTCCTTGCGTTCAGGAGCTGGATTATCTCTAAGATACTTGTGAATAACTTCGTTAGGAATGACATTATTCCACGACATGTCAGTCTCCTAGGATTAGTCGCATACAGAAATAAGTAAAGCTAGCTGCCAGCGCTGCTGAAACAACAGGCTGACTAATCGTATCTGTTAGCACTTGAAAGGAAGCAAACCCAGCTAGAGCAGCTTGTAGTGCGTAGTAAATCTTCAATTCATTTTCCTCGCGATTGCAGCTAGATCTTCGATATTAACCGGGTAGTAATCAGTTTGCTCAACGCAAACGCAATGATACGGTCCTTTCGGACTCAGGTTCTGGTGAATATGCCCATGCACGTTGAGCATCTGCTTACCTTCACCTGCGCCGCGATACAGCCCGCTTTCATGTAGCGGAACGTGGCTAAGAATGATACCAAACTCACTAAACACACGCCACATTTCAACTTTAGCAAACCAACCGCCGCTGGCAAGCATCTTGATGTTGTCGTGATTGCCAACAATAAGGCGCTTCTGACCCATTAGGCGCGGCCAATGGCGCTTCATCCAACCTTCTTGGTCGTTGCCCATAACTACGTCGCCAAGGTGATAAACCTTGTCGCCTGGTTTAATCATCGTATTCCAGCGATGAATCATAACCTCGTTCATTTCTTCTACGCACGAAAACCCGGGACGAATAAGCTCACCAGACTCAGAGTCTGTGAACTTGAGAATATTCGCGTGGTTAAAGTGTGTGTCGCTTACTAGCCAAATATTACCTGACATCTTATTTCGTTTCCACTAGCTTGATTTCGTTTTCTGCTGCCATATACCAGTCTGGAGCACTTGCGGCAGTATTGTATGAGTTGATTTTATCTCTGTACTCGGCAGCTTTCTCGTATGAGTCAAAATCCTCATGCTCATATTTTTGACCCCAGCCACGCTCAGATTCTACAACAGTTACGCGATATTTAACTTTCATTGTATTTCCTTTTATATTCTATACAATAACATACTAGGCTCAGTAACGCAACTAAGATTTGGATGTAGGTGCTATTAGCAGTCATGTGCTTGTTAGGTATTTTGACGCTTGGAGATAATACGTTATACTTATAAATCCTCATGTGCGTAGGACCTAAGATAACTTTCATATTACATAAATCCCCATTTTTCTGCACAGATTGGACCAATCCCGAGGTCAATGCTTTGTTTGTTAGAAAGAACACGACCACAGCAAGCACATGAACCAGTACGACGACCATAACGGATGGCGGCATCGCGCGGGTTCTCTGCAATCACACTGAGAGCAGTTTTATGCTCGTCAGTAGCTTCGCGAGTACCAAAGAAACGACCGTCTGCAACCTTACCGATATACTCGTCATTCTCAGTCTTGACATACAGAGCACCTGCATTGTTACCAGTAGCAGGAGCCAGAGAAATCTTCAAACCTTCAGCACGATACACAGGACGCTTGTAGCCTTTCTCACGAGCATGAGCGAACATATCAATGATTGACTGAAGATTGACTTCCTTAGCCTCAGCCTCACGTTGAGCACGGCGTTCTTCCATGCGAACCAGCATAGCCTGAATAGCAGCCACCTGCTTTTCGCTCCAAGCTTTACCAGCATTGTGCTGCTCAGCAAGAGAACGAGCAAGATCGTTCCAGGTGGTCATAGCGAACACACTAGCATAGATAGTGGTTTCACGGTTCAACTGCTGTGCAGCTTCGATTGCGTCTTGCTTTTTCTTGGCGCGCTGGAGCCGAGCCTTTTCTAGCTTGCGCGGGTCAGTTTTAAAATAGCCTTTACCGCGGCAAGCAAAGCACTCACGCTTATCTTGGTGAACGCGAACACCCTGAAACAAACCCGTGCCAGCACACTGGCCGCACGGATAACGCTTTTCTGCGGACGCCTTCAGAGGGATAGGCGCGGTATCTTCAGTCAATGAATCAACAAAGCTGTCCCAGTCACTCATCTCTCTCTCCTTCTTTATAATTATTTATAACACGAAGAAAACGAACTGAGCAAAAGAAAACAGGCGGTGTTTCCACCGCCTGCTTGTTCACTCTTGATTTGGGTCGTCGATTGGTGCGTACTGCTTTTTAGCTTTGGCCGCCTCCGCGGCCATCCGCTTGTTGCGCTCGTCGTTTAGACGCCACACCTCGGCCATCAGACGTGTTTCATCACTACGATTCATCACACACCTTCCTTTGCACGCTCACGAATGTTCTCGAACGTATCTTCAACTAGGATAACACCGTTCTTGAATACAGGACGTAGAAGGTTTGTTGCCTGGAACTCCCAGATGTAATCTTCTGGGACAGTGCGGATGTACTCGTCAATGCCAAATCCAGCTTCTTTTACAAGAGCCAGACGACCTTCTTTTGACTTCTTACCGTGGTCGGTTACTGGGTCTTTTGAGAAACCTTTCCACACACCGTCAGCACCTTTGATGGCCGAAGCCTTCATCGCATACTTCAGACTGTCACGGTTCCAAGCTTGCAGAAGCCCGCCACCCATACCAAACGCAATGTTCTCAACAGAGATACCGGCTGCAATCAGGTTATCTAGAATAATGGGCAACGAGCGTTCGTTGATACCATCACCTTGAATAACACGAACGGCTGGAGGTAGAACCTTATATCCTTTCGAGTTAACAGTGAACCCAAACTTGTCCATCAAAACCTTGATAACTTCTACTGGAACAGTCTCTGGATCGCCTGAGTCAGGACGTACCACCAAGGTGCCATCCATATTCAGAACTTTATCCTTAAGTGTGCCGCCCCAAAGATCAGAGCAGGCTTTCCAGATGTCAAAGCTGTCAGACACACAAGCAAATAGCTTGCCCGGCCCACCAAACTTGTCGATCATGTTTGAGAACGCATCTACTTCATGTTCACGGCCCCATGAGGTAATAGTGCTATGCTCACTAGCCGGGATAGAGAAGCCTACAACCTCATCAGTATTGTAGTATTCCATAACACCAACAAGAGCTTCGGCAGTATCAGTCCCCATGAAGTTTACAAGGTGAGCCATACCTCCAAGCATTGCGGTTTCACTCGAAGATGCCCCACGAGCACCAAAGTCATGGAGCTTGAAGTTAATTTGCGATTCGACAGGAACGTCAGAAGTTTTCTCAAGAGCATCCTTGATGAATTTCTTCATCTTGCGCGACTTCGTCGCAACCGTGGACGGATACCACACACCACGAAGAAGTGCGGTCTCAAGGTACGAAGTCAGCCACCACAGACGAGGATCGGTGTTTACCACCTGCACCTGAACGTTGTGTGTAGGCATAACAGTGCCTTCGGCAACAGCTTCAATAGTTACAGGAAGCATACCGTTGTATTCGTTGACAATGATTTCCCACCCCGAACGGTTGAAAGGCAGACCATGTGCTAGAACAATACGCTCTGCACGATTCACATCGGCCATCGTGATCGGGGTAGTCATGTAGTCTTTCATGAAGGCTTGCAGACCAAAGAAGACCGATTCGTCTTCACCGCCACGGCTTTCAATGTACGAAGAGACATATTCGGTCCCAGCAGGGTATTGTACCCACTGGGAGAATTTATAGCTATCGGTACGAAGGATAGCTGAGATAAGATGTAGTACTGTTTTCATTTTAGAACTCCTCTAAAGTTAATGCCAGTTCTCTCTGAACTGGACTTTTATTTTGGCGTTAGTAGTGTATTACAAATTGGGCAGTTAAACCCACGGTAAATATCATGACCTCCGCCATAGTCATAATCATGGTGCTCTCTAATATCGCTATGAGTATATTCTAACACAGACTTACATTTATGACAGGTAATCTGTAAAGCACCCACTGAAATTACTTTAACCATCTGTTATCCAATGTTGATAAAGTTGTCGATGATGTGGAAGTGGTCTTCAAACATCTTCTCTTGCTTTACATCCTTGAACGGAACCCAAAAGGCTTTAGCAGCGTCGTCAGAACCTTTGACTTTTGGTAGTTCACCAACACCCAGATCAATGAAGAATGCTTGAGTGATGGTACGACCGCGAACAGAACGATTAGGAGCGTCAAAAGTTTTAGACGCTTTGATTGACCCTTTCAGGACAGGGACAGGAACCTTGATCTTGGTCTCTTCCTTCAGTTCACGAATGGCACCATCAAGCATAGTTTCTTCTTGATTGAGAAACCCTCCAGGTAGTGCCCAAAGACCTTTGCCAGGCGTATCGCCACGCTCAACAAGAAGAATATGACCCGACTGAACAACAACTGCATCAACAGTCATGAAAGTCGGAGGGAACGGTGCAGCTTTCCAAGATTGCTTGTACTTTTGAACCATGTTGTATTCTTGTTGAAGAGTAGACCAAGCCTTATTAGAAGTAAACTTCATCAGTAGTTGTTCTACATCATACGGAAGTTTAGGACCATCAAGAACATTACCAAACAAAGCATTACGAATATCTGTCGCATTGATACCGTCGATATTTGGAACTTCAACATGGTTCTTCCAACGAGGGAAGATGTTCAGGTAGTAGCTAGTGCTGTCCTTCGAGTGACCAATAAGACCAACATCTTTTGCATTAGGGACAGTAGCATCAACAATCCGTTGGATTGCATTAACCCACTTGTTATCATCATATGGGTAGTCGGAAACAGGAACGACTTTTACGCGAGACGTTTTCACTCGACCTTGAGCACCCTCATAAGTGAAGTGCTGTGGTTCAGTGAAACAGGCTTCAATCATTGCCTTACGTTCTTCGAACGTGAAAGGGTTGCGGATATTTCGAGCGGCGAAGCTGGAGCCAACGACTACAACAACTTCATGTGCTTGTTCAAGTGCAGCATCAATAACTGCTTTGTGTCCATTGTGAAACGGCTGGAACCTGCCGATAAATACTAGTGCGTCTCGTTTTTTGTTTTCATGCTGACGACGAACGGTTTCATCGTTCGGGCGCATAGGCGATAGCGAGTTATCAAACTCACCTGGCCAGTATTCGCCATTCTTTTTATCGCGGGAATCATATTCCATGTGTAAAAACTCCTTTTACAGTTAATATAGTTCTCTCTGAACTATACATATAATATAACACTCAACTAGCAGGCTGGCAAGTGTTATTTAAATTGAACTTGCTCTACTAGTACGTCTGCAGGAATACGATAGACTGTTACAGACTCACATACTCGCGTGTAGAAATATTCACTGCCATTCAGACCTAGTTCATATGCTACTTCCATCATAGCATCGCAAATAGCATCAGTTTCTTCTTCTTCGTCCTCATAGTCGGACAGTGTTAGATTGACAAATCCTGGATGGCTGAAATAGAAAGCACGGAAAGCTGGTCGAGCAGCATTGTCTTCACCGTCACATAGATTTCCGATGCCGTGCTCATTACGAGAGCTGGACCCAAACATCTCACAGAATGCGACAACGTCGCGAGCTTCTTGTTCTGTGTCTACTTGAATCTCTTTAGTATTATAATTGTCTCCGTCGTTCTCCCAAGAAGTAACGCGAATCAAATATCCAGCACGGTATAGAGTTTTCATTTTGTGTCTTTCTCAATATTTTCTTGTATTTTTGCCTTAGCTTCTTCTTCCGTGCGGAAGTAATACTCGCCAGAATGGATATACTGACTGAGGTGCTCTGCCTCGTATACTACAGTGGTAGTCTTATCTCGGTCAATCTCACAATGAATGAATGTAAACTCACCACGTGAGTACACATCATCATCCTCGGTTAGTCGCCCCTCTACTACTGGACGCACAATACCTACAACGGTATTACGCTCAATCTTGAAAGACCGAGGGGGTTTGTCATAACGGTACCACTCAACTCCATCCGCATCTGTCATTGTAATCTTCTTACGAGACATAAAATTCAGATTTTCTTGGATGTGAAAAAACTCATCGCCTACTTTAAACATGGCGTAACTACCTCAATTCCGTGTTGCATTGCTTGTCTAATCATATCTCTAGTGCCAGCTCCACCCCTAAAAGCAACTACTAGGTCTGGCTTACCTTCTTGAATCATTTGTAGGTTTCTTACTGGCCCTGCGTTACGTCCGTAACGAGCCCAGTCTGCTGGAAACGATAGCACTGGGACCTGTACGATTTCAGCCCATTTGCGGGCTAGGCTATCTGCTCCCCGAGCTTCACCCTGAATTATCAGCATATCAGGGTGTTTCATGCGAATATCTTCTAGAGTATCGCACAGGAAGTACATCTCTATGTCATTGTCTGACTTATCTGGATTCTTACCATAGTCTCTACCACCGCAAACTAATACTCTCATTGTCTATCCCACCATTCAGCCATTTCAATGGCCATAGATTCAGCCTCAACCTCCCAAGGACGCTCTAGATAAGGAACATCATCAGAAACCTCTTGACCACGCCAAAATGCCTTGCCGCCGCGACGCACAAGACGGCCAGTAACATACTGGTCAATGTGTACCATTTCATGAAAAACAGTGACTGGATCTACTGCTGCTACTCGTACCATGTACAAGTCTTCGTCACCAATCATATACCCGTGCATCAGTTCCGCCAGTTCCGGCTTGACCTCAAGGTCAACTTCAAGGTCTTCGTCAATAAGACGAAGCCTGGCTGCGGCGAACGCAGCCAGGTCAAACAGAGTTTTATCATCTGCAATAATAATCATGTTCATCCCTTTCATGTTATATACACAATAACATGAAACAAGCTGTTGAGCAAGTTACGATTTAACGCCAGTAGACCCAAACCCGCCAGCACGGTCAGTTTTCTGACCTGGAGCTGTATCAGTTTCTTCAATGGTATATGCGAGTGTCACAACCAGCTCACCTTGGGCAATGCGATCTCCGTCGCATACAATCTGGTCAACTCCTGAAACATTGTACAGAGTGACAAAGCACGGGTCTACATAATCACTATCAATAACACCTTCACAGTTAAACAGTGTTAGACCTTGCTTGAGGCTAATCCCACTACGTGGGTGGAACCGCACACTGTAACCTGAAGGAATATCCAAGATTAGGTTCAGTGGTACTAGAGTACGAGCACCTGCTGGAATAGTAATAGAGCTGAAAGCATTTACTACAAGGTCGCTAGGTGCAGTTTCCCCGTAGCGATAGCACTTCACTGAAGTGCTAGGGATTAGAGATGCGTGAACATCAAAACATGCCGCACCCTGAGTGGCTAGTTGTGGAACTTTAGCCGACTCGTGTGTTTTGAATACCTTTAACATCATGCTCCTTTAATAACAAATCCTTCAGTAGAACGGTTCTTCCAGATAGTTGAAGCATCTACACGAATGAACGGCTTGTTGCGGTCTTCTTTGTTAGGGTTTTCAATAGTAACCATAACTCGTTTACCAGCACGGAAAGCTTTGAGTTGATTTGCAACTCGCTCACTGGATGCGAGATACTCGCTGCGTAGCGCGTTTGTCATTTTACGCGCTACATTACGGTAAAGACCTGACGAAGTGTAAGTCTTACCAGAGGATTTTTTACCTTTTGCCATCTATTACTCCTGGGCTAGTATTTTTAGAATGATTCGAGTTACGAGTAGATTTCTATTCGGTTGTGGTCGTCTACGCCCCACACGGGGCGTAAACATTAAGCGTTGTTGCAGCCAATGGCCGAAACGTTCATGCAGCGAATGCATAACGTTCATCCATCAGAGTCTTCAGCATTACATTGTAAGGCGTGAAGTCTTCAAGATCGTTTGCCAGAACGCTCTTCATGATTGCAGGGCTGAAACCCGACACATGTGCAGTACCGCGGCTGTCGAACTGAACAGGGACGTTGCCGTAACCAGTGTTCAGGTTCCAGAACACGATCTTTGGCATAGCATAACCAGCCTGCTCGTACTTGCGAGCAATCATGTCCAGAGCACGGTCGTCATAGCGAGCGCAGCGGTCAAACTGCATATCGCTAAGGATCAGAAGGATACGAGGCATATCCTCAGGTGCAGCATTACCATTTACGGCAACTTGCAGAATCTGATCGAAAGCAGCGTGTAGGTTAGTATTCATTTCCCAATGGGCAGTGCTCATGGCACGAATACGGTCACTCAGAGAGCCAGTCAGTTTTACCATAGTCGGACGACTAGAGAAAGTCTGGAACAGGTCTTTGAAAGGGCCAGTGTTCTTGGAGCTAAGGTATAGACCCAGAGCAACGGCAACTTCGATTGGCTGAACATGGCCAGGGCGAGAGTAGCTAAGGCTACCCATCGAACCGGAAACGTCAACCATTGGGAATACCATTGCATCACCGACGTAGTTTGGAAGAGCATTCCACTGTTCGTTGGCTACAGCAGCGTTACCATTAGCTACGCTTTTTACAACGTCATGCGGGTAAACTGCGCTTGCGTTGATTTTGACCTTAGGGTCACGCTCAGCCTGTGGCTTTTTCAGCTCCTGAATATAACGAGTATACGCTTCAGATGCGTTACGGCCAAAGGCTTTTTGGTAGCGAGCGGATG
>JACCDT010975096.1_pt1 | contig 11205 bp, 24 predicted proteins | sample 7446291 | NCBI WGS metagenome assembly JACCDT01 (sample SAMN15323446, study PRJNA562643) | freshwater metagenome | isolation source: river surface water | place: USA:Blue River Watershed | collected 2017-08-17 | reverse complement strand
TGGCGGTTCTGGACCGAAACCATGCGGCTGATGATGTTGTGGCCGCTGGATTTCAGATCGTTGATGCGCGATGCCAAGCGCATGATTCCGAATCGATTCTGCGCTTCTAATGCCGTGATGGAGCCGCCGCTTTTCAGCACCTCAAGGATTTGCTCGTTCTGGGTCTTGTTCATGCTGCCTCCGCTTTTTGAGCCAATGCTTCCTTTGCAAAGCGAACCGAAATAGCAGGCATCTGCTCACCGCTCGCCACACGCTGGAGGATTCGCTTCGCCCACAGCTTGTAATCCGCTTTGGCGTTGCCGCTCATGTCCTTCAAGCCATCCAGTACCTTGGCAGCAGCAGCGCGGTCTGTTTCGCGCCTGGTGGGCGCTGGCAGAGACAGGACAGGCGCTGGAATAGCAGCCCATGCACCCTTGCTGATTTCGGCTTGCAGCACCCGATCCCAGCGGTCGCGGATATTGGAATATGTGCTGGCCTTCAGGTCGTGAGCGCCAATGGCAACCGATGCCCAAAAGATCGCCGGATGCGACCACTTGCCCATCTCCCCACGCTCTCGCACCGCCACGTTTTGCACGGCTTCGTAGTACGCAGCCAGCGCGTCAACTGGCGGGCGGCAGAGCTTCAGGAATTCCGGCAGAGTCGGGCAGAACGTCTGACTGTCCAGCGCATCAACGCCGCGCTTGAGTTCAGCCGCAGTCAAACCGGCGAGCTTTGTAGCCCAATGGGCTTGCAGCTTGGACGGCTCTACGCCAACCCATTGATCGATGAACCGCTTGCCGAAGGTGGCGAGCATCACATCGAAAATCCGCTCTACCCATGCTTGCGGCAGAGGTTCAGTTGAGGTCAATGAGGTCGGGAGTCGGTCGTTCACGGTTTCGTCCGGTCAGGGCGTCTGCAAAGGATTGGCGTTGGTCTGCTGCGGTCTGGTAGCTCTTGGGCGGCGAGCGTTCGTTTCGCACCCAGTTGCGCCAGGTGGCATCCCAATCGGTCTTCCTGCCCTTCGCGCCCGGCTGGGCGATCCAGTAATCGCGGAACCTCACCGACACCTCGGAGTGCTTCAAGTCGGGACGGTTGAGCTTGCAAAACAGGACTTGCTCATCCGTTGGCGACCAATCAGCAGGCAAGCGCGTAGCGCGTTGCTCTCTCTCTTTCTTCTCTTGGTTATTGGTTATTGGTTCTTGGTTATTGGTTGGGATCTGATTCGCATCTGATTTCAGATCTGATGTCGTATCTGATTTCAGATCTGATTTCAGAGCCGGTTCATATCGCTTGTCGCTCCAGCGTCGATTGTTGGCAGTCTTTGCACGATCAGCCTTGGCCTTGTACGCAGCGATCTCTTCGTCGCAGCGCTTGTGACGGTAGCCGTCATCAGACGCTTGAAAGAAGTCGCCAAGAACCGTCTTGACCTCGTCAACGTGGTCGCGCATACCAATCCTGCGAGCGGCTTCCTCCACATCCAGCGGGATAGGCATCTCGCGGGTGTAGTAAAGGTCAATCAGGCGGCGATACGCGAGGTCTTCCAGCAACGTGAGATGGCGGGTATCAACGGCGTAGTCGCCGACATGGAACGAGTAGTAGTTCATTTGACCCTCAGAATCCCCTGCTCGAGCGCCGCCAGCAGGGTGCGCTCAAAGCCGCGCTGCCAATAGCTGCGCTTCGTGTCGTAGTCCAGCCGGTGGCCTTGATCCAGTTCGCGATGGCAAGCGTCACAAGCCCATGCGGTAAAGATGTCGTGCGCCTTCAATGCGCCACCCTTGCCGTGGGTGTACTGGTTGGAGTGAGCAGCAACCACGGTTTCAGGATTGCCATTGCAGATGCCTTCGATCTGCACCTGGCAGTCCTGTCCTTGGGCAGAGCGCAGGTAGTCAGCGCAGCGCCAGTTCACTTGAGATACCCCGCGCCAGACAGCGTGAAGGTGCGCTCATTGACTTTGTCCAGCGTGGATTCGCGGCGCATGGAGCGGTTGTGGAGACGCGACAGGTCCAGCGGCTTCCAAGTCACAGTGCGAGACTCAGCGATCGATGTCTTGACCTCGTTACCCAGCAGCTTTGCGCGGGTCTTGGGCAGCAGCGTGTAAACGCCGCTCTCTGGTTCGTAGTCGAGAAAGCCTTCGCGAGCCAAGTCCCACAGGTTCTCTCGCACGCGGCGGCGATCAACACCAAAGGAGCCGACTTCGGCAATTAGAACGTCCAAGGTCATAGGGCGGTCAATGAACGCCTCAAGGATTTGGTATCTACGGGATGTCGGGAGCGGGAGCTTCATTTGGAAGCCCCACGCATAAAGAGCTGCGGGTAAGCGACCTTGATGGATGCTGGAATGCCGCGAGAAATCCAGTTTTGTACACGCTGGACTCCACCAATACGGTTAAAGCCAAGCATTTGCGCCACTTTTGTCGGGCCGCCAAGCCGACAGATCAGTGCGCGGTCAATTTCAATTTGGCGGTTGCTTTTGATTCCCATGAGCAACATTACACACTATGTTTAATCCGGCGTCAACATATTGTGTAACAACGCTCTGTTTAATTGGGCAACAATGTTGGGATGACCGAACAAATGGATCGACTGTACGAAGTAGCCAAGGAAAAGGCTGGCATCACTACGCCCAGCGAATTGGCGCGGGTACTCAACGTATCCCAGCAGTCGGTAAATAATTGGGAAAAGCGCGGAATTTCACGCCAAGGGCTACTGCTTGCCCAAGAGCATTTCGGCGTGTCTGCGTTATGGATTGAGCGGGGGATTGGAGAGCGCGATCAGGTGATTGCTGCCAATGAAAACGAATCCCCCCCGCCAGGCTATTTAGCTACAGATGAACTGACTGAATTGCTGACTTTGTTCGGAGGCTGCGACGAAGCTGGCAGAGCCTCCATCTTGGCTGTTGCTCGCGCCCAGTTTGATGAAACCAAGCTCACCCGTGCCGCGAACAAGCGTAAGCGTGGGACCTGATCTGGTTCGCTGAATCACGACTTTTGGTGCGGCTTCCAGCATCTTTATTGCTACCCGCCTATCCCTCTCCCCCACAGAGCGGAACAATTGCAGCAGCGTTTCTTCTTCTTTGCTGATCAACAAGTGCAGTGCCTCCAATAACCTGCCGTGGTTCAAGCGTCTTGCCTAGCGGGGAACGGCTAAATAGCTGTATGAACGTACAGTATAAATCGTTCTTTTGCTGACCGGTAATTTTTGCGAATTTACATATCAATAAAAGAACTTTTGCACCACGATGCAAACGCCCACGCTTATCGAATTACAATCAAACCCCAAGTGCGTTAGGGTTGATATTTATATCCTATAAAGTTTCTCGAGCGCAAGAATTCTTCGCAAAATGATCGCACTAGTGCGACTATTTTGATACCACATCTCCCTCTATGATCGGCGCATGAAAGACATCGTGCCGTTTTATGTGCGCCTGCCAGCAGAGCTGCGAGCCAAGCTAGATGAGGCATCAAAAGTCAATTTTCGATCCGTCAATTCGGAAGTGACTGCGCGACTGGAGGAGTCTTTCAGCCCATCGCGTCAGTCATTGATGGCCTACGACGCTGCCGATCTGGTTGGCGAGTTGATGCGCCGCTACCCGCCTGGGGAGATCATGATCAGGATCGGGAAAGAGCTTAGTTGATCCGTTGTATCCTTCTCCACCCATTGTTGTGTCAAGTTGCGCCAGCCGATTTTTGGTCTATACTCGGGACGCTATGTTGATCTTAAATCCAGCTGATTCGCCCAAAAAAGCCTTCCGGAACGGGTTCTGGAAAGGGCTTGGCGCACCGCTATTGATCTTCAGCAACTTTGAAGCCCCACCACTGCCAAAGATCAAATTCATAGAACTCCCAAAAGCCAGCGCCAGCTCGTCCATGAAAAGGGATTGGCTGATGATTGGTGGCGACATCCGGAGTGCGTCTGCGAAATATGGCAAGGCACAAAAAATCTCAAAATAAGCCTGCGGCCCGATCAGCGGGCAACCAAGTTACTCATCCGACCCCAACAGCGCGTGTCACACATCAAGTGACTCAGACTTTTGAAGGGCCGGTCCCGCCGCCCGCAATCCTAAGTCAGTACGACGCTGTAGTTCCAGGCGCAGCAGCTCGCATTCTTGCAATGGCAGAGGCTGAAGCTCAGCATCGCCGCGAGTAGGAAGTTGAGGCGATGAATGCGAACATTGAATCTCAGCGCCTCCAGCTTGAGTTAGCTAAAGCTCAGAATGATGCGGTATTCCAAAGCGATCGCATAGGGCAAATATTTGGGTTCATCGCCAGCGCGGTCGCGATCTCAGGAGCAATTTACCTAGGGATCAATGACCATGTAGTCGTTGCCTCAGCATTGGCAGCACTTCCACTAGCGGGGATCATCCGCGCTTTTAGGGACAAAAGCCATGGCGAGAAAAATCCCTCTTGAGCATCCCGGCACGATCCTGCTTGAAGATTGGCTCAAGCCGCTGGGCATCAGCCAGTACGCACTAGCCAAGGCTATTGATGTACCGCCCCGCCGGATCAATGAGATCGTCAAAGGGCTGCGCGGCATCAGCGTTGATACTGCACTGCGCCTGGCGGCTTTCTTCGGCACGGACGCAGAGAGTTGGGTCAATTTGCAGTCGCACTACGACACCGAACTTGCCCGTGATGCGATGGCTGGCACGATCGCCCGCATTCGCCGGTTTGAGGATTCACACGCCTGAATGGCGGCAATAAAAAACCCTCCGCTAGGGGAGGGTTCAAAATTGCTTGTTACCTTCTTATGCGGAAGGTGGCGGCAAAGCTTGACCAACTACAGCAGCTATCGCCTTTGAAGCAATCGCCGCTGGAATTTTGCCTTGCGCGGTCTGGTTCTTGATGTACTTCGGGAACTTTTCCTGACGGTATTCCTGCTGGAACCACTCGCGGAAAACTGCCAAGCATGAGTTTGGGTAAGCCCATGCCTCCTGCGGATTTGATTGGGATTGCGGGTAATACTCTGGGTAATTGTGATCGTACCGAACACGATCCCCAAACTTCTGATTCAGGTTGTGTTCGACCCAGTATGAAGCCCATGTCTTGCCAACAGATAGATCAGGAATCACTTTGTCGCTGATCGTCATAGAGGCGCGAATCATCGTAACGATCAAGCCAGCCACTTCCTGAAAAACGCTGAAATGCCCCGGCGGCACGGAGTTCATATTGAGGTCTACCCGATCATGGAAATGCCGCCAGTTGTCGAGCATTGCCAGTTCGGGTGAGTACCCAACGGCCGCATAAACGAACGACCTGAAAGTAACTTTTGCCAGCGAACGGAAAGCCCGCTGCGCTTCAGCACGTTTCTCATCTGCTACGAAAGCGTAGTATTCCAAGATTGCCAAGCATACAGGCTCAGTGTACGCATTGATCACAACGCCGTTCAGTTCAGATTTTAGGAAAAGCGAACCCTCCCGATGCCCAGCTTGGTCCAGAAGTTGTGCAATCGTTTTGCCGCGCGGCTTTAGTCGCTCATCATCCCAACCGCTGGCAAGTCGGTTAAGAACTTTGCGATCAATCCCGCACATCCGCGCCAAGCCGCTTTCGGTAAGGTACGGCAGACCATTGTCTAGTACGCCCATCTCGACGCCATCAATCTCGATCTGTTTCTCAATGTGAAACAATTCGCCTTGGGATTGGGGTGGGACTAAACTGACGTTTTTTTGTGTCAAGTCATTGTTTTTAAATGACTTATGGGCGGGACTAACTTGATTCTTTTTTTCTGACATAAAGGTTTGTCCTTTGTGATGTCAGCGCGGAAACGCAAGGCGTCACGATGAAGTTGCGCTGCGGCTTCTTGATCGTAAACAAACAGGCTAAAATTTCTTTACCGGAAGGTAATCCTGACCCTATAATTTCCACGCTTGTTACTGAAAACGCGACAGTCAGTCTTTTGAGAGGGATAGACTGCCGCTACGAAGCAAACACGGAAGCCCGCTACGTCACCAGATGTAGTGGGTTTTTTTGTTTGCTGTTGGATATTCTACTGCCCTTTTCACATTTCCCCGAAGAACGTGAGGGCAATAGCGTCAGGAATAATTCTTTCGCGCTGGCTTGCTTGGGGTCACAACAACCCATCGTGCCAGATCGCCCGACCCACGATCTTCACCCGCGCATCGTCCGGCAGAATCTTGTCAGTCTGTTACAACGCAAATTTGTCGACTACCCAGCCAACTAACCAAGCAAACGCGCCCATGAAGGCGCAAATTCCGAATACTGCAAAGCCATCGGAAAGCGATTTTGAGATAGTGGTGGCCACCCCTCCAATCATCCCGCCAGCTACCCAAGCGTAGCCACCAAAGCGAAAAATTTTCGCAATTGCTTGCAACCCATCTTTGACCGCCATCTTCCTCTCCAGATAGTTTTCTTGACTATAGCAGAGGCGAAATATGGCCCTGTCGCACAAAAGTTGCCAGAACCAAACCATTTCCCAACCAAAGCAACGCCAATTAAACGCATTGTGTAATTTATCGCCCTAAATTACACATTTTGTTTGACACAAAATTAAACATATTGTTTAATCACTCCCAAGCACCAACCACTTGGGAGGGACAAATGTACGAATACGAATTGGCGCAGGACGAAATCCTCGCTCAGCTCAAGCAAGACCCCGAATTCTTCTGCGAAGACGAAACCGCAGACAGCACCCATTTCTGGAAGCTGATGCAACTCGCCGCCAAGAAGGATAAGGCTGGTGTGAATGCGTACCTGTCCGGCCTGATTGAGGAAATGATCCTCGAGCGCACGGCTGAGTACGAAGAAAAGTACGCCGAATACACAGTGGCCGATGAATACGCAGAAATGCGTGCCGACCGTGATCGGGAGGAACGCTGATGCGCCGACTCTTTGCCCCCGACGATTGGCTTGCTCGTCACCCTCGCCTCTTGGCGGCTCTCCTGTTCATTGCCTACATCTTGGCTTGCAGCGTGGAGAACTGGTGATGGCGCACATCTACGACCCCGAATTCAAGTACACGCCCGCCCAGAAAACGGATGTGAAAAAGACCTTCGCTCGCATACGCCGCGAGCAGGAAGCCAAGAAAGCCGAAGCAGAGAAAAAGCAACCCGGCCAAAACCGACTCAGGAGAATTTCATGACACCGCACCTTGTCGCTGCTGCCCGTGAAGCGGGCTTTGCTGAACCAAAGTTTGAGGGCGAGTTCCGCTGCTCTTACGACACGCTGGAGCGTTTCACCGAAATGATGACCGCCGACCTGATCCGCGCCCTCACTGACCTTGAGCGCGAGGCTGACCGCAGCTTGGATATGCGCCCGGAGTTCCGTGTCGCCATCGCCAATGCTTACAACGCCCTGCGCCGTGCCGGAGCATGACATGACGCGCATGAACATCCTGCTCGCCCGTTATCGGCTGTACCGCAATCACTCGCTGCCCCGCCTGCTGGCTATCAAGCTGGCATGGCGTCAAAAATAAAACCACCAGGAGAGAACCATGAGCGTCTACAAAAAGCTGCAAGAAGCGCGAATCAAACTTCAAAACACCGAACTGAAAAAGTCCGGCAACAACAAGTTCGCCGGGTACAGCTACTTTGAGCTGGGCGACTTCCTGCCCGCGATACAGCAGATTTTCAGCGAACTGGGTCTGTGCGGCATCGTGTCATTCACCCACGAACTCGCGATGCTCAAGATCGTTGATGTCGAATCCAACGGCGAAGTTGTCTTCACCTCGCCGATGGCAGAGGCCAGCCTGAAAGGATGCCACCCGATTCAGAATTTGGGCGCAGTCGAAACCTATCAGCGCCGCTACCTGTGGGTCACAGCAATGGAAATTGTTGAGCATGACGCGCTGGACGCGACCACCGGCAAAGAAGAAAAGCCGAAGAAGGCGACACACCGCCCGACCGATGGCGCACTGGACGCGCTGGATGAGCGCCGTCGCCGCCAGGCAGAAAAGCTCGCCGCAGCAATTCAGGCGCAATTCGATGCGGGCAACGAATGGAGCGCGTGGGAGCAGTGGGACCTGCGCGACAAGGATTTGTTTGATGTGGATGGCAGCACCGCTGTGTGGGACCAACTGGACAGCAAGTGCCGCTCCTACCTCAAGCAAATGAAGGCATCGGCAATGGCCGAGCCAGTTGAAGCGTAATCCACAAGGAAATAGAAATGACTCAATACGACAACACGAACCGGGGCGTTTTGTTCAAGAACGACCGTCGCGAGCAGGACAGCCATCCGCACTATCGCGGCTCCATCAATGTGGGCGGCGAGGAGTTCTGGCTGTCAGCGTGGCTCAAGGAATCCGAGAAAGGCAAGTTCATGAGCTTGTCGGTCAAGCCGAAAGACGAGGCTCCGAAGCAAGCAGCGCCGAAAAAGGCTGCTGCCAAGTCAGAAGTGCCGAACGACGAAATCCCTTTTGCTGACCCATACAAGGGTCGCAAGGCTAACGCAATTTAACGGCAGAGGCAGTCATGGCGAATCCAGTCGAAATACTGCTTAAAAACGGCATGACTGCGCTTGTTGATCCTGAAGATTTTGAATCTTTGTCGCAATTTGTTTGGTACGCAGTTTCTTCCAGAGGAACGCATTACGCCAAGCGCGGGAAAAACACTCGAATGCATAGAGAAATTTTAGGACTTACGGACTCATCTTTAATCGTTGACCACATCAACGGAAACGGGCTTGACAACCGCAAATGCAATCTCAGGGTTGTCGATGTGAAGACCAATGTGCAAAACCGACAAAGGTCTAAGGCAGGAAACAAATGCCCCGGCGTGTTTCAAGAAAATGGCAAATGGCGGACGCAGGTAACTATTGACTACAAAAAACACTACCTCGGTAGTTTTTTCAATGAGGATGATGCGATTGCTGCTGTTAACAAGTTTCGGGCAAAACACGGAAGACCAGAAGTAATCGTCTGAGCAGACGCAGCGAGTACCCCACCCTTTGATTGGAGCAGCAATGCGGAAAGTCTTCTTCCTTGAACATGACATCGCCCGACAGGGAGCCATCCGTGCCATTCAGGATGCCCCGGCTGGGATGATGGTCACGATTCAAGAGAAGACCCGCACATTGGACCAGAACGCCCTCCTGTGGCCTCTGCTTTCTGCCGTGTCAAACCAAGTGGTATGGCACGGCACAAAGCTCAGCCCCGACCAGTGGAAAGACGTATTTTCAGCAGCACTTAAAAAACAGACGGTAGTACCCGGCATTGATGGTGGCTTCGTAGTCTGCGGCCAGCGCACCAGCCGGATGCCCAAGTCTGAGTTCTCAGAATTGCTGGAGTTGATCTATGCGTTCGGTGCGGAGCGTGGCGTGACGTTTGATGATGAGCGGCGAATAAAACAATCGGAGAGTTCACATGAAAAATACCAACGAGGTTATTGACAAGCTGCGCTTCGGCGGCAAATCGGGACAAATGACAGTTCTGACGCCAGCCGAGGCGCAGGCTGTGTATGACCACATTGAGCAGTTAGAAGTCAGAGCAGAAACCAAGCAGATGAAGTTCATGGCGATCTGCGATCAGACCTACCAAATGGTGAAGATGAACCGTGAACTGCGCCGCCAGTTGGATGAGATGAGCAATGACCCGCAAGCGTGAAATTCTGGGCGCGGAGCAGGACGCAGACCGCGAGTATGAGCGCGGATATGCCGATGGCGTGGCAGCACTGGCGCAGCACTACAACCAAGCGAAAGCGCAAAACCTGATGCTGCAAAAAGAGATTCAACGACTACAGCGAAACCAAGCGGGAGAAAAATCATGTTCCTGACCACTGAGGAACTGCGGGAGCTAACCGGGCGCAGCCAAGCGCGGGCGCAAATCGCAGCACTCAACATGATGGGGATTGACCATCGGATGCGCCCGGATGGCAAGGTCGTGGTCTTGCGGGACCATGTCGCCAAAGTGCTGGGGGGCGCAGAGACAAAGCCGAAGCGCACCGAACCGAATTGGGCCGCCATCAATGCCTAAGAAGCGCAATGCCGAAAATGCCGGATTGCCCGCCAGGTGGGCAAAAAAGCATGGCGCGTATTACTTCCGAGTCCCCAAAGGGCTGGAGTCCTACTGGGATGGGAAGGGCTGGTTTCGGCTAGGGACAACGCTGACAGAAGCCTATCGAGCATGGGCTGAACGAGCCGAGCGCACCGACAGGATGTACACGGTGGGGCAGCTACTGGACCGTTATGTGATGGAGGTCGTGCCGACCAAAGAGCCCGCCACGCAGGCGTACAACAAGATTGCCATTCCTAACTTGCGGTCAGTCTTTGGCAACCTGCCGCTGGCAGACATCACACCGCAGATGATCTACAAGTATGTGGACAAGCGCAGCGTCAAGACCCGCAACGCCAATGGCAGGCTGGTTGGCGGGAAGGTCGCTGCCATGCGGGAGGCTGAGGTTTTGAGCCACGCCTATACCAAGGCCGTGGAGTGGGGAGAGATTGCCCGCCACCCGTTCAAGAATGAAGTGCGGATGAAGAACCCAAAGCCAAGGGATCGGTATGTGCAGGATTGGGAAATTGAGGAATGCCTGAACCTGGACTCCAAGCGCAAGGCAGGGTCGGTCTTGGCGATTCAGGCGTACATCCGGCTGAAGATCATGACCGGCATGGATACCAAGACGCTACTGACCCTGACAGTGTCCGACATGACCGAGGACGGCATCCAGATTGCTCGTAGCAAGGTCGCCAAGTCCTCTGGCAAGCAGACCATCTACCTGTGGACACCTGAGCTGAGGCAGGCCGTGGAAGACGCCAAAGCCGCCCGCCCGACTATCTCCCCTTACCTGTTTTGCAACCGGGATGGAAAAGGCTACTACGATGAAGCCACCGCCCGGTATGACGGCTGGGACTCGATGTGGGGGCGCTTCATGGATCGGGTGCTGACGGAAACCAAGGTCAGGGAGCGCTTCACGGCGCACGACTTGCGAGCCAAGGCAGCGTCGGATGCGACCAGCGAGGAAGAGGCGAGGAAGTTGCTGAGCCATGCCAGCGTGGAGACTACCCGGCGCATTTACCGGCGCAAAGCGGAGCGGGTGACGCCGGTTGCGCTGCCTAAAAAATCAGCAGGAAACGGCGCTGAATGAGACAGTTGGGGTGCAATGAGACAAACAAAGAAAAACGGGCTACGCCTTGAGAGCGTAACCCGTTGATCTTACTGCTAATAATGGCGCGGCTGGCAGGAATCGAACCCACGACCCCTTGGTTCGTAGCCAAGTACTCTATCCAGCTGAGCTACAGCCGCGAAGAAAAAGATTATAGCAGGGTTCTTTCGATTTGGG